>Ga0209166_10000933_pt1 | contig 27037 bp, 23 predicted proteins | sample Coa_R1_3_FD_187151 | JGI IMG/M metagenome (GOLD analysis project Ga0209166, IMG submission 187151) | Surface soil microbial communities from Centralia Pennsylvania, which are recovering from an underground coalmine fire - Coalmine... | ecosystem: Environmental > Terrestrial > Soil >...
CACCACCAGAAACACGGTCCCCGCAGGATAGTAGGGCGTCACTCCGTACAGAAAACGCGCAGCCTCTTCGATCGAAAATGGCGTCACCTGGTGCGTGATGTCCGTGATTCGTACGTCGGGTGTAATCCCGTAGATCACCGCCCGGCAGATCGCCACCGCATCGTTCGCCGTGCCGAAATCGGTCATGAACACAATCGCCGGATGCGCCGGGGTAGCTTGCGCGGACGCTGGAGCGACCGGTTGCCGCGAACATCCGGCCAGCGCCGCAGAAATCAGCAAGCCCAGCAATCCCAAAACGCGCAGCCGGCGAAAATGCATCATCCCTCCTTGGGGCAAAAAGTATAACCGAAGCGACCGAAGTCCCGCCTTCCCCAGGCCGCACGATAATGCGGCTTGCGGGATCCGTTCACCGTTTGGTTTTTGGCGTTAGTTTTTGGCGTTCGTTTTTGCCGTTGGCCGTTGTGTTGGCCGTTGCCCTCGGCTCCGCTGCCCCCGCGGTTTTCGGCCTGAGCGGCTGCCTTCTTTTAGGACTGGTCCCGCATCCAATATCCGCTTAGCGCAGACCCAGCCACGGCCCGGCCAGCGTCCTGCCTAGGAAAGCGAAAAGGAGAAAGAAAGTGCATCGAAGTGCGAATTTGATTGCGTGGTTGTGTGTCCTGGCGGCGCTGTCTTGTATTTTCGTTGCGGCCGCGAACGCGGATCAGGTGACTTTGAAAAATGGCGACCGCATCACTGGAACCATAGTGAAATCGGATGGCAAGACGCTGCTGCTGAAAACCGATTCGGCCGGCGAAGTAACGCTGAAATGGGATGCGGTGAGCGCCATTGTTTCCTCGCAGCCGCTCAGTCTGCAATTGCAGAATGGCCAGATCGTCTCCGGCAATGTCACCACCGAGGACGGCAAGTTCGAGGTGGCTACGCCCGACCGCAGCGCCGTGGCCGCCCCGCGCGATAGCGTGGTCGCCATCCGCAATGCGGAAGAGGAGAGCACCTACGACCGCTTGCAGCATCCGCGGCTCACCGATTTCTGGAGCGGCCTGCTGGACACCGGGCTGAGCGAAACGCGGGGCAATTCCGCGCTAACCGCGTTCAACCTGGCCGGCAAAGCGGCGCGCGTGACCACTCGCGACAAGATCAGCCTGTACAGCACGGTGGTCTACGCCACGGACAACACCACGCCACCCAAACGGACTACCGCCAACTCCATCCAGGGCGGCGCGCGTTACGACTACAATCTGACGCCGCGCCTGTTCGCCTTTGGGATCGCCGATTTTGCTTACGACGAATTTCAGCACCTCGATTTGCGCAGCGTGCTCGGCGGCGGTCTCGGCCTGCACGTCATCAAAACCGAAAACACCGCTTTCGACGTGTTCGCCGGCGGCGACTACGACCGGGAGAAATTTTCGGCGAACCCGCCCCTGGTGCTAACCAGCAGCACCCGCAACGTTGCGGAAGTCGATCTTGGCGAAGAGTTGAGCTGGAAGCTGAATAATCGCGTTTCACTGAACGAACGTTTTTCCGCGTTCCCCAACCTGAGTGACTTCGGTCAGTATCGCTTCCAATTCGATGCCACTGCCGCCACCAAACTTAAAAACTGGCTCAGTTGGCAAGTCACCGTCAGCGATCGCTATCTCAGCGACCCACTTCTCGGTCTCAAGGGCAACGATGAGCTTCTTTCCACCGGTCTCCGCCTGACCTTCGGCAAAGGCGCCCTCTAGCTCGGCGCAAAATAAGAACTCGTACTTTTTGAGGGCGTCAAGAAAACATTTCTGAAACAGACAGTCATATAAACCTCATCCGATTTGGTGTGTACGGACGGCTTTCACCTGGTTGGTCGCGATGTTTCCAAGCAGTGCGAGGAACCGCTTCATGTGGGGAAGCTGGGCGTGCGCGTCAAGCGCGGCATCGTCCTGCCAGATGGAATGGATAAAGAAGGTGCCGGAGCCGCTTTTTTCCTCGTAGAGATGGATGTCCAGGCAACCAGACTCGGCTCGAGTTGGCGGCAGGATCGCGAGCAACTCCTCGCGGAGCTGGTCGAGCAGGCCAGATTTGGCGTCAAAGCGAACGAAAATGTAGAGGGACACGCATCTCTTCCTATCGTTAGGTTAGGCCTTGGCTTCGCTGCTGGCGGTGCTGACCATGGCCAGGACGGCGCGATAGAAGGGCTTCAGGAACTCGGCGGCGGCCATGGGGCTTTTGTTGGCTTGTTCGCCGAGAAGTCCTTGCAAATGACCGTCTTTGAGGAAAATCGTTTGTACCAGGATTGCGGCGGCGGCTTCGTTGCCTGCGTCCATGTTCGGTGCTCCTTGTTGCTGGCCTATCCAGATTGCTGGAAGGGAGTGTAGCATTTCGAGCCACCTCCGGCGGCGGGAGTGCGCAGTTACCAGAAATTCACTTTGAGCGGAGGTAGCCGGAGTACAATATGGTGTATGAAGCCGATGCAATCGCCGCCCGGAGGGACCCCTCGCAAGATCGTCGGCTTTCACATGGATCAAAACCGCGACTGGGTGGCCGAACTTGAATGCGGGCATCAGAAACACGTGCGTAACGACCCGCCGTATACCGGGAATCATTGGGTGACCACTGCCCAAGGCCGAACGGGGCACATGGGCCAGGAACTAAGCTGTTCGGCGTGCCGCCCTAGGCGTTGACTTCCCCTGAAGCTGAAATCCTGTTTGGTGCTGGACACATACCCACCCCGGGTGTTTTGCAAAAAGAGGCTGCAAGCTATTGAAAACAAACGGTGGAGGTGCGGAAAAAAAGGGCAAGAGAGTTCAAGAGGCGGCAAGCTATTGAAGCGGAAAGGGTTAGCGTTAGACGGGCGGGAGGGTAGGGCGAGGCTTGTTTGCGATAACACGGGAAAGCATACTACGCTTTTGATGTTTTGTCAATAGTAAACTTATAAGGCGTTTATGATCAGCGGGATAGGGCGCGATTCCCATTTTGGTATAGGCTGGAGAACGTTCCGGGAGGGGATTATGTCGAAAGTGGTGTATGTGTCGAAATCAACGTTGGAGCGGAAGCAGGGGCCGTTGCGGGTGGCGCATTTGCCTGGGGAGGCGCGGGAGGTCGTGTATAGCGTGCGCGGAGGGATTGCCGAGCATTACAAGGTGGACCCGGCGAAGCTGGGGGAGTCGCACGCGGCGACCATTGATTACGTGATTTCGGCGACGGCGGGTTGAATGCTGGGGACCTTTGGAGGTGCGCTGGAAGCGCGCCAAATCGATGCCAGCAACGGGAAGCTGACGGCGGAAGTTACCGGCGAGGTGGAGACGGAGAACAATGTGCTGGTGATCCGGCGGGTCCATGTGGCGATGCGGCTGGTGGCTGGGGAGGAGTTGAAGGAGAAGATTGAGCGGGTGCATGGGATGTATGCCATGAACTGTCCGCTTTACCGGACTTTGCATAAGGCTATTGAGCTCACTTCGTCATGTGAGGTTGTGCCTCTTAGACGACAAGCAAGCGATGAAACCTGTTCCTCTGGCCGATAATCTCGACGATGTCGAACATTAGGTTTCCCAACTGATTCGCTGGCTTAAATTCCCGCTGTGCTTGCTCACGATCAAGAAAACGCTCAATTAAAGTTTCCTCAGGCGCTTCCGTTGATGTGAGGAAATCCTCATAAGAGGCGAGAAGGTCCCTAACTTTGGAGTGCGCGCGTGAGCAGTGGCCTTGTCCAAGGACCCACTCGATTCGCCGAGTCGGAGTTAATCGTGTCATTTCAACGGCATCACCCGGGCTTACCGTTGTTTTCTCAGAGAATACCGCGAGAAGGTACACCAGGATCGAATAGCAAGTTAGCAGTCGGCTATGTTTCAGTTTGTAGTTCTTCAGCTTGCGCTTGGCCTTTTGTCTTGCTGGCTCTCTCGAGGTCCTCGCTTCGTAATTCACACAGAAAGTCCTCCATAGCCGAAGAATATCGTTCGCCAGAAACGCTGGCACGAATTCGTTCTCGCGTCCCTCATAGTCTCGCCAGTAAGCACCAATCACCTCATCGATAACCCGCTCGTACACCTCGGCGTTGAGAAGAGAACGGCTTTCTAAAAGTAACAGTAGGCGGGCCGTGAAGGTGTTTTTAGCATCATCCTCGGGCGTCCCCAGCGTTTTTACGAGCTGGCTTATAGAATAGTGCTGTAAATATTCTCCGTCTCCGGAGAAATCTGTTATTCCTAGCCTTCGGGTTGCCTTGATTAGCTCAGCCTTTAGCAATATCTCGTCAAGTCTCGTCAGGAGCGGCTGTCCTTCATTATCTTTGCCGCCGATGAATACGTCTAGGTCACTGTAGTTGCTTGCCTCGCCCCTTCCGAATGAGCCGGTCATGTATACGCAGGCTTTATCGGTCGCAAGCTTCTCGGCGTCCTGAAGCTCTTTCTCAAGTTGTTGGATGCGCGTGTCAATTTCCGATCTTCGCCGGTTAAGCAGTTCGCCCACGGCCGCCCTTCCACTCAAACACGTTGGCAAAGATTTCCGCTTGTTCAGAAGCATCATCGAGAGCATTGTGCGTGTGTCTGTGGCCTGATTGGAGGAATGGAAACAGCTTTGGTCGACTCGCTTCCGAAATCGGGATATGGCCCTTGACTGCAATTGCTGTCTTAATGTCGAAGCAGCTGGAATGTCGAAAAGGCGATCCGCCGTCCGCGAAGCGAATAAAGTACCAATATAGCCAAGACCAATCGAAGCTTAGCGGATACGCAACTAACACGGGTCTCCCCACACCTGAGACTCTCCTGACCCAGCGCGAAGCTTCGCTCATGGCAAGCTCTGGAAGCTTACCTTCCGAGCAAAGCCTTTGTCGGTCAAGACCATTTACGCGGAGCGCTTCCAGCTCAAATTCATCCGAAATTGGACGCATCTCTGTGTAAAAGGAACAGCGATAGTCCGGCGGTCTACTAAATTGTTCCCCATCAAATGAACCTGCAAACACTAAAGCGAAAGAAAGGATGGAATAAGGGCCTGGTATCGGTCCGTCGGTTTCAACGTCAGCCGAAAAATAAACATCTGTGTCTTCTCGGAATTGATGCGACATTCGGTCAATCTGCATTTCCCCTGCTATTGGTTCAGGCCTCATTGAACACATCCTAGCAGGATGCGACCAAGTGCTGCATCCTTTTGTGTCCAACTTAGTCCCGGCGACGGGTAACGACGGACTTTGAGAAGCTGAGTTAGTTCGTTCGGGCGACTCTTAGGTTTCGCTCCCTCGGTTTTTTTGGGGGAAGCTAAGAATATGAACCGAAAAACCCAACGCTCCCATCTTAAGCCTTCGTGACGCTAACGCCGTATGGAGACAAACAGAAATACCAGTAACGCGGTGAGGCTTGAGGCGCTGCGGACGGCGGGCATGTTGCCCAGCGGTGTAGGAGTTGCTCGGCGAGTTGCGAGTCTTTGTCGAGGGAGGGATCGAGCAGGCGGCTGTTGGTGGGGAGAAAGACGATGAAGGGAAAACTGCGATTCTTTAGGGGCTGTGAAGCCCACGTGAGAGTCGAGCAATTGCGTGGGAGCTGAAGCTCCCACCTCCTAAAGAGCCGGGCTAAAAGAGTGTGCGTGATGACTCACTTTTTGGTCAGCTCGACCACAATATATTGTGGAGAGCAATTTACCTCTTCCAATGAATTGTGGCCAAAACGAGTTCTCACACAGACTCTTAAAGCCCGTTTGCAATTGCGTGCTTATCGCAGGGCTGGAAGCGCCTGCCCCGCCGACCCTTCGAGGCTTAGGATTAGCTTGGGCTCCGATCCCCTGAAGCTTTCTTCAGTGGCTAAAGCCCATCGAGGGCGAGCGCTTCATGTCGGACCTAAAGGTCCGACCCCCTGAAGAATCTGTCGGAGCCCTTCGATGCTCAGGATAAACTAATGTCCGACCCCCTAAAGAATTTGTGCTGCTGATGCGCGCACTCAAGTTCGACACGAGGGCTTCCACCATCCCTTTGACCTTACGTATCGCGCGAAAATTAAGAATAGAAACAGTAGGAACGAGGCGAGGCCTGAGGGCCTGCAAACGGGGTGAGGGGGAAGAATGCTTTCTTCAGGGGCGAGGGCAGATCAGAAGAGGCGGGCGATGTATTCGCGCATCATGTTTTTCCAGTAGGGCCAGTCGTGGCCGCCTTGGGGGCCCCAATTGTCGAGAGAGTGGCGGATATTTTTGCCGGCGAGGATTTCGGAGAGGCGATAGGAGGGGGCGGGATGCTCCCAGGGGCCGGTGCCGGTGGCGATGTGAATGTCGCAGGAGGCCAGTTGCTGGTAGACCCAGGGATCGCTGAGGTTGGCGAGGTAGTCGACCGGATTGTTGAAGTAAAAATTGTCGTCGTACTGGCCGTCCATGAAATTTTTCAGATCGTAGACGCCGGACATGGCGAAGCAGCGCTTGATGACATCGGGATGCTTGAACAGGGAGTTGGCCGCGTGGTAGGCGCCGAAGGACATGCCCATGGTGGAGATGGCGATTTGCGACTGGCAACTGCTCCAGATGAAGGGCACCACTTCCTCGCGAAGGTAGGAATCGAAGACGGACTGCACGTAGCTGCGATGAAAAGGATGCGCGGCCTTGTTGTAGAAGGACAGGCCGTTGATGGAGTTGACGCTGAAGAATTTGATTTTGCCGGCGTCGATGAAGTCGGCGAGCGCGGCGAGCATGCCCTGGCCTTCGAGCTCGAACTCGTCGCCGGCGGAGGTGGGAAAGCCGAGGAGCGGCGGTCCCCAGTGGCCGTAGACTACCACGCCCAGTTCGATGCCGAGACGCGGCGAATGCCAGCGATGAATTTCGCGCTTTATGACGTGAGCCTCATCGGAGCACAGGCTGAAGCCGGTGCTACTGGTGCGGGGTGAGGCAGTATGCCAGCAGCGCGGCGGTTGGAGCAAATAGATTCGAAGTGTAGAATAGGCGCATTTGTAAAACACGGAGGAACGCAAAATGGCTACAACATCGACAGCAGGACAACCGACACCGGAACGAATATTCAACACCTTGAATGCGTATCAGCAGACAGCGGCGCTGCGCACGGCCATTGAGCTGGACGTGTTCAGTGCGATCGGGGAGGGCGCGAATACCGCGGCGGCCGTTGCGGCGAAGACGGGAGCGGCGGAACGCGGGGTGCGGAGCCTGTGCGACTACCTTACGGTGCAAGGGTTTCTGACCAAGGAGCAGGGCAAGTATGCGCTGACGCAGGAATCGGCGATTTTTCTGGACCGCAAGTCGCCGGCGTGCCTGGCGTCGATGGCGGGATTTCTGGGGACGCCGCAATCGCGAAGCAATTTCGATTCGCTGACGCAGGCGGTGCGCCGGGGCGGGTCAGTGTGGCCGGAAGGTGGCGATAACAGCAAGCCCAACGATGATTTCTGGGTAGCTTTCGCCAAATCGATGGCGCCGTTAACGCGGCCATCGTCGGAATTTATTACCGGGCTGATGCGCGCGGAAGAAGGACGGCCGATGAAAGTGCTGGATATCGCCGCAGGGCACGGAATGTATGGAATCACCGTGGCGCGGAAGAATCCGAAGGCGGAGGTGGTGGCTTTGGACTGGCCGGCGGTGCTGCAAGTGGCGCAGGAGAATGCGCGGAAATTTGGCGTGGCAGAGCGCTACAGCGTGCGCGCGGGAAGCGCGTTCGAGACGGAGATGGGCAGCGGCTACGACTATGTGCTGCTGACCAATATTTTCCATCACTTCGATATCGCTACCTGCGAGAAGTTAATGCGGCGGGTGCATGCCGCGCTGACGCCAGGAGGGAAGGCGATCACGCTGGAGTTCGTGCCCGACGAGGATCGGGTGAACCCGCCGACGGCGGCGGCGTTCAGCCTGTTGATGCTGGCCAATACGGATGCGGGCGACGCGTACACCTTCGCGGAGTATGACAAAATGTTCCGGAACGCGGGCTTTGCCAAGTCGAGTTTGCATCCGGTACCGCAAATGCCGCAGAAAGTGGTGATATCGGAGAAATCGGCTTGAAGAAAAAGAAGAAGGCGGTTAAAAGCGCCGCGAAGGTGAAAAAAAGTTCGAGCGGAAGGCGTTCAGGGTCCGGCTCGGGCAGCGATGAGGCGCTACGCAAACATGTGCTGGATCTGCTGAAAGGCGGGTCGGCACACGTGCACTTCATGGACGCCCTGGAAGAATTTCCGGCGAACAAGCGCGGGACGTTTGCGCCGGGTCTGCCGCACACGGGCTGGCAATTGCTGGAGCATGCGCGCATCGCGCAATGGGACATCCTGGAATTCAGCCGCAACCCGAAGCATGTGTCGCCGGGATTTCCGGAGGGATATTGGCCGAAGACTCCGGGACCTGGGAGCGACGCCGACTGGGAGAAAAGCGTGCAGCAGTTCCAGCGCGAGTTGGCGGAGATGGGCGAGCTGGTGGAAAATCCGCGCACCGATCTGTTCGCGAAGATTCCGCATGGCGATGGGCAGACGGTGTTGCGGCAGGCGCTGGTGCTGGCGGATCACAACGCGTATCACCTGGGGCAATTGGTGGATTTGCGGCGGGCGCTGGGAGCCTGGCCGCACGGCTGAGAAATCAATTGCCGCAACTTTTGGGTTGAGATTTCCTGATGGACCTTAGAACGCGCTAGAAACGGGGAGGACGCATGATTTCCATTGAAAATGTCAGCCGGCGTGGATTCTTGAAAGGCGTAGTGGGCGCGGGCGCGTTTGTGCTGGGGGTGCGGCTGATGCCGGGGGATTTGCTGGCCAGCGGCGAGGTGGGCGCACTGGATCCGGCCGGGCCGATGAATAAGGCTCCGCTGCATCCGGGCGTTTACGTGGCGATCGATACGGATGGAACGGCGTACATTGTGGCGCACCGTTCGGAGATGGGGAACGGGGTGCGCACGGCGCTGCCTCGGATTGTGGCGGACGAATTGGACGCAGACTGGGCGCGGGTGAAAGTGGTGCAGGCGACCGGCGACGAGAAATATGGGGATCAGGATACGGATGGGTCGCACTCGGTGGTGAGCTTTTTTGTGCCGCTGCGGGAAGCGGGCGCTACGGCGCGGCTGATGCTGGTACGGGCGGCGGCGGCGCAATGGAATGTGCCAGTGGCGGAATGCTCGACGGAATTGCATACGGTGGTGCACAAGAAATCCGGGAAGAAAGCGGGATACGGGAGCTTGGTGGAGGCAGCGGCAAAGCAGCCGGTGCCTGCAAAGGAAGAATTGAAGCTGAAGCCGCGCAGCGAGTGGCGGTACATCGGGAAAGATGCGCCGGGCTATGACCTGAAAGATTTGTGCACGGGCAAAGGGATCTACGGGCAGGACACGCGGATGGAAGGGATGCTGTATGCGACGGTGATGCATCCGCCGGTGATGGGCAGCACGGTGAAGTCCGTGGATGACAACGAGGCGCGGGCGGTGAGCGGCGTGAAAGGAACGGAGACGATTCCGACATTCAAGCCGCCGGTGAACATGCAGGCGCTGGGTGGCGTGGCGGTGCTGGCGGACAGCACCTGGGCCGCGATGCAGGGCCGCAAGAAGTTGAAGGTGGAATGGGAAGAGAGCGCGCACAAAGTCTTTAATTCCGGGCCGTACCGCAAGGATTTGGAAGATACGGCGCGGAAGCCGGGCAAAGCGGTGCGGGAAGTCGGGAATGTGGACGAAGCGTTTGCGAAGGGCGGAAAAGTTGTAGAGGCGGAATATTACGCGCCGCTGCTGGCGCACGCTTCGATGGAGCCGCCGGCGGCGCTGGCAGTGTATCGCGACGGAAAAGTGGAGGCGTGGGCGCCGACGCAAAGCCCGGTGGGTGCGCGAGATGCGATTGCGGAAGCAGTGGGAGCGAAAAAAGAAGATGTGACCGTGCATGTGACGCTGCTGGGCGGGGCATTCGGGCGGAAGTCGTTTCCGGATTTTGCGGTGGAAGCGGCGGTGCTATCGAAGAAAACCGGGAAACCGGTGAAGGTGGTGTGGACGCGCGAGGACGACATCAAGTTCGATACGTATCATTCGGTCTCGGCGATGTACATGAAGGCGGCCTTGGGCGCCGATGGGAAGCCTACGGCCTGGCTGCAACGCACGGTGTTTCCGCCGATTGGTTCGACATTCGATGCGAACGCGGTGTATTCCGCCGCGGATGAACTGGGCCTCGGATTCACAGACTTGCCGTACGCGATTCCGAATCACCGATCGGAGAATGGCCCGGCTACGGCGCATGTGCGCATCGGATGGCTGCGGTCGGTGGCGAATATCTATCACGCGTTTGCGATTCAGTCGTTTACCGATGAGTTGGCGCACGCGGCGGGAAAAGATCCGTTGGAATACACGCTGGCGCTGCTGGGTCCGGACCGCATCGTGCCGAAGTCGGAGTTGCCGAAGGATTACACGAATTACGGCGGGAGCTACGAACAGTATCCGATCGATACGGGAAGATTCAAGCGGGTGGTGCAACTGGCGGCGGACAAAGCCGGCTGGGGTAAGCGGAAAAATGGAAATGGGTTTGGGATGGGGATGGCGATGCACCGCAGCTTTTTGACGTACGCTGCTTCGGTGGTGCAGGTGCACGTAAATGATGCCGGGAAGGTGCAGATTCTGCGGGTGGATTCGGCGCTGGATGCGGGGACGGTGGTGAATCCGGAGATGGCGCGGAACCAGTTTGAGGGCGCGGCGGTGATGGGCACCAGCATTTCGCTGTGGGGAGAAATTACCGCGGCGAATGGAGCGGTGGAACAAGGGAACTTCGATACGTTCCCGGTGGCGCGCATGAATTCCGCGCCGCGGGAGACATATGTGCATATTGTGGAGAGCGAGGCGGCGCCCGGCGGGATCGGCGAGCCGGGATTGCCGGCGATTGCGCCAGCGATTTGCAACGCGATTTTTGCGGCGACCGGAAAGCGGATCCGGGAGTTGCCGTTGAGCAAGGCGGGACTGGCCTGATCAAAAAAAGGATTCACCGGATTAAATTTCGCCCACGCATCACAAAAACCGCGACGATCAGTCCGGTTTGACAGCGCAGAACGCCGGGATCGACCTTGCCTAGCTGGGGCGCAGCGATGCTGCGCCCCTACAAACTGAAACCTGATTGGGGCGTCGCGCGGAATTCAGTGCGGATCAGTTTTGTACTCCAGTTGATATAGCTGTTCCAGGCCGGTGCGCTTCAGGAGTTCCTGGACTTCTGTTGGCGAAAGATGACGGCCAGGGGGCTGATCGGTATTAGCGAACGAATAGGCGGCGACGGCCATTACCGCGGTTTGGATGGCTAGCATGCGGGGATCGACCCGATCAAAGGTATCGATTATGGTGTGGTGGCGAGTGTCGTAGTCGCCTGGATCAACTCGTAATGAATAAATCGGCAGCCCCGCGACTATGAAAGTTTCCTGATCGGAATCGAAATCGGCATCCAGGAAAACTTGGTCAGCGCCCAACGGCGCCAGCGGATGCAGCAGCGTCTTTGAAGTGGCTTCGAGATCCTGGCGACCGTGAATGGCGAAACCTAGCGGCGGATGCGCGCCAGAATCGATGTTGAAGACGGCGCGAATTTTGTCGAGTTCATTTTTGTGTTGTTCGACATAGGCGCGCGAGCCGTTGGAGAGTTCTTCTTCCCCCGAAAAAAACACGAAGCGAATGGTGTGCTTGGGCCGTATGCGCAGGAGCTTGAAAATGCGGGCGGCTTCCAGTACCACGGCAACGCCGGCGCCGTTGTCGTTTGCGCCTTGCGCGGGATCCCAGGAATCGAAGTGGGCACAGAGAAGCACCATCTCGCCGTGATCGGAGCCCTTAAGATCGGCGACCACGTTGCGTTCCTTTCCAGGGCCGGGGAAAGAATTTTGCACGTCGAGGCGCACTTTGACTTCGCCGTGAGCGAGCAGCCGCCGGAGAAGGGCGGCATCTTCACTGGCGATGGAAATGACCGGGAGGGGAGCTCGCGGGTAAAAGCCGAACGCGGAGGTGTACACCATGCGGCCGGGCTTGTCGGAAACGATCAACATGGCGGCAGCTCCGGCCTGCGCGAGCCGACGCGCGAGAATAGCGCGCGCACCGACATAGGTTGATGAACTCCCGTTGCTGCGCAGGTCGACAATAACGGCAGAACCGCGCACCCGAGCGGGTAAGGCGCTGTGGTCTCGGACGGGACCGAAATCGGTCACGGGCACTTCGATCGGGCCCGGAGTGCCGGGGACCCAGCCATAAGAACCGATGATCAGATTGCTTTTAACCGGGCTGATTATTTCGCCGGTTGCCGGGCCGTGGCGCCAGGTGGAAGTGAGGTCGTATTCCTCGAGATGCGCCGAGTCGATGCCCGCATCTTGCAAAGTTTTCAGGATGAGTTCGGCGGCGGCGCGATCTTCGGGACTTCCGGTGATGCGGCCGCCGATAGTGTCGGTGAGCGTTTCGAGGAAGGCCAGCGCGCCGCCGCGGGTCATGGCATAGCCGACGATTCGCGCGATATCTTCTTCCGGTTTTGCCGGTGATTGCAATTGCGACGAAGCAGATTGCGCCATTGCAGCGCCGGCCACGAACGCAAGCACTACAGATACGACGCGGAGCATCCGGACCTTCTTTCGTTGGTGTACCCCAGACTCAGGCAGTCGCAGCAAGCTCGTAGAGATACTCGACGTAGGAGCGGGTAGCGCCGTCCAAGCCTTGGACTTTGGGGTTGGCGGATTCGATTACGTAATATTCGTCGGGAGCGTGGGCGCCGCTGCCGTGGCCGAGACCGAAGTGCCCAGCGGGGAGACGAAGCGGTTCGCCGGTGAAAACGTAACCAGGCCAGGAGCCGGCCAGGCGCGGCATCACCACCGGGTCCACACCGTGGCGCTTATAGACGGCGGTGGCGGCGCGAATGAGGGCGGCATCGGCAGACGTGCTGGTGGGATCATAGCCACCGCTCATATTGACTTCGATATCGGCGAAACCTTTTTTGGCGAGATGGGTCTTGAGGGCGGCGAGCGATTCAGCCGCGGTCATGTCGGGAACCAGGCGCATATCGATTTTGGCGACGGCACGGCCGGGAAGAATGGTTTTGCCTCCGGGACCGATGTAGCCGCCGACCAGGCCTTCGATGTTGACCGTCGGACGCGCGGTGAGCAGCTCGAGCGACTGCTCAAAACTGACGTCGTGAACCCAATGCTGGACACCGAGAAGTTTCTTTGCTTCGGCTTCATTGAGGCGGCGCGCCGCTTCTGCGATCATTTTCTTTTCGGAGTCGGAGAGTGGACGGGCCTTGGCGGCGAAGCCTTCTATGGCGGGGTCGTTGCCGTCGGGCGAAACGAGCGTGACAAGGGCTTCGACGAGATGCCACGCAGGACTATCGAGGCGGGCTTTGTTGCTGGAGTGGACATCCTTCCGCGGTCCGCGGCCCCACTTCGCGCCACTGGAGACGAGTTCGAGCTCGATGACACCTTTGGCGCCGAGGAATTGGGTGACTTCCCCTTCCAGGCCCTGCGAAGGGAAAGGCATGAAGACGCCGTTGCACTTTTTGAGAGCGGCGAGAATATCGGGGCGATGCACGACCTGCGGAAAATGCGGGGAGCCGATTTCCTCTTCGCCCTCGGCGACGAAAACGAAATTTACCGGTAGCTTGCGGCCCACCGCGCGAATAGCGTGAAGGGCGGCGAGGAAGGTGGCCTCCGGGCCTTTCTGGTTGGTAGCGCCGCGCCCGATGAGGACTTTGCCGAGGCCGGGCTTTTCCACGATGGCGGCCTCCCAAGGCGGGGAGGACCACTCGGCGGGATCGGCTTGCTTGACGTCATACATGAAATAAAGGCCGACCGTTTTAGGCGCGCCGGCGTCGAGGGTAGCGAAGATGCCGGGTTGGCCGTCGGTGGGAACCTTGGCGACTTGCGCGAAGCCGGCCTCGCGGAGCATTTGCATGGTCAGCTCGCAGCCTTCGTTCATGCCGCGATTCTCCGCGGCGATGGAGGGCTGGCGAATCCAGGTTTGCAGGCGTTTGACCGACTCGTCGTGGCGCTTGGCGATTTCAGCAAAAATGGGATCGAGATCGGAGGCCGCGGCAGCGGCATGGGCCCAGCGAGGAAGAGCGAGAGTCGCGGCAGCGCCGGCGGCGGCCTGAAGGAATTCGCGGCGGCCGGCGCCCGTGCTTTCCGACGTGCCGCGGATTTTGGAGTCTTTAGAATCGCTTATCATTTGTTCCTTCCTAATACCCTTTGTAGGGCAATGCGAGCGATAAGCGCTCGCGAAAATCCGCGGCCGCTACCGGGTGCTGGTGCACGACGAGTAGCCGGCTGTGAATGGTTGCAGGGCGAGAGACTACACCTTTTTTGGAGGGAACGGCAAATTGCGATTAGTGGGAACGGCACGCTCAGTGCGAGGGTTCGATGATTAGTTTTTGCACGCGCCAGTTGAGGATTTCGGCGACGTACAACTCGTTTTCGGACGGGCAAGCAATCGCGTGGATCCAACCGAACTCGCCGGGCTGCTTGCCGGCGCGGCCGAAAACGCCGAGAACCTTGCCATCGAGGCTGAGTTTATAGATGCGGCCTGGAAAAGCGTCGGAAGTGAACAGCACTTGATTGGGCGGCGGGGTGATGCAAATCGTCCAGGGAGCGCCGGGAGACATGGTGCCGGTATTTTGGGTGGGGCGATTGCCGATGGCCGGGCGCGCGTCGGGAGCCGCTGGCACATCGATGGAAATTTGGCGTAGAAATTTGCCTTCCGTGTCGAAGACTTGAATGCGGCGATTGCCACGGTCGGCGACATAAACATTATCGTGCGCATCGACACCAATACTGTGCGGAGTATTGAATTGGCCGGGTTGATCGCCGGGTTGGCCCCAGGATTTTAGCCAGACACCGTTCTTATCGGCCTTCGCCACGCGAGAATTGATGTAGCCGTCGCTGATGTACGTATTGCCGGCGGAATCCCAGGCCATGTCGGTGACTTGCCGAAACAGGCCGTCGACCGGAAGCAGCGGCGGCTTGGGATGCTTGAGCGGCTCGGTGCCTTCGTCGGACGCCTCCAGCTTGCGGCCGAAGACCATGACCACGCGGCCTTGGGGATTTAACTTGATCACCATGTCCGAGCCTTTATCGGCCACCCAGATGTTGTCTTCGCGGTCGATGCGGACGGAATGCGCGAAGGACCAGGCATAGAGGTTGTGCCCTATCTCGCGGAGATACTTTCCGTCGGGTGCGAATTCAAGGAGTTGCGCGGCAGCCGCTCCATAGGCCGGCCCGCTGGTGTTGCCCCGTGAGAAAACAAAAATGTAACCTTTGGAGTTGACCGCCACTCCGACCGCTTCACCGAGGTAAAGGTCTGGAGGCAGCTGCAAAAAACCGGGAACGGAACGATAGCGGAGCTCCGATACCGGCGGCTGTTGCGCGCTAAGAGAACTGACCAGAAAGAGAGAGAACACGAAAACGGCAGGTCGCATCGTAGGCCTCCGGAGGAACGTATGGTGTTCGGGGCAAACTATACACCGGAGTGCGCGCGGTGGGTTAGATGGGAGGCGGAAATCGCGTGACGGATGACAGAAGAGGATAAATGAAAGGAAAGGGGCACGATGCATCGTGCCCCAAGGCCGTCAGCTAGATTTTTTTCGGGGAACGCGCGCGCCTTTTTTGCGGGCTTCGGAGAGACCAATGGCAATAGCTTGCTTGCGGCTCCTTACCCGACCGCCTTTGCCGCCCTTGCCGGAGCGCAGCGTGCCGCGCTTCCTTCTGCGCATGGCGCTGGCCACAGTTTTCCCCGCGCCCTTGCTGTATCTGCTTCGTGAACCGGATTTTCTGGCTGCCATGTTTTCCTCCTTTTGGTTAGAGGTCGGCCCAACGGGAAAAGTTTGCGACCGGAGCGACAGGACTTACCGATGGCCTGCGGGCAAATTCGTGTAGAGTTCCCTAAAGATGGAGGAGAACTGAATAAAAACTCATGGCGAAGGAGCAGTGCTTTGGCGAGAAAGACACCCCACGGCTGCTCTCCAAAGCGCCTGCCCGGCAATGGCCGTAAGGAGCAGAACGACCGGTTCGATGGGATGCCGATAGCGGAGGGAGGTGTGAGTAATGTAGTAGACAAGGGGAAATACGATCGGATACGCCGCGAGCGGAAAAGCGAACTCGCTCCGGCACAGCACCAACACCAGGATCCCGGCAAGCGCTGCTACTCCCGAGAGAGTCGCGCAGAGCATCAGAACGCGAACCAGCCAGGAATCGGTATCCAGAAAGTTTTGGATCGCATTGGGCAGCCCGGTCCAAAACGCAGCGAAACGGTCGCCGAAGAGGATGAGCTCAACGCGAGGATGAGAGTGGATGAAGTTCATGGCCTTGCGCTTCTCCTCGGCCATGAACGGCATTTCACCCATGCGGAAATAGCGCAGCGTCTCGCGTTCCTTGGTTATCGAACCGGGATAGTGCGGATGCTTATCGTCGTAGTTCTCGTTGTTGCCGATGTACAGTTCGAGGGGAAAATTGGAGCGTAGAGGGACGAGCTTGTGGAACACCGCATAGTTGCGAACGGTCCACGGGACGCAGCACAGGATGGCGACGGCCAACGCCAGCACCGCGTTCTTCAGCCAGCCGCGGGTACGCACTGGAGGAAACGCAGCTTGTCGCTTGCGCGCGCGGTACGCCGCCCATCCAAGCAGAAACGGCAGCAAGGAACCGAGAGAGGGATTGGTCATTAAAGCCAAACCCCACAGCGCGCCATAACCACACCAATCGCGCAGGCGCTGGGAATCCGCCGCGTGCAGCGTGGCCCACACGAGGGTGGCCGCCAGCAGTGCGGAAAGGGAAGTGTCCCAAATCCATTCGAACGGAAACATCACGGCGCTCGGAAACACCGCCCACAGCCAAGCGGCGGCAGCGCCGGCACCGAGACCAGCGACGCGCTTGCCAACGTGAAAAATGGGCACACAGGCCGCCGCGGAAAAAAGCGTGTTCAAGAAAACCAGGAAGAAAAAAGAAGAGACGGTGAATAAACCAAACAACTTGAAAGCCGCGGCCACCAGCAGTGGATAAATGGGCGTGAGCCACGCCGTGGGCCCGGTCTCACGCCGAAATGGATTGCTGAAGCCTTTGCCGACGGCCAAGGAATAACCGATATTGCCGGTTTCTTGCGCAAACGGCGCAACGCTAAGGGCAGCTGCCGGTATTTTTCGTTGCTGATCCCAAGCGAAGATCATACGCGTCCCAAAAGCAACCAGCAGGATCAGCGAGAGAGAAGTGCAGGCTTTCGAGAGACGACGCTTCATACAAAGTATTCAAGGTATGCCACACGAAAAATGGTGGGCCCGGTAGGATTTGAACCTACGACCAACGGATTATGAGTCCGCTGCTCTAACCGCTGAGCTACAGGCCCCACGAGGAATAACATCGTTAGTTTATATTGATTTGCAAAATTTCGGTGCAGGATTTGGAACACCCAGAACGCACACTGCAGTAAGATTGTAGTGTGTTGTGCTCCTTCCTCGCTTCTTGGCCCGTTCGCCAGCGAAACTCAACGGAAGTAAGTCAACAACTTATCAATAAACCGACTGTCCCAAAACCGTACAGAGGGTCAGTAGATTATTCCGTGCAATTTGACAACATTTCAGTGTAAGCGCTGCGTAGCCGCCGCGACGGGTTAGAGTCCTTTTCCTGGCGCCAATGTGCGCGGCCAATGCGCTTTGCTCCACGAAAGTGGCCCTACTGACGTGCGACGAAGACCGCAGAATGGCGCAGTTTGGATGGGGATTGCTCTGCTATCGGCTTTCTCGTACTCGTGCGCGGCCGTGACAGCACCGGTCGCGCCGGGGCCGACGCCCAGCAGCCACGACGTCGCCATGCTCTACCCCAGCGCACCAGGCGGCAGTTCGTATTTTCTGGGATCGAATGATCCCAACCATACGCCCAACTTTTTGATTGAGCAGGGGATTACGGCATTGCGCCAGACCGACCCTAACGGGCTCATCTATTGGAACTTGCCAAGCTATCCCTTTCTCTATTCAAGCGGTGGTTCTGGTTGGACGAGCCGCCTGCATATGTATGCCTCTGGCGGTGCGACGCAAACTTACACCTGGATGACTGAGCCCGGTTATCTTTACCTTCCCGTGGATGTAAAGAATCAGGAAGAAACCGTCTACATTCGCGTGCACCGTCTCCTTGACCCGAGTCACGCAGGAATCACCTTGAAAATACGCGGAGGAGAACACGCGGACTCAAACGGAGACTTGGCCAGTTGCATAATGTTTGAACTTGGCCCCGGCCAATCCAATACACCGCCCGCGGCGCGCTTTGGAAAAGAACTCCATCATCCGTACTACGACTATGTGGCTGTGGGCACGATGTTCGACTACGGACTGACGGAAAATCAGTGGGTGGGCGTCAAGATGGTGAGTTACAGCGTGTCGGCAAGTGCGAGCGAAGTCCTTAACAGGTTTTATCTTGATACCGATCCCTTCGACGCCTTCGGGCAGCCGAAAAATGGATGGCGCTTATTTGCAGCTTATACCGACGTGGATGGCCAAAGCACTGGACGTTATTCGAAGCTCGTCAACTGGGGCGGATGGCAAACAACCGTGCGCACCGATGGATTCAATGACATTGATTTCGCGTTCCCCAGCGTCCGGGAAATTGTTGCTCAATAAAACGACCCTGGCAGGGATTGCAGGCATTTTGGACACTACTACACACTTGCGGCCTTTTGCCCTCTTGTTTCCCAACTACTGGAATCGAGCGTGAATAAAGCAAGCGGCGTAAGCACCAGATATACCGTCGGCAAAACAACAGCCATCGGAAGAAACCATAGCGGATGGACTCTTTCCGCTCTCGGCCATTTCCGCGTGCCGACCCAATACAAAGCACCGAGAGTCGTGAGCACTAAGATATGGAACGCCGCCAGGGGGAAAAACATTCCGTTTGCCAGAGCCTGAAAAATCAGCATGGGATACCCCATCAGCATCGCAAACACCGCGGCATAGCTGAGCACGACAAGCGGATGCAATTTCCAGCTATGACTTAGTCCGCCTAAAAAATCGATGAGCACGGAGCGCCGCCAGCGCAATTGCTGCGACCAATATTTCCTTAAACTATTCGGAACCAGCGTCCAACAATTGGCTTCGGGTGTCATCAATGTGTGGTGGCCTAACTTTACTACCTGGCGGGTAAGATAGCGGTCCTCGCCATATTTGATAGGAACACCGAGCACATTACGGTTTTCGAGCACTGGCTCCAGCTGCATTAGGATCGATCGGCGATAGGCGCTCAAGCAGCCCGACAGACACAAAACAGAATGGAATGCCTGTTCGATATTCTTGAAGTATTCATAAGCGAAATAGTATTTGATGGCTTGCAAACGCGTTAGCCAGTTTTCCGAAGCGTTCCGCACGCGAACTCTGCCGCCCACAGCGCCGACCTTGGGGTCAGCAAACCCCCTCACTAAATGACGGATGGCGGTGCGTTCCAGAATGACGTCCGAATCCACGGAGACAATAATTTCCGCCGTGCTCCTGCGAACGGCATTCAATATCCCCAAGCGCTTGCCAATATTGGACTGATTCTTGAGGATGGTGACGCGATGACGAGATCGCTCAGCTGCCCTACACGCCCCTTCCACGCTGTCATCGGTCGAGGCATCATCAACAATAATGAGATCGAGCTTTTTGACAGCATAGTCTTGATTCACAATGCTGAGTACGGTTTCCGAGATACCCTTTCCCTCGTTGTACATGGGCACAATCACGGTTACAAAAGGGTCGCTGCAGACGGCTTGCAACTGGAACTGTTTCGGGCGCAGGCGGCGCAAGAAACTTCCGAGAAAATACCTATTTAAGAAAACCAGGAATACGAACAGGGATGCGGTCAGGAGCACCAATGAATCTATTTCCTCTCCGCTTTTCCGCAAGAAAATGCGGCATTCTCCGGCCTCGCGAAAAACTGGAAGTCGAACCGGGCGTTATCGGAACGCAATCCCACCGGACCATTAAAGCGCAGCGCCTCGCCGGCGATGTTTCCTTCCCACACCGCGCCGCCGTCAACGTGGACAATTAAGGAAGTCCCCGTGAGAATGGCTCGTAAGGAGTGTTCGCTGCCTTCCTCGATTTTGGGCACTGGCCGTTCCTGCGTAGCTTTCATATTGCTGTAGCCGAAATTCTCGCATTCGGCATGCGTATGATGGCCGGGATTGTTCTTGACGGAGACCACTAATTTTGACATGGGCTGGATGCGCCACATGATGTAGACCACATTGCAGTCATCTTGTGCTCGCAGTTTCACACCAATCTGCGTGCGCTCCCCTCCAGAGCGTAGCAAAGACCGTTCGCGGGTTTCACCGAGATAACGGAAACGTATTTCTGCTTCGGGCTTGCTGGGCGAGCCCAGCACAGCGCGCATCTTGCTGGTCTCAACTCTCATCCACTGATTTTCCGACGGGGAAATGAACCCCTCCGTTATGCAGAAGTGCGCGTGAGAGACGCTTTCCAGGTTTTCGGACGACCGAAGGGATGTCGCCATTAAGTAGGCGCACAAAAGAGCCACCCGGCGAAGACTAGTGCTCATTGTTGTAACTCTCCAGCCACGAGCGCCAGATCTTGCAAATGAGCCGTCAAAAAAGCGTGTTCCGCTTTTAGCTTGATGTAATCGAACCACACATAATCCCCGTAGGATTCCGCCCGCCGGTCGGTCAGCTGCCTCACCGATTCCAAGCGCTGCTCCAAGTCTTCCAGTAGAGTATTTGTCTCCCGGAGCCGCGCCGACTCGGCTTTTTGGATAGCGCGAAAGTGCTGTAGCAGCATGAACGTGCGTATCGAAGGGCCGACGGGGTCTTGGGCTATCCACCGACGGAAACCATCTCTAGCGTGCTTCTCCGGATTCGATTGCCAAAGACGGCCTAAATTAAAACTCAACGTCGCGGTGCCAAAGTAGGGCTGCGTTTGGGGTACGGCGAAGATACGCTGGTAACCGACCCGCACACTGAAATCCCAAGAGGCCGCTTCTCTCAGCTTTGCTTCCGCTGATTCCTGACTCGAGCGCAACTCGAACTCCTTCTTTAGCAACTCGGACAGCGAGAGCATTGCCAGAGCCTCACTCTTAGCCGCCTTGCCCATATCGCTGTCGGTCTGTTCTAGAATCTGGAGCAGTTCATCGCGGCGAAGCTGCATTCCGTGATACTCCTGGGCGGTCGCCGAATGTGCTTCCACCGACTTGCTTGTACGCGAAAGAATATCTGCGCTTCGAGGTAACGCTTCCCGCAGAACTTGCGCCCGAGCATCCAGAGCACTGGAGGTGAGTGCTTCGTTGTTGTCCTGAAGGAAGGCCTCCAACCCAGCCGTAATCTTGTATTGCTCACAATCTGCGCGAGCCACCCGCTTCAGGGCAAAAGCCTGCTGCATATTTCCAAAACTATAACTCCCGCCGCTGAACACGCGATTTCGATTGGACACCACACTGGATGCAGGGAGGTTTGAAGGAAGAAGCTCCGCGGTCGCATTGCTTACCGAGCCGAACAGCACAGGACTAAGCAGGGGCGCAGCTTCGGAGGCGGCGATGCCTTGCACATATTCGCAATACGCCTCAGCGGCCGCAGGTTCCAAATAGGGAGAGCTTTTTGTTTGCGGAGCGGTCGGGATGGTATTTGTTTGGGCAAACAGTGGTAGCGCCAGAGCCAACAATCCGAAAAATGAAAGGATCCGTCCGGTCATAGCTGTCAGTCCCCTTGGTCCAATTTTGGCGCTAGAAGAGCAGCGGAGCCTTATCAAGGAAGAGCACCTGATTCTGGTCCCATTTCGAGTCGTAAAGTTCAATGCGCACCAGCACGCCGCGCATCTCTTTGTTGTAGAACGGGTGCTTGTCAACCACTTCGCCGTCGAGAACTTCCGCCACCTCTCCAACGTGGCGGCATCGCAGGATTCCGAACGAGCATCCATACACAGCCGTGCCGACTCTGGTTCCTGCTGCATTACTATAAGGCACAAAGGCGACCGTCATTTTTTCCTCCGCGGCTCGCAGGTACGGGAAATTATGGATGCTGAGAAGGATTCGATCCTGGCGCGCAATAGCGCCCTCGATCATCGCCGTTTCCTGAGACAAAAGTCCGGCCAAGTCTCGTGCACGCGCTTGCTCCAGCAATGAACTTTCGAGTTCCTTCTTTGCCTGCAGCACGTCATAACTCAGGTTTTTCTCTCCATCGGGATTAGCGCCCAGCAAGCGTTTGTAAGAATCGATCTCCCGTCGCAGCAGATTTTTTTCGGCATCCACTTCCGCCGAATTGCGCTGCAATGACAGCGCCGACACGCCTAGTTGCGCAAGTTGCGCTTTTCTGGAAATCCATTCTTCCTCACTAATCAGGTGCGATTGATAGAGTCTATTGGCGTCGGCCAGGGCCACGGATGAAAAGGACTTGTCGGAGGCGAGAATCCCCGGACCCTCCGATTTATAGGACTGGTCCAGATCTTGCACTGTCGCCAGCTTGTTGAGATTATCGCTAACGAGCTGCTTCGCGGTCCCCCTCACATCACGCTGGAAGCGGCTGCTGGTGCTCGCCTCGCGCTGAGCGTCGCGGATCTTCACCAGCAGCTCGAGCCTTTGTGTGGCTAGCTGTTCGCGCAATAGCGTACCTTGCGCCAATTGATTGTTCAGCTCCAGGACATGCTCGTCCGTCGGAGAAATAATGCGCGGTTCCATCCAGCTGTGACTGAAAAAGTAAAAAATCGTCAGAAACAGGTAGGACCCTAGACCCAGCAAGATAAAAGAGAGGACAGCAATACTGATGAGCTTGTACAGCCACACCAAAAATCTTCCTGCCACAATTCCTGGAAGGCGGCGGTCCAACGGGATTCCCGCCGGACGATACACAAGTTTCTCCACTCGAACTTGAGGTATTACGGAATCAGACGAAATGCTTTCTGGGTCAAACATTTCTGCCGACGACACCACTCCCTCCTCGAACAGCAAAAGTCTTGGTAGATAGAGCCATTTCCGCGCGCGGGGGTTTGAGGAAATGTAGCGCCGCCTGAGGCGCCTACTTCACCAATTCAAATCAAAAAAAGATCCTGCACTCCATTTAAAAAAGATTCTTACACTCAGCAGAGTATCTTTTTTATATCACACCTTTACTTGACCTGTGCGAGTAAAAACGTACTAGCAGTTCTATGGCTTTTCGACAACACTACTGGCGGTAGTGCTTAGCGCCATCCGTTGCGTCCACCCCGCAGCAGCGAAAGACAGCTTTTTCCACTTTAGTTCTTCGACTTGCGAGTCGATTAAGAGTTTTGGTTTGTTTCGGTCCCGAACGAGCCGTGCGTGGTGGTCCCGCAGGGTTATCGCACCGACACCGCGAAATCTTCCCTTGTTATATTCGGTTTCGTCTGAGTAGGCCGTTCCCCGTCTCTCCTTTGGAGAATCCTCATGGCTAGGAAGAAGACGGAGAGCAAGTCATTGTATGGAGGGTCACGAAAGTGTGGTGACAAGCCGAGCGGATACTTCTCACGCGAGCACTGGGCAACGGGGCTCGCGGGAGCCGCGCTTCACGTCACCTTTCAATAGGCGGGCTGGCTCTAAATCTTCCAATAAGTTTCTCACAGGCCTTACCGACAAGACTTCGGTTGGGACAAAAAAGAAGTGTAGTAAAAATCTGTAGTAGTTAGTCGTTCAGAACCCGCCAGAGTCGAGACAGACGGTTCACTCACCTGCTTTGTGACCCGGTGAGGATATAGTAGCGTCTAGAACTTTCAGAAGGGCGAGCTGTTTTTATGAGTCCGCTGCTCTAACCGCTGAGCTACAGGCCCGAACTCGGGACTTCCATCCTAATGATTCTAGCATCTTCCGTAATTCGAAAAGTGGCCCGCGTTGTCCATGAACGAAAAGTTGCGCTTGGCACGACTCAAGCGGACCACTGGATGACCGTGTAAGAGCGCGGGGGCACCTCGAACCTGGTGCGGCCCGCGCTCGTCGCCGGCTTAAGAAATGCTTGCGGCGCGACCTGGCGCGGAGCATCGAAGGTGTTAAACGCTTTCAAATCGTTTCCCGTCAGCACACTCGAGATGAGCACTCGCCCCGGCGTTCGGTCCTGCCAGTTGATTTCCACCGCGTGGGGTTTGGCCAGATCCCGATTCAGCATAAACATTCCGACTTTGCCATCCTGAGGATCGATCGTCGCTGTCACGTCCAGGTAAGGAACCTGGCCCATTTTCGCCACCTCATACGCGGGCGATTCCACCAACAGCTGGAGCACCGATCCGCGCGCATACTGCAGCGCCCAGTCGTAAGGATAATAAATGCTCTGGCGCAGCAATCCGCTGGCGTTGGTCGATATAGGCGCGATGACATTGATCAACTGCGCGAGACACGCCACCTTCACGCGGTCCGCATTGCGCAGCAGGGAATTGATCAGGCCGCCCACCAACAGCGCATCCTCCAGGTTGTACACCTCTTCCAGCAGGTGCGGCGCTTCCTGGCGATGGCCGTTCACCGCATCGCCGCTGCGCGCCCGGTACCACACGTTCCATTCGTCAAACGAAAGCCACAGCTTTTTCGGCGAGCGCTTGTGCCCGCGCACCAGGTCGCACACCGCCAACGTCTCCGCGATTTGCTTTTCCATGCTCAGGTTCATAGCCAGAAATTTCGAGCTGTCGCCGCCGGTATCCTCGGGCGCATTGGTGAAATAGCGATGCAGCGAAAGCCCGTCCACATACTCGTAGCATTGTTCCAGCACTTCGCGGTCCCACTCCAGGTAGGTGGGCATGGCCGGCCCGCTCGATCCGCAAGCGATCAGCTGCAAGTCTGGATCGACGGAGCGCATCTGCCGCGCGGCATCCTGCGCTTTCGCCCCATACTCGGTCGCGCTCATGTGGCCGATCTGCCAAGGGCCATCCATCTCATTGCCCAGGCACCAGTGCTTGACCTTGTAAGGCTCGGCAAATCCGTGCTTGCGGCGCAGATTGCTCCATTTCGTTCCCTGCTCCACGTTGCAATATTCGACCAGCGCGGCCGCCTCTTCCGGCGTTCCGGTCCCCAAATTGAGGCCCATCAGCGGCAGCGTGCCCGCAAGTTTGCACCAGGACATGAATTCATTGGTGCCAAACTGATTGGTATTGATGGAATTCCACGCTTTATCCAGCACGCGCGGGCGGCTTTCCTTCGGACCCACGCCGTCCAGCCAGTTGTAGCCGGAAACGAAATTGCCGCCCGGGTAGCGGATAATGGGCACACCCATCTGCCGTATTTCATTGGCCACATCTCTGCGGAATCCATTGGAATCGGAGAGTTGAGACCCGGGATCGTAAATGCCCTCATAGATCGCGCGGCCCAAGTGCTCGAGAAACGAACCAAACACGTTGCGGTCGAGCGGCGCAATCGCACGCCGGGAGTCAACGTAAACGCGAACCGTGCCGTCGGTGCTTTGCGGCGAGGTCTGCGCCGCGAACAACGATGCGCCAAGCAGACTGCTGGTCCCCCACGCTATGCCTGCGGTGCCAGCCTGCTGCAAGAAGCTTCGTCGATCGATGCAAGTCATGGTCTACTCTCCCTGGACGTAACGCCAATGGGTCCGCGGTGGAACGCGTAAACGTTTATCACGCGATTGCCGGCCGCCGCAAGCTGCAACGAACCAGCCCCGGACAACCCGCAATCTCGTCAAAACGATTCGCCGCCGTGACGCCGACTGCGCGCTTTGCTAACATTCATCGGCATACTCCCTGGACAAGGCGGAAGGCATGAAGCTGGTCACATTTCATCACTCGGGACGCGGAGATCGAATCGGCGCGGCTGCGCCGGACGGAAGCATCGTCGATTTGAACGCGGCCTACGCGCTCTACCTGCGCAATGTCGAGCAAGAGGCCGCATTTTACCCGCTTGCCGACGCCCGGGTTCCCACGGACATGCGACGCCTCTTCGAAAATGGCGACCACGGCCTGGATGCGGCTCGCACTGCGCTGGCCTACGCGCTGAAGGAAGGCCCGCAAACCCGAGGTCCCTCAGGAGAGGCCATCGTATTTCGCAAGAATGAGATTTGCATCATGGCCCCGATAATTCCCAAAAAGTTTTTCCACACCGCGGGAAATTTCCGTGAGCACCACACCGAAGCCCAAAAAGCCGGTTTTTCCCACCCGGTACTTCCGTGGATTGTCTTCTTTCAGAATGTCGACGCCATCATCGGCCCCGACCAGGAGATCGTGTATCCCGAGCACCTTACCGAAGAACTGGATTACGAACTGGAGCTCGCGGTGGTAATGAAAAAGGCCGGTAAGCATTTTTCCGCCGAACGCGCCGGTGAATATATCGGAGGCTACGTCATTTTCAACGACATCACTGCCCGCGACATCCAGCGCACCGAGATGAAATCGGGAGTATTCAGTTTTTGCAAAGGGATCGATACATTTTGCCCGCTAGGCCCGCACATCGTCACCGCCGACGAAATACCCAACCCCAATAATTTGGCGATGGAGCTGCGCGTCAACGGCAAGGTCCGGCAGCAATCGCATTCCAGCAAAATGTCGGTCACCGTGCCGGAGATCATCGCGCATTATTCGCCGATGGGCTATTCCGCAGGCGATGTGCTCTCCACGGGAACCGTCTCCGGCGTGGCGGCATTCAGCGGCGATCCGAAGTCCCTATACCTGAAGCCCGGGGACATAGTGGAGTGCGAGATCGAAAAAATCGGCGTGCTGCGCAACCCAGTGGTCTCCTACAAAGAAAAACACGGCGGGAAATCGGCAGCCGCTTGAAAAGCCAACGACTATGAGCGCCAATACCGGACTCCATGGCATCTGGGTCAGCGAACTGAACAATCGGCCGGAGGTTAGAAAGAACCTCCCTTCGGCGCGCGCCGTCCAGTTCTATGACACTACGCTCCGCGACGGCGAACAAAGTGTAGGCGTGGTGCTCACCCCGCAGCAAAAACTGGAGATTGCCCGGGCGCTGGACGATCTCGGAGTGGGCCGCATCGAAGCTGGTTTTCCGCGAGTCTCGGCGGATGACGCGGAGGCTTTTGGCTTGATCGCCAACGCCGGACTGCAAGCCGAAATCTGGGGATTCGGGCGCGCGCTGAAAGCGGATATAGATGAACTGTTGCGCTTGGGCGCTCACGCCACGGTGATCGAAACGCCGACCAGCGCGATAAAATTGAAAGCTTACGGGCTGAGCGTCGAAGAGGCCAAACGGCGTGCAGCCGACGCTATAACCTACGCGCGAAGGAATGGAG
>Ga0209166_10000935_pt1 | contig 26951 bp, 36 predicted proteins | sample Coa_R1_3_FD_187151 | JGI IMG/M metagenome (GOLD analysis project Ga0209166, IMG submission 187151) | Surface soil microbial communities from Centralia Pennsylvania, which are recovering from an underground coalmine fire - Coalmine... | ecosystem: Environmental > Terrestrial > Soil >...
CGGGTTCCAACCGACACGACGAATGACGACACGGACATCGCCGACCTGATCACCGAAGCGCGCGAGCAGTGCGAGCTGATCACCAATTGCGCCTTGGTGCGATCCAGCTACGTGCAGTATCTCGACAACTTTCCGGGATGGCACCGCGAGTTCGACAGCTACGGAACCACCGGAGCAAATGGCTTCCCCGCCTTTCACGATGGCTTCGGCTACAACCGGCACGGCCGCTGGAAGGGCGAAATCAAAATCAAGCGTCCGCCACTGGTCCAGGTGCAGAGCCTCTGGTTCATAGGCACCGACGGCCGTCCGTACACGCTCAACCCCGGCCAGGACTTCGTCGTCGACGTGGCCAGTCAGCCCGGGCGCATTCGCCCCATTCCCTACACCATCTGGCCGCTCACGCTGCATGTGCCCGCGGCCGTCGCAATCCGCTACGTGGCCGGCTACGCGCCGAACAGCGACGGAGTAGCCGCGGGGCAGACCGCAGTCAGCGAACCGGAGAGCGATTCGCAGGGCTTGAATCCCACCTGGCAACCGGGCGCGACTTACAAGCAATACCAGTTCACCGAGGACCTGAACTCCAATCTCTGGATTCAAACCGCATCGCCAACGGGAGTCAGCGGAGCAGGACGGCCCAACTTTGAAGCGCAAGCCATTGGCGGCGTAATCGCGAGCGATGGCAGCGCAGCCTGGCTGAATGTCGGCCCGGTGCGCGGCTTCTGGACGCCCGGCACAGCCTACAGCGGGCAACAGCAGTATGTGCTTCTGGACTTCAACTCCAACCTGCAGTTGCTGAATGTCTCAGCACTGATCAGCCAGACCATCCAGGCCTACTCGCTGCAGAGTGTGGGCACCTCGCCGTTGAACTGGGCGACGACGCTCGGAGGCCTGACGACCGACAACGGCGTGGCCGGAGCCTGGCGGTGTCTCGGAGCTTACAACGCGCTCGGCAACACGCAACTCTCGCCGCCGAATTCTCCGGAGCAGCAAGCCGCGGTGACTGTCGATTGGACCTTGCCCAAAGTGGTCACGCGGGCGATCAAGGTGCTGGTGCATCACTGGTACTTCAACCGCGAACCAGTAGCGAGCGGAAGCGTGAGCAAGATTCCGCTGCACGTCGAAGACATGCTGGGCGCGGTGCACATTGAAGACTTCGCTCCCACTCCGTAAGCGAAAGAAGCAACAACAAATTCCGTTTTTCCCAAACAGGAGAACTCACCCATGAAAAGCTCGAAGCATTCCCCGTTGCAAAAAGCGATCGCGATCGCGCTGCTGTTGCTGATCACCAGCATCGCGGCCTTCGCCACACCCACGGCACTCTCGACGCAAGTGCTGATCCAGAACAACGCTACGGTCACGGCCGGGCAGCTGGCCATCACCTTCGCCGCCTGTGACAACACCAACGGAAACAGCTTCACTGCGACCGGCCGCGAGATCCTGATCGCGCAGAACACGGATGCCAGTCCGCACACTTTCACGGTCACGCCGGTGGCGGATCCCTACGGCGGAACGAACACGACCTTGACGACCTATTCTCTGGCGGCCACCGGCTCGACCGGTTCCTATAGCGCGGTGCAGATGAAATATCTGATCGGCTGGGCCTCGGCGGGCGTGGTGAATCTGACTTGCACCTCGAACCTGATCAAGTTCGCCGTCCTGCAATACAACTAGGCGTGCCCCTTCCTCGTCTCAGTGCGCGGCCGCCGGCTCCCGGTCAGTACACCAACCGGGGCGCCATGATTCGCTGGATCACTTTCTACAACCCGCCGAATCCCACAGCCGGAGTACTTGCCAATCCATTCGTCGCGAGCTGGGCAGCGATGCGCTCGCTCACGGCGCAGGAGATGGACAAAGCGCAGCAGATCGCGCAGCGCGTGAACTGGTTATTCACTGTTCCCTATCAGCCGGGAATCAAGGAATCGATGCTGATCGGGATGAACGAGGCGGGCACGCTGCGCACGTTTCAGATCGGCGGCATCGACGACGTCGACGGGCGACAGATCGAGCTGCGCATCACGGCCTATGAAATCAACCAGAACGCCGGCAGCGCCAGCTAAAAGGAAAACTCCATGAAGATTCGTTCTCGTTATCTCGTTCCACTCGGGATCCTCGTCTACTTCTTGCTGTGCATGGTGCCTTCCAGCCAAGCGCAGTTGCCCGTACTGCCGGCGCCCGCTCCCTTTCAGATGGGGATTAGTTGGCCCGCACTCACGGCGGGAAGCGGGTCCTTGGGCGCATTCAACGTCACCGGTTTCCGCTACTTCTCGATCGATTGGGTGGTCAACGGAGCGGTCGGTTGCACCGTCACGCTCGATGGCAACACCGGTGTGGGCGGCTCTTACTCGACGGGATCGATTATCTCCTCGCAGACCTGCGCTTCGTCCGGCAATTTCACCACTTCGAGTGCGGTGGAGAATGCCCAGGCACAGCTGAGTTACACGGTCAGTGGGACGGGCAGCGTGACCTTCACGGTGCGCGGCTACGCGAACAATCCCACGACGAGCAGCAGCGTCAGTGGGAGCGTGATCGCAACGCAATCTTCCGGTTCGAACCTGCACGTGAACGTGGACAACAATGGCGCCACGGCTGCAGGTGCGTTGACCTCTGCGTCGTCTTCCTCGTGCACCGGAGCTGCGGGAGCAAATGGCATCGCGGTCTCCACGATCGGGGCCGGTTCGGTGGGAATCAACATCCTGATCTCGGGCGCCACGAACAATACCGTCCTCGGCTTCTATTACTCGATGGACGGCACGAACTATATTGCCGTGCCATCGAACGTGGTCTTTCCCAAGGGCGGAGGGGCCTCAGTCACTGGAACGGCGACCGGCATCACAGCCGGATCCACAGTGCAATTCGAGGCGTCGCTCGGCAACGCCGCTTCCTTCATGGTGTGCGGACCGACCACCGCTTCGGCCACGGCGACCGTCACGCTACAGGCTTCTCTCGCCGCAACCGGAATCGGCGCCGAGAACCTGCTTCTGAATGGCGTTCCAATCCTAAGCGTGGGCGGTCCCGGCGCTGTCCAGGTCCTTCCCAGCATGCCGGTTCCTACAAACGCCGGCGGCTCGCTGCAAGGACTGACGCAGGTTAAATTCACGACCAATGCTGGAACAGTTGCGGGCGCGGTCATCAAGAACGCCTCGGGGAACTTCTATTCCGTCACCATCAACAATCCCAACGCCTCGATCTGTTTCCTGGAGATTTTCAACGCCACGACGGGACAGGTGCCAGGGACGGCGGTCGCGAACATCGTCATTCCTGCGACGTCCTCGTTCACTTTTTCGCTGATTCCCTACTCGGAAAACTTTGCGACGGGAATCGCTTTCACCGGTGCGACCGCAGCGGATGGTGCGACTGGCTGCACGTCGGCGATGACAGGGACGGCCTACATCCGATGAAACGACTATTCGCACTTTTCGCCTTCCTGCTACTGCTGGGGACGAGTTCAGGGCGCGTCACCAAGGACGCCAGCTATCGGTGGCTGATGGTTACGCCGGTCTCAAGCCCCTCCAACGCGCTCACGCGATCGCTCGCACCCTGGATCGACGGCTTTTTGATTCAGGTGCACGCCGCCGACACTAGCGTGGGCTTTATCGCAACCGATACCACCAGCTGCAGCACGGCGCCATGCACCCAAACCAATAGCTTCGCCTCGCTCGATTCGGCGATGGCCGGCACCAACGGCTTCGCCACGCTCACCGGCTGTGGATCAGCCTTGCACAACAACGCCGGGCATGCCTGCTATATCGCCTTTGAGCTTTCGCCGATCAGTAACCCCAATATTTTCAACCAAGACACGCCCGCATGGGTCTTCAGCCAGGCCTGGGCGACGACGGTTGGCTCCGCAGTCCAGGATTCGATTTTCTGTTCTAGCCTTCCGCAGAACGGCAGCGCTAACCCCCTGCCGCCGGCGAGCGCGGTCGCTAACCTGAACACGAACAACTGCGGCGCGGGCAGTTCGGCCTGCACCACGGCAACGCTTAGCGGAGGCGCCCCCGCCTGGTGGGAACCAACGTATGCGGCGTTTCAGAAGGGATGGGTGCAGCAGTTCTTCACCTATCTGAGCACGGCGTCGTATCTGTCGCAGGTGAAATATTTCACGGTGTCAATCGGGATAGGAACCGAGAATTCCTTCATCTGTGAGACGGCGAGCGGAGTCGCCGGCACGCTCGCCGAATCCATTGTCGTGCCTGCCACGGACGCGGGACTGAAGACCGCATCGCAGAATGCACTCACCAGCTATTTCAATTACGTTGCCGCTCTGCGTTCCAGCCTCGGGCTAAATTTTTCTTTAATCGCCAGGTTCGCTATGGCAAATACGCTCACGAGTGGTGTAGCTACCGATCCGACCTGGGCGGTCGCGCAAGTGGCCAACATCATCGGGAATCCGAACGCTGGCGTCGGATGGAACGGCTATAAGAACTACAGCGGGGTCAACGGAAGCGATTGGATCAACATCGTGGGGGCGACGGTCAACTGCGTGCCGGCAAATTCTCCACCCTGCAACTCGAACAATTTTTCCAAAGCGCTTCCGAGTGTCTACGGCAAACCGAAGTACATCATCTCGCAAAACTGCAACACATCGAACCCCGGCGGCGGACTTGCTAACTGCGATGACGCTTCCCAATCAGGAACTGGAGCCCAGCCGGACACACTCTGGCAATGGTTCACTCTCGTCGGTGCCTCGGGCGCGAACGTGATCGAGTTGAATCCAAAAGATGTGCAGTGCATCGCGAACCTCTCGCCCATCTCGCCATGCGCCGGGGGTAATGCCATTCAACTGGCCTACCAGGGCGCGGCGCTGGCCTGGGGGCGTGGATTTATTCCGATCAACCACTGAAATGCTTCTTCCCGGCCTCTTTTCGCAGCTGACCTCACCGGCAGCCATTGCGGTGCAGAAAGCTCTGGCCTCTCCGCCAGAGCTGGCGGTTTTCATTACGGCCGCCACCAAGCAACCGCCGCGGCCGTTCCTGGTGATGAATCGAGTCGGCGCGCCGCCGGCCGGCGCCACACAGGATGGCATCAGCCAGCTGATCGATGGCGAGGTCCAGTTCGATTCCTATGCCGACACTCCGCAAGCGGCAGAGACACTGTCACACGCGGTCCGCGACTATCTGATGACGACATTCAACGCCGGCGCGCTGCCGGACGGCACGACCATCCAGTTTGTCGACGTCACCATGGATCACGACGAGCCTTACGAAGAAGGCGGCATGGGCTATCTCTATCGTGCGCTCTTGCGCTTGAAAGCCTTTTACACCGAAGCCTCATGACCAACGCCCGACCAGGCTACGGCTCGAAGTTTTTCATGTCGAGCGATAACGTGCACTTCACGCCGGTGGCCCAGTTGAAGAGCTTCATTCCGCAGGGCTCGCGGCAGACCGTCGTCGACCAGACCAATGTGCTCACGCCCGACAACTTCTCGCGGCCGCTGGCGGTCCACATCGACTCCGGCGACATTGACCTGGTCGGAATTCTGGATCCGGCAAATACGGAGATCCTGCAGCTCGGGACAGCGCATGCCAGTCTCGCGCTCTATTACTTCCAGATCGTGCTGACCGATGGGACCGAGTACACGTTTCAAGGCCTGGTGATCGAATACGTGCCTTTCACTGTCACCTACAACAAGGCCATGGGCTTCAGCGCGAAGATCCGCATCTCGGGCGCCCTCACCGGGCCCGCCGGCACCGCTTAGAAAAAAGCATTTCCCGACACAACTTCCGAAGGAGACACTCTTATGCAACTCGCACTGCTCGTTTTCGCCTTGCTGCATCCGTTCACTGTGATCGCGCTGGTTGCACTGGCCGCGATCGCCGCGCACGCCAAAGCCATCGTCGCCGGGATCCTGACGGCGCTGGCCTCGGGCGCGCTCTTTGGCACAACCATCGCCTATCCCGGATACGGCTCGCATCTGGCCTCCGGAGGGACGCTAGGAACCAGCTACACCAACATCGCGCAGCTCAAGAAGTTCAACTTTTCGGGGCTGAAGGCTGAGTTCGACGACATCACCAACCTCGACTCGCCCTCGATCTTCAAAGAGTGGATGAAGACCATTGTCGACGGCGACACCGTGCAGTATGACGGCGTCATGAATCCCGCCGATCCGACGACCCAGGCTCTACTCTCCAATATCGCCACGCCCGGGTCCGCCGCACTCTACTTCTGGAAGATCACGCTGACCAACGGGTCGACGCTGGTGTTCACCGGCTACGTGCAGGACTTCAAATTCGGCGCCGAGTACAACAAGGCCATCACGTTCTCGGGCGCGATCAAGATCGTCGGCAACGTCACGGCCACCTGGTAAGCGAGGGAATGGAAATGTCGGAGACTTTGCTTCGTCCGCAGCCCGTCGAACTCTCGATCGCCGGCCAGGCCTGCAAGCTGTCCTACGGCATGCATGCGGTCGTGCTCTACCAGCGCGAGACGGCGCGCATCGAGCGCAGCCGGCCGCATCCTCCGGATCCCGATCCGCGCTGTGCCTGCGGTTCACGCAAATCCCAGCATGTCGGTCCAGGGCTGATCCGGATCGGCGGCGACACGGGGAAAGAGGAATTGCTCTGCCCACGCTTTCGCGCCGAGGATCCGCTGCTGGGCGACAGCCTTTTCCTCTATGAAAGCTGGATCAAGATCGACCTGAACTTCGATCCGGAGCGCTGGATGGCGTGCCTGTGGTGCGGGTTGCACGAACGTCAAGCGGACGGCAGTTGGCGCGCGCCTTTCTCGTTGGAGGATCTCGGCGAGAAGCTGGGACTCTGCGCCGATACGCGCAGCATCACCGGGAAAATGTTTGAGGCCTTGTCGGCCTGGATGCCGAAGGAGAAAGAACCGAAGGAGAAAGAAGTCCCAAACGCGGCAGCGCCGGGAGAGCCGGCGCCGGCCGACGCGAGCCTCCCGATCTCGATAAACTCTGGGCCCGTGCCCGCGGCCGCTATGGCTTCACCCGCGACCAGTTCCTGAGCTGCTCGCCGCACGAGTTCGATCTGCTGCTGCAGGACGAGATCGAGCAGCAACGCGATCGCATCTACCCGGCGGCGCTGATTTGTTCCGTAATCGCGAACGTGAACCGCGATGCCGAGCGGCGGCCGGAGCCCTGGCAGCCCGCGCACTTCATGCCGGGAGCGAAGAGCGAAGAGGACGAGATGCGGGAATTCGCCGAGGCGGTCATGCGCGGCGAGAAGTTCGAGACGGATCCCGAGGATCTCGATCGCTTCAAGCGGGAAATGGAGCGAACATTCGGACAACGCACCGATGAGGGGACTGGCATCACGCGCGGCAATTTGATTTGCGCGCCGGGCGAGATTGTTCGCACCCGCGCGGGCGAGAGACCGGTCTGAAATAAAAATGCTCGACATCAACGGCCAGGAGCTGCGCAAAGGCGGGCTTGCTTCCCTGCTCTGCGAGATCCTCGAAGTGGAAGCCGATCACGTGCGCATCCGCGTAATGAACTCCGACATGGAAATGGCCGTCGGCGCGAAGCACGACGAAGTTCTCGGTGGCATGGTCGCCGATTCGGAGCTGACCGCCTTTTGTGAAGATTCGCCGCAAACTAGCGATGACCAGGCGGATGGCCTGAAGGTGGGGTTCGAATAGAAATGGCGGACGGGCTGACTGTCACCGGAGTGCGGGGGCTTGAGGATCTGTTGCGGCGTCTCGATCAGGTCCCGCTCGCGCTTTCGCGCCAAGTGGCGCGCGACGCCCTCGAGGAAGCCGGCGAAGTGATCCAGGCAGCCGCGGAGGCCTCGGCGCCGCGGCGCTCGGGCGACCTGGCCGACGACATTATCGTCAAGGTTCAGGTCTCCGGAGACTTCCGCCAGAATCGCGTCCTGGTCGGACCTGGCTATCCCGGTCCGGGATTGAAGACGCGCAAGCGCGGAAAGTATGCCGGCAAACAAGATTCGACGACTTCTCCGGGCGTGTACGCACGATTCGTGGAAGGCGGCCACGGCATGGCTGGTTATTCCTGGGCCTCGCGCTTCGGATCCGCGAAACAGCGGCGCCGGACCGGCCGCGAGATTGAATTCGGATCGCGCGACGTTCCCCCGCATCCCTGGCTGAAACCTGCCTTCGATTCTTCGGCCGATGCCGCCGTGCAGGTCCTCGCCGATCGCACCAAAGAAGCGCTCGATCGCATCGACACGTTAGTAAGGTAGAATGCGGAACATTATGCTGACCGTTCAGATCAACTTCGAAGATGGAGTCGAAGAAAAGATTCGGCGAGCGCTGGCCACATTCCTTGCTACGGCTCAAGTTCGACCGACAGATCCACGATCAACTGAATCTGCGCGTAAGGAAAAAACAGAACGATCTTCTGTGGCAGATCGAGCTTCTTCGGCTTCTCCAGTTCGGCGGATGCCGGACGACCGACGAGCGACTCGATCAGATTTTCGCCCTCGACCCAGATCCCGCCAGTCTCGACAGCATTGAGCGTTATAAAGTGAATTCGAGTACCTCCGACCAGCATCATCAGCAACTGCTTCCCTGTTAGGTCATCGAGTCTCATCATGGCGCCGAATTATGCCGCTAGCGCTTTTCGCTCGCATAGAGCAGAAAGACCCCTGTGAGCACAACTCTCGCAACCATTCTGGTCGGCCTGGGCTACGACCTCTCTGCGCTTGAAAAAGGCGCGCCGGAAGCCTTCCGGCTCGTCAACCAGCACACCCTCGGCATGTCGTCCGAGATGAAGCGCAACGCGCGCGAAGGCGCCGAAGCTTTCCGCAGCATCGACGAGATGATTGGCATCCACATCAATCGGCCGATGACGCGGCTCCTGGTCGAAACCTTCCCGGCATTCGGAAAGGCTCTTTCGAGTGTTCTGGGCGGACTCGCCGGCGGTGCGGTCGTCTTCGCCGGAGTGGAGCTCTTCGACAAGGTCACTACGAAGATCACGGAGGCGCGCGCGGCCCAGGAGAAACTGGCCGAGTCCTCCAAAACAGCCAACGAGACGATCGGCAATGTTCTCGGCGGCATCCAGAAAAAGGTTTTGGAGCTCACCAGCAACGATAAGATGTTGCGTATTCGGCTCGAAGGAGCGGAAGAAGCCAGACAGGGGATCGATCAGATCGCAAAAGCGCTCGCTGCCGAGCAAACGGCCGCAGAAAAGGCAAACGGCTTCTGGACGCGACTGACGGTCAAAACGGCGGATTTCTTTGACCACGTCTTCGAGGGCTGGACGGAAATTATCGACCTGTTCGGCAAAATGAATGGCATCAACGGGCCCAGCGCGCACGATGCAGCTTTCGGCACCCAAAGCCTTGCCAACATGAAGGATACGCTGAACGATATGCGTGATGCCTTCGACGAGGCGCTCAATTCCGACCGGTTCAAAGGGACGCACGAGGCCATGACTCTCGCGCAGCGTGATGTCCAAATCGCAACCGACTACTTGCACGACATGCAGGCTGCCGGAGACAAAGCCGGAATTACCCTAGCCCAAAACGCGCAAAGGTTCTATCAGAGCAGTTTGGATGTGCAAAAGGGCGTCGCGACATTGGAAAAAGCCGAGAAGGCCAGAGCCGCCGAGGAAGAACTCAAGAAAGAAGTCGCCGCCATCCAGGCAGCCGATGCTGCCACCGAAAAGTGGGCGGAGAGCCTGAAGAAGGCCTACGAAGCAGCGCAGCCGCCCAAGGATCAGTACGCCGCCCTGGACGCCGAAGTGAAGAAAAACGTTATCTCGCTGACCAACGAATGGAATCGGATCGGGCCGATCTCCTTCCATTTGAAGTATGACGGGAAGTCGCTGGAAGAAGTCGAGCAGCAGATGGTAGCTTTGTTCAAGATCACGCCTCCCACGATCAATGTGCCGATTCCACCGATCGCAAACGCGCCTAACTTCGTCCCATCTGCAGCGGCGCTTCGGACTCTTGGCGCTGGTGGAACTGCCGCTGGAGAGCTCGCCGCATTCCAGGCGGATGAGTCCGCGAAGGATAGACTGGCAGCGCAGGCTTTCGCTGACCTACTGACGCCGGCCGATAAATACAATCTCACGCTCGCCAAGCTGGACGCGGCATTGAAAGACGCTAATGGCAATTTCATAGCCGGCGCTCAGGGCCAGGCGGCATATGCTGCAGCCGTACAGAAGGCACGCGAAGAACAGGAGCGCGAGGAGCGCGCGATGGTGAGAGCGCGCGATGGCCTCAAATCGTTCATCGCCGAACTGAAGGAGCAGGGCAACGCAGCACAATTTACCTACGACATGCTGAACAAGGGCCTTCAGGGATTCGAAGATGAGACGGTCAAGGCACTCACCGGAGCAAAGACCAGCTGGAGAAGTTTCTTCCTTGAACTCGACCAGATGGCGATGAAGTTCCTGCTCAACAAGATTTTTAGCTCCTTGTTGAGCGGCGCTGGCAACAGCGGTGGTGGTGGGCTGGGGGGTTTCTTCTCGTCGCTATTCGGTGGAGGAGGCGGAGCAGCCGCTGGCGGAGCAGCTAGCGGTGGCGATTGGGCAAGTGTGAGCAGCGTGCTTTCCGATGTCGGCATTGCCGGCTTCGCGGCCGGTACCGACTCGGCTCCAGGCGGACTCGCCTGGGTGGGCGAACAAGGACCGGAACTCTTGAACTTGCCGGCCGGGTCTTCGGTGACACCGATGAGCGCGATGCGTCCCGGTGGAATTACGCTGCACAATCACATCGACGCGCGAGGAGCGGAGATCGGAGTGGAAGAAAAGATTTCCAGAGCCCTCTCGGCAAGTTTGCCGCAAATGGTATTTCGTGCCGTGGTGGAGAGCGCGGAAGTGCAGCGGCGGACGGCGCACTAATTCCAACTGCCGGCGCCGAAAAGGTCTGAGTTGAAAATGTAGTCACCATTCAGGCTTTCGCAATCCTCTAACTTTGTATCGACGTGTCCTTTGGGCGTAAAAAACACGATCTGATGGTCGCGATCATATTCGGCGCAATGCTCGCCATCGTACCGCAGGCACTTTTTCGTTTGCCAGGTCCATGTCCAGGCGCTTCCATTGTCCGCGAAATCTTGCTTCTCGGAAGGAGCACCGAGCGCACTGAGAACCTCGTCTTTGGTCATTCCCCGGAAGAAGCAGTGATGGTTTTTCGCTCTGGTGATTGCCCTGTTCCACTTCGATGAAGGCACCGAACTGCGGAAGTTATCTGCCTTGTCCCGATCAATGACCTGATCCCAGTCAGTGGCCGCAGAAGCAGATTCATGGTGGGGCGAGGCTATCCATCCTAGGAGGCCAATCACGCCGAGCGTCGCCCCCAAGAGAAGCGAGAGCAGGATAAGAGCTAGCAGCACTTTTACAGTGATAGAAAATACTTCTGAGAAAGTGGCCATCGATGACTGACCTCCCGGCGCCGAGCATGATTTCACGGCGCGCACCATTCAGCAAACGGCCCGATCGGGCAGGAGACTAAAGACCCCAAATGGCATACGAGATCTTCGACGGCTTCGATCACTACGACGCCTCGCACGCGTTTTGGGACACGCTCGTCGGCACCCCCAGTTTTTCGACGAGCTTTGCGCGCTTCCCGGCCGCTCCGAATTGTGTGGCCAAGGGGGTCAACTTCGGCAGCTCGGTATCGGCAACCAAGAATCTCGCTGGCAATCGGGCAGGATTGGTGGTCTCGACCGCGTTCATGCTCAGCGCCCTTCCCGCCACCGGAAACGAAGAGATCATCCACTTCAAGGACAGCGGAAACACTCAGACCATGTTTGCGATCTCGCCGAGCGGCCAGATCGTCATAATCTGCGGGTCCACGGTCGTGCAGGGGATCACCGCATCGGGGATTATCTCCCCGGGCGTTTACTACTTCGTGGATATCGTGATCACCTTCGCTTCCGGCACGGGAACCTGTTCGGTGTATCTGAGCACCCCCGCCGGCGGCGGTCCGATCCTGGCCCTGACTGGCATCAACACGATCAACACCGCGAACAGCTGGGCAAACCAGGTGCAGATCGGAGAGTTGAATGGCCGCTCGATCAATGTGCAGTTCGATGACTTCCACTGCTTCACGAATTCCGGCGGGGTTCCGAATGCGGCGCTGGGCGAGGGGACGCGGATCCTCACCAAGATGCCCAACGGCGCCGGCTATGCCACAACGCTGACGCCGAACGGCGCCGCGGCGAACTGGCAGTGTGTCGATGAAGTTCCGCCCGATGACGATACGACTTACGTTTCCGCCGCCTCGTTCCCGCTCACCGAAGGCTATGCGGTGGGCGCCGCCGGCTTCACCGGCGTCGTGAATGGGGTGACGCGCAAATCGCGGATCCGCAAAGACGATGCATCGGCGCACACGTTCACGAATGGCGTCCGATCCAGTTCGACCAATGTGATGAGTTCTCCGGCGAACGTGCAATCGACCTATGCCTGGCTCGATGCGTTCTTCGCACAGGATCCCGCCACGAGCGCGGCCTGGACCGCCGCTGGCGCAGATGCGGCACAACCCATCATCTCGGCGGCTTCTTAAATGGCACAGAGGTCGACGCACGAAGCGACTGTCATATCGGCCGCAGTTTCGACCGGAAAAACGCGGTCGACGCACGAAGCGATTCTGATCTCAGTCACGACCCCTTTTATGTCGATTACCTATCCGATCACGCCGCCGGCCATCGCCGGTCTCGGTCCGCAGGACTTCACGATGTCTGAAGTGAACGTCGTGGGCGAAACCGAATCGCCCTTCACGCTCGGCCAGCAGGTGCAGCAGTGGCTCGGCCAGCAGCTGCAGATCGAGGCCAACCTTCCGCCCATGCTCTACGCCCAGGCGGAGCAATGGATTTCGTTTCTCGGTTCGCTGCTCGGAAAGTACGGCACCTTTTTGATGGGCGACTACAACCGCCCCACTCCTCAAGGCCCGCTGAGCGGATCGCCGGTATCGAGTGGAAGCGCCAACACCGCCGGCCTGAACCAGATGAGCATTCGCGGCGCGGCGAGCAGCATCACCAACTGGGCGATAGCTGGCGACTACATTCAACTCACTGTGAGCGGTAATCCGCAGCGGATCTACAAAATTCTGCAAAACGCCTCGACGGACGGGGCCGGCAACGTGACCCTGCAGATCTTCCCTAACATCCGCGAGAACATTCCGGACGGCACGCCGCTGATCACCACGAATTGCAAAGGCACCTTCCGCCTGCAGGAGAACACGACGAAGTGGAAAGTGGACAAGAACAAGGTCTACTCGATCAGCTTCAAAGCCAAAGAAGCAATCTAATGGCAGCGACGGAAAAACAGATCGAAGCCGCGGCCGAGCGCGCCTATCAGGCATTTTGCGCTGCCCCTTCGCGCGTGTATTTGCCGCTGCAAACCAAGACCTGGTCCGAGCTGCCCAACGTTTTGAAGGATGCCTGGAAAGCCGCGGCCGCCGCGGTGCTCGCTTCCCAGTAATGCCGCGCTCCCTTTCAGCCGCCATGCTTGCCGCGATCGCCGCCAAGACGGTGACCATCGCGCAGTTCGCGCAGATCGCCTTTGCCGACAATACGCTTTATCTGTTCAATGGCGTCGGAACGATCACACCCGCCGGTCCTCCCGCGAATCCGGCCTCGACCTTTCCCTACGGTCAGACCTTCACCGGTCTCGGTTGGCTGGCGAAGGTTTCGGCGATCCCACAGACGACCAAGGTTCAGGCGCAGAACATCGTCCTGAGCTTGAGCGGGATTCCATCGAGCCTGGTCAGCGAGGCGATCGGTCAGGTTCGCATCACCGGAACGGTGACAATCTGGTACGGCTTTTTCGATCAGTCGAGTGGCGCATTGCTCGCGGATCCGGCGCAAGTGTTTTCGGGATCGATCGATGTTCCAAGCCTCAACGATAGCGGGGGTACTTCGACGATCTCGCTCAGCTGCGAGAACACGCTGCTTTCCTTGAATCTGGCGCCGAACCGGCGATTTGACGATGCCGACCAGCAGATCTATCTGCCAGGCGATCTCGGATTTAGCTTCGTTGATAAGCTTTCCAACTTGCAGTTGTTCTGGCCGGCGCCGTCTGCTTCGGGAACGCCCTATCCGCTCAGCATTGTCGTCACACCGAATCCCGCTGAGGTTGCGGTGGGAGGATCAGCGCAGTTGACTTTGACGATCAACTACTCTGATGGCACGCATAACAGCGGCAATGCCGGCCAGCCATCGGGAACCGCACATATCTCGAGTACGAACACAAAAGTTGCGACGGTCGACGGCAATGGCTTGATCACGGGCGTCAGTCCTGGAGTTTGTTTAATGATTCAACGTCTGACTATCTTGAGCTCCCCGGGCGGCCCACCGGTCTCGATTTCGCGGGCTGCCGGCGTGGTCATCGTGCATTCATGACACTGCAACGACTTCCAGACTGGCGCTTTCGGCTCGGCCAGATCATCGAAAGCGCGCGCGAACTCGAATTCGAGTGGGGAATTTTCGATTGTGCGTTGCACGTGTGCAACTGTATTCGCGCGATTACCGGAGTAGATCCGGCCGAGAAGTACCGCGGAACCTACTCCGATGAAGCCGATGCGGCGCGGATCTACGGATCCAGTTTCGCGGATTTCATTGCGAACCAAGTGGCTGCACTGGGCATGAATGAAGTGCCGGTCACCTTCGCGCGGCGCGGCGACGTGGTTCTCGTCGACAACAACACGGCACAGGGCTGCGTCGGCGTCGTGAGCATGGATCCGCGCTTTGTCTCCTGTGCCGGAGAAAAAGGGCTAATTTTGGTTCCTATGGTGCGATGGAAGCGGGCATGGCGGGTCGGGTGAGATGAGCAAAACTGTCGCAGAAGTGGGGTTGATTCTCGGCGGGCTGGCGCTGGGCGGCGTCGCAGGTCTGGCCTATTTCGGCTTTATGGCCTTCGGAATGTCGGCAGGCACCGCCGTTATGCTAGGTGGCATTGGTGTCAGCACTGCGCTTTCGGGCGTTGGTCTTGCTCTTCGGCCGACACTGAAGCCGCTGCTCACCAATGGAAACGTTTCATTTCAGAATGGCATTTCCCCTCGCCGCGTGGGATATGGCCAGGTCGAGATTGCAGGGGTTCTTACTTATGCGACTTTTCCTGCTGGCCAAAATCAGGCGACTACGAGCGAGTTTTTGCATCTGGTCTATACCCTTTTTGGCCATCAGATCACCAGCTTCGATGGAATAATAATCGACGGAGTGCCTTACAACTTCGGCACGGATATTTTCAATGACTCTTCCCTGCCTGATACACCCTGGCAGGTCCATCCTGCTGCTTCCGGGGTCATGAACGACTTTTACTGGCAACACATGTTCTTCGAGTTCGACGTGGGCAATCCAGCGAACCACGTGCAGCCCTTTCCGAATCTGGCGAATGCAGATTCGGCATGGACCAGCGCTTTTCAACAGAACGGCTGCGCCAAGGTTCACGTGATCTTGCGCTCGGACAGTGCCTGGACCGCGGTATTCCCCAATGGCCATATCCCCAACATCCAATTCTTGTGCACTGGGAAGAGACTTATCGATCCGCGCGTGGTCACTGCCTGGCAGGCGAGCACAAATTATCCGCAGTACAGCCGCACCGTCGACAACAATGGCTTCATCTGGTTTCAGCAAGCTGCGGGAGTGCCGAGCAGCGGTACCGTTCGGCCGAACTTTGAAGGCTTCGACGTCGCCGGCGACACTCTGACCGACAACACCTGCACCTGGTACAACACGGGCTGGACTCTGACCGGGGTGTACAACGGCAACCCGTTGCCACCGCAGCTTGCTGCGGGACCCTTCGGAACTCGCGCAATTCTGGTCAACGACGGATGGCAGCCTGGTCCGGGCATTTCCTACGGTTCGGGAGCGGTGGACAAGTTAGTCATCGAAGCTCCGACTGGATATCTCCAGTTGCTCACCGCTGCCGGAACGCCTGCGACTGCACATCCATTCTTCGCGACGGCGGTGGGCGCTACCACTACCGATGGCACCGCGACCTGGACGTGTCTCGGGCGCTCGACGCACGCGCTGAACCCCTCTAACCCCGCCCTGATTGTTAACGACTACCTGCAAGATTCTGATTACGGCATGGGGACCTCCGCAGCCTCGATCGACACCGCTTCCGTCATCGCGGCTGCAAACGTTTGCGAAGAGCAGGAACTCATCATCTGGAACGCCGACAACACGCTGGTTTACGAGAATCTCTACTCGTGCAACGGCATGTTCGATCACAGCTCGACCCGCGGCAACGTGCTGCAGGCCTTGTGCGGCTCGATGGCGGGCTGGGTGATTCCCCCTGGCGATCAGTGGCACGTTTTCGCCGGCGCCTATATTACGCCGACGGTCTCGCTGACCGACAACGATCTGCGTGGGCCGATCAAAGGCGACTTCCGGCTCTCGAAGCGCGATGTCGCCAACGGAGTAAAGGGAACCTACAATCCATCCTTTCTTCCCACGAACCCTGGAGCGATCCAAAGCCTGACTCAAATTCCCGGTACCTGGCAATCACAATCTTTTCCCTCCTACCAAGCGAACGGCATGGCCGGCAAACCGAACTACCTGAATACCGAGGATTCTGGCCAGGTCATCTGGCAGGACGCGAACTTCGAATTCACGACTTCGGTCTGGATGGCGCAGCGCTTAGCGAAGATCACACTCATGCGCTTGCGTTTCCAGGAGACGTTGACACTGCCTTTTAAGCTCACCGCCTTCCAGCTCGAGGCCGGCGACACATTCTTCTTCACCCACGCGCGGTGGGGAATTAATGGCGCTGTCTATGAAGCCGCGCAGTGTTCGCTCGTGATGGAGACCTCCGGAAAGGATTCTTCGCCGGTTGTCGGAGTGGACATCGTCGCGCGCCAGGTGGATCCCTCGATCTACAGCTTCACCGCGCCAAGCTCGTCGACCAACTACGGGGAGTACTCGCCTTATGGAGTAACTGGCGTGATGACAGGAGTGGAATAGCTTTTAGTTCATCGGCCCTTGTGGCGGGCGCATGCCATGGGAGTCGGATGCTCCATGCGGCGCGCGGAATGAATCACCACAACTCGAACAGAAGCCCGCGTCGGCAGGGGAATAGCGGCCGCATCTTGCGCAAAGCTTAGCCGGCGGCGGGTTGGCCGCGGCTGTTTGCTGAATTGTTGGTGGAGAGTCCTCTACCATGAGCGCCCAGCACAAGGCGACGACCCAACCAATAAGTGTCCACCCGAGGAGTAAGTCAAGCGCGGCAATGCTGCCTAACTGGCGCTTGTTCCATGCAACCATGATGGGGATCACATAGATAAAGCCCATGACGAGAATCGCGATCATAGCGAAGAACGGCTCAGGATCCGACAGCACAGCCAGCGCAAGCTCCATAGCGAGTTCCTCCATTTTTTTGGGAATTATATACATGAGTCCTAGCCTGACTTTTTCGCCGCTCGCTTCTCTCGCCGTACCCGGCGCTTCGCGGCTTTCGTCTTTGGCTTGGGCTTGTAAGTCAAAACCGCGTCAACGAGTGTGTCCAGTTCGCGTGGGGTTTTCATGTGGTAAGCTCCTTGTACGTGAGCCGCTTTCCGCTGATCGCTCCGACGAAACTGTCCAGCCGCTCGAACGTGTGATTCTTGACGTTGCCTTCGTTCAACCGCCACGCGAACTCGTCCGTATAGCGTCCTGTGTGCTTGGGGCTGATGTGGTGATAGACGCCATACACGCCGCGTTTCAGGACTGCCCACACGCTTTCAATGCTGTTCGTGCTGGCCGCGCCCCTCGCATACTCTCCCGCCGAATGGTTCACCGCGTCATGGTGAAAAAATAGACCGTCCAGATCGCTGAACATCAGATGCTCGTCGGTGTAGAGTTGCGTCCCCAGTTCGACGTTGGTATGGATTCGTTCCGTGGCGGTTTGCAGGTTTCGTTCTTTCATCGGAGCAAGGAGCGTGCGTCCGCCACGTTCCCGCATTCCAAGCACGGCAGTTTTACCAACAGGCCCGCGTCCGGCGCGGAGTTTCTTGTGCTCATGCTTGTTTGCTTCCTTGCCACCGATAAAACACTCGTCAAGCTCTACCACGCCTTTCAGTTTCTCCATGACGGCGGGAGTCGAGCACGCCTCACGCAGGCGGTGGAGAACAAACCATGCCGACTTTTGCGTAATGCCGATCTCCTTCGCCAACTGCAAGCTAGAGATTCCCTTGCGGGCGGTCACGAGCAGATACATGGCGTAAAGCCACTTGTGCAGCGGAACCTTGCTACGCTCGAAAATGGTTCCGGTTCGCACAGTGAAGTCGAAATTCCCACAAGAGTTGCAGCGGTAGAAGCCGATCCGCTTACGGGTTGTAATCCTCTCATTGCTCTTGCAGTTTGGACAGGTCACGCCGTTAGGCCAGAGGCGCGATTCCAAGTAGAGCCTAGCGGCTTCCTCATCCGGGAAGGCTTGAAAGAGTTGGAAAGTGCTGATGGTGCTTTTGCTCATTTAGCTCACCTGCTCCTCTTGCTGCGAGGGGTCGCCACCTTGATCGAGGATCGTTCGGTACTGTTTTTCCGTGAGACCGTAAGGGTTGCATTTCTCGCACTCGACCGCATTCTGAATGCTGATGTGTTGTGGATGTTGGCCGAGTTCGGCAACGCTGATGTTCTCGTCCTCCAAGCTGTAACCCAGAATCTCTTCTGCTCGCTGCTGGCTGCATTCTTTGTATCCCTGACCGAATGGGTCGGCAGGAGCGGTAAATCCGTCTGGTTCGGAGTCCAGGTTGCTGGCCACAGAGTAGTTGCCGTTCTCGTCAACCGCCATCACGAAAGTCTCTTCGCCGTTTTGTTTTTCGTAATATTTCATGACATCCTCCATGCTCGTAATATTACATGAGTCCCTTGCGGGAGTCAAGAACTATATTCGGCGTGGAATGAAGGAGTTAGGGACTCATGTATATAATTCCCATTTTTTGCCCTACGGATATCGGCGCTGCAGCAGCTCGCCGTCGACGTCGACCTGGTCCTCGAGCTCCGGATCCGCGTAGGCTAAGATTTCCGCTTCTTGCCGAGATAGAAATTCCGAATGCGGCCGCCGTCGCGCCACACCAGATACAGATATCGGCCAGCTTTTATGCGGATGCTCGCACGCGCGTAACTGCTTCGCCATCCCTCGCGAACGCGAACAAAGATTTCGGGAGTTTCCACTTTTACCCTACGCCTGGTTGCGATCGCACTTTTCGGTTTTCTCATGGGATTTTTCCAGATCCGGGGAATGTAGGGCAAAAGCATAGCACAGACCACTTATGAAAATTGACGTCTATCGTCTCATCGAAACCGATCGCTCGATCATCGGCCGCGTCACTGTCGATGGGCAGCAGCTCTGTTTCGATCTGGAGCCTTCGCGCCTCCATCCCGTGCACGCCGGCCATCCCTGCATCCCGGCCGGGATTATGTACAAGGTCAAGCTCACGCTGAGTCCGCATTTCGGCTACATCACCCCGGAACTGCAGGACGTTCCCGGCCGAACCCACATTCGCTTCCACAAGGGCAACAAGCCCGAAGATTCACTGGGCTGCACGCTGGTGGCAATGAGCCACGGTCTGGCGCCGGACTGGGTGAGCGACAGCAAGGATGCGTTCGAGGCGCTGATGAAACTTTGTGAAGCGGCCGAGGCGCGCGGCGAGGAGATCACCGCGGAATATCACGAATTGCCACAACAAGGAGCACAGTCATGAGCTTCAGTTCTGTCGTTCACAAAGTAACCCCATGGATCGCCACCGCTGCCAGCATTGCGGCTCCCGGCGCCGCGCCCATCATTCAGCTCGCCGCGAAAGCGCTGTCGGGCGGCTTGAACACTTCCGTCCCGCCCAATCCGCAATCCATTGAAGCCGCGATTACTACCGCGATGGCAACTCCCGATCAGCTCGCGACTCTGAAAAAGATCGATGACGATTTTGCGGTGCAGATGCGACAGATTGGTTTCCAGGAGTTAGAGGACCTCACCAAAATCGACGCGGATGACCGGGCCGACGCGCGCGCCATGCAGGTGCAGACCAAATCGAAGACTCCCACGATGCTGGCGTGGGCTGCGGTGTTAACGCTGCTCGCCTGTATCTACATGCTGGGTTTTCGCACGCTTCCCCCGACCGGGCACGACGTGCTGATGATGCTGCTCGGAACCGTGGCCGCGACTTACAAGGATGTGTACGGGTATTTTTTCGGCAGCTCCGCCGGCAGCGATCGCAAGACTGAGTTGCTGTCGCAGACTCCGCCCATTCCGAAATGATCTCGTAGTTCTGCTGGAAAAATTCAAGAAGGGGAATTTCAATCATGGGTCCAACTACAGTTGTCGTGCTCGCTCTCGTCGGCGTCGCGTTCTTTGTCGCCGGCGTCGTCTTCCACAAGTACGTCGTCTCCGAAGCCACAGCCATCAAAGATCACGTGAGCGATGAAATCGCCGAAGTGCGGCTCGACGTGAGCGGCGAGATCTCGAAGCTCCGCGAGGCTGTTTCCTCGGTGCTCTCGAAGACCGCCGCGAAGATCTAACTGGCTTCCTTCAGCCGCCGCGGCGGTGGAAGGATTTCGGGCTCCGGGAGTGCGGCGCACAGATCGGCATCGCCGATTCGTCCTTCGCGCTCGATGATCAGCTCGAACATTTGCTGGAACGCATCGTGCACCTCGGGGCGCTGCGTCCCGGTGAGTTTCGAGATCATCTCGAAGGCCGCGACGTTGAAGAAGTCATGCTGAGGCGGACCAGGCCGGATCCCGAGCACCATCGTGCAAGGTGGGCAAATGTAGATCACCGGTGCGGATGCCTTGCGGCGCGGCTTCATTCCCGCGGTCTGGCAGAACATAAAAACCGCCAGCGCCTTGTCGCTGACCTCGATCGGAGCACCGCACCGCCGACAGCATGTTCGTTCCCTCGCTGGCATCGTAGAACCCTCCGTCACGCATGCTAGCACGGTGCTAGCACGCGAATTACGGGGTTTTCAGGGTCTCGGGGCCGGACTCAGGATGGTACACAGTAGGATCGAACGTAGTGACCACGAGTATTCACTTTACACAAATTGCGTTAGACTCAAAGTTGCCGTGACAGGGCGTACCTTGACAATGCCGCGAGAATGTCGCAAGCTGAGAACCGAAAAGATTGGCGGAGGGCGGGGGGATCGGACCCCTGTTCCCAGTCAGGAACTCCCGTTTATAAGACGGGTTCTAGCCGCCAGCTAGTCGCCCTCCATCTACATGGATGGGTACCATGGGCCGCGTTCAGTTTGATTTTCCCTAGACAAGAACTTCTCTCTGACGCGGCCCTTTGTGTTATGGCCTTCCGGACGGTGCCCCGTGATACGGTCGGCTACAAACCCTCCTCATGGTTGTTTCTCCCTGAAAACTTGCCATGGCTTTAGGATGCCGCCTCTGTTGCGGGTTTCGCGGCAGTCTGCCATTCGTAAACGTTAGGGCTTCCACCCTTCCCCTTGTTGACGACTCTGAGTTCGCCTTTCTTCACTAGAACGTAAAGCGCATCTCGAATCGCCTTGATGGGATCGGCTGCGCCGCCAAACGGAAACGCGCGAAGGCGCTCACGCATCTTCTCGACCGTAAAGCGCTGCATAGTTGATCTGGTAGCTCGAATCGCATCGCGCAGCCCGTTTGCGTTTGGTGGTCCGATGGACACGATTGTAGGATTCTTCCTCGGTGACTGTGGGCGCTCTGCGTCTGAAAGAGCGTGTTGGACGCGCTGCGCTCTTTCCGCGATCTGCAGCATCTCGCGAAGCAACTTGGCTCGCGCTTCGCAAGCCTTTATCTGTTCGCGAATTTCGGAGGGACTGAGAGTGATGTGGTCTGCTGCTTGAATAATAGGCATTTGATTTTCCCTAGACACGATTCAATGTAGCCGAAGTCGCCTAGGTCGTCAAGGGTGATCGCGTCGAGGTCGAGGTGACGGTCGTGGCGACCACTGACGATTTGGGGGATGCTCGCGGGTGGTAGACTGGCGCGGTGAAAGCCGACAAGGGACAATTCGATGAAGTGTTGCGTCGGATGCTAGGGCGCAGTCCGCAGAAAACCGCTGATATACATAAGCCCAAGAAAAAAGTGAAAGCTACTCGGAAGTCAGCCTAGCGAAGGTCAACGGCTTAAATCCCGCCAAGCGGCGGACCGTCTCTAAGAATGCGCCGTCATCGGCACGCCGATTGAAGCGGTAACTGAATTCATTTAGATATCGCTGCAAGTGCTTTATCGAAACCGCATGGAATGATCCCGTCAAACCCCGTTTGAAGAGCGAGAATGCTGATTCTACCGTGTTGGTGTGAACCTCGCCACGCACGTAAATTTTGTCTTTGTGCTTGATGGTTTCGTGCTTCGATCCGTGGATTCCCGCTCCCATCATGGCGCGAGGGTAAGCGTGCCATTCGTCCGTCACTATCATTTTGACACTGGGATCAATGTGTTTCTCGATCTGCTCAGAGAGATTATCGGATGAATTACTTTCGATCTGGATCAGGCGAAGTTCGCCGCCGCGCCTCACGAATGCCCATGACTACATCCTTCGATTTGAGCTTTCCTGTGTGGCCGCGTTGTTTTCCTCCCACATAGGTCTCATCCACTTCAACGACTCCGCCGAGTTTCGGTATTGCGCCTTCGGCCATTGCTTCGCGGATACGATGATTGAGATACCACGCGGTCTTGTAGCCGCCGATTCCCAGGTCACGTTGTAATTGCTTCGCGCTGATCCCTTTTTTAGCATTCAGCACGAGGGCGATTGCTTGGAACCAAACTATCAGCGGCAGATGAGTGTCATGGAAAATCGTGCCAGACGTAGGCGTGAACTGATTGTGGCAGGATTTCTCCACACAGAGATAGAACCACTTCCGCCGATTCTTTGAGTCAGCCTTGCGATCGACTCGCTTTACCTCCTTGCTGCCGCAGGCAGCGCAGCGCACGACTCCATCCGGCCAGCGCATCTTCCCGATATAGGCCAAGCACTGTTCGTCAGTCGCGAACTTCTCGTAGGCTTCTCGGATGTTCATGAAGCCATCCTAGCCCACTATTTCATTTGTGTCAAGTGAATAATCGTGGTAGTGACCTTCGTTTCGTCACCAGGCGCGCATTGCTGGATATCGCCACGCTCTCTCCGCTAGATTGAAAGCTTACCGAAGTACACAGGGGCCGTCCGCGACAAAAACCACTGGCCACAACCCAGGGCTCTTTTCCCCAGACGGTCCCGCTGAATCATGACTGCTGCCGCTAAAACTCTCGCGCTTCCCGAAGTCGATCTCAACTCCTCACCCAACGCCGAGCAGATCGACGAGTACGCCGAGGAATACCACCGCCTCGACAAAGTTCTTGCCGCAGCGAAGATCGAATTTGAGAAGGTCAAAAAAGCTGAAGGCGCGGAACTCAATAAGCTGCACGTCGCGCTGATCGAACTGGTGCGGGCCTTCGGCGGCAAGCACGCGGAGAAATCGAAAATTCTCCACGGCATCGCCTGGGAGCTGATGGCGACCTTCGGCCAATCGCATGGGATCGACTCAACTGCGGTAGAACGCTTCCGCCTGGCGCTGAAGGACGCCGGCAAAACCAAGCTGCTGAAAAAACTCTTCACCGAAGAAAAATCCTACCGTCTGGCGGATAACGCAGCCGAAGTTCTGAAGGCGGAAGGGAAGTTGCCCGACGATCTTGCCATGGCCGCGCTCGCCTGCTTCACCTTCACCCCATCCACTCCTCGACTCGAAGTTCGCCCCAAGAAGTGCTAGGATTCTGGCCAAATGACCGCCGAAGTTAAATACTATCTCGACCTGGACGATGTGCTAGCGGTCCGACTGGAATGTTCAGCCTGTCACATTAGCAGCTCTTTTCCGGTCGCGACACTGAGACGCACTCCTCACGAATGCCCACACTGTAAGGCCGATTGGGTTACCCCACAAACCTCGGAAGAAGAAGCCATCAGCCGACTACTCTCCAGTTTGCGAACTGCGGCAGAAGCCCTGAGAAACAGGCCGTTCAAACTGACTTTGGAAGTGAAGTGTGATGCACCCGCCCGAAATCCGCTGCCGCCGGCGAGTTCCCGTTGATGACCGTCGAACATAAATTGCTGGTCGGACTTGAAGACATCCAGGGGATCGTCTTTGAGTGTCGCAACCCGGAAGAGCGCTGTACCAGCCGTGTTCATGTCTCCCCTGATGCCGCCAAAATTCCGGCGCACTGCCCGAGTTGCGGGGTGGAATGGATCAGGCTCGATAGACTGGCCGAGATCAAAGTCAGTTCGTCCACCTGGGTAAATTTCGTGCAAGCCATTTCAACCCTTCGCGCCCGCGAACTCGCCTTGGACCTCGACAAGCCGAAGTTTCGCATCCTGCTCGAATTCGAAGATCCGCGCTCGCTGTAATTCCTGCCTCGCGGTTTTTTCCGTTTTTTTGTTTTTCCTGCCCTGCAGTGTCTCCGCTGTAAATCCTGTTTCGATCCCGTTCGGCTTTGGCAGTTGACTTGCGATTTTTCCTTAGCGGAGCAGGGGAGAGCGCGAGAGGGGGAACCCCTCTCGCTACAAAAATTGCTTTTGACGTTTCAGGATCGCGCGAAGCGCCTCCGCAATATCTCTATCCATGAGAAAGAACCTTAATAACCCTAAAACCTAAACCTTTTGGGTGACGACGTGTCGCGGCGACATATCGTCGCAGGTGACATATCGTCGCGGGCGACAAGCTGTCACGGGTGACACTGGTCATACCGCTCGACGGGGAATCCGAATCGCCATCGTTTTCCACAGAAAGCTGTGGATTGCTGTTGACGGCGTAATGCGATTACTGTAGGTTGGGCGGCATGGAAACGCGCATCTGTGCTGCCGACGACTGCAAAAAGGCCTTCACGCCCGAACTTGACTGGGAAAAATTCTGCTCCCGCAAGTGCGCGAATCGCGTCCGTGTGCGGCGTTATCGCGCGAGGCATCGTCTCGGAATGTCCGACCCGCCCCCGCCTCCGCCCGATCCCAAGGGCCCGCAACGCGACGATCAATATGCGGAAGCAGGTATTCTGTTAACCGCCCGCCGCCGCCCCGCCGCTGCCGTTTCTGCCACTAATTCCGAGCCAAGGAGCCGCGCCCTTGCTGCGTAGCCTCTTGACACGGCTGCTAAAAGCGCTGGATGCCACTTTCTCTCATCCAGCCCTTCAGCCTGCGTGTGCTCTCCCACCTAACGGCGGCGTTATCTCAGGAATGCGATCCCTGGATACGCGACGACCTAAAGATCGCATGCCGGACGGTTCTATATGCCGCGCGCGGCGATGCCATCGAGTGCTCGCCCGACGTGCTGGCCTCTTACGAAGTTTTGGGGATACACCCCACAAAAGTTTGGCCCGCAATTCAGGCGCGGCGAAAGGCGCTTGGGTTGTGCGAGGAAACGGGCGCGCCGCCCGTGCCGAAGAAACCGGCGCAGTCAGTCAAGCTCTGGTATGACAAAAGCGCGAGAGCCGTAAACTCTCGCGCCGGTGGGACAGTTGATCTCCGCGATCAAACGAACAGTGTGCCTATGGCAGCACCGTCGATAGCCGCATTATTCCCCAACCCGGCGCAGCCGTCCAGTGCAAAAACGCGCGAGTTCACGCTCGATGAAATCAAGCGGATCGTGGGCTATTCGGGCGCTCCCGGCTCCATTTGCGCTCTGACAATTTCCGCCTTGCGCGCGCGTGGTGAATGGCCAAATCAGAACGGGCCTGCCACAACCGTGCTCTCGGTGGCCATCCTCGGGATGATGCTCGAAGGCGTCTGCTGCCGGAGAACAGTGCAGCGCCGCATCAAGCGCGCCGTACAACTCGGCTACTGGCGCCGCGTGCACGATGCGAACTCCTGGAGCAACTGCCCCAAGTGCGGCAAGAATCGCACTGCCGCAAAATGCGATGCGTGTCCCTATCGCGGGCGCAGCAAGGACGAAAGCGGCAAGTGGACCGGCGAATTCATGCGGGTGCCCGTCTACGAATTCGATGTACATAAGTTCCGCTCGGCGCAGCGCTGCCGCGAGATCCGACACTTCGAAGTTCGGAGCTACGCCGAACTCAAGGCCGCAAATCGTCCGAACGTGCGCGAATGGCCGACCGGCAAGCCGCCGGAGAACACTCCCCCACCGAAGGCCCCAGCTCCGGCACGCCCGCAAGAGCAACCGCAGCGCAAGACGGCAGAACACCAGAAGGTTCGAACCGTGGTCGAGACGGAGATCTCCGGTCGCGCGACGCAACTAGCCCAGCGCGTCTATGAAGTCTGCGGTCTGGCGGACATCGGTGCGATCGCGCAGATCGCCATCTCGATTGTGGCGGAGGCGAAATTTCGCGGAGTAGAGCTTGAGGAAGCGGCGAAGCACATCGCCGACTGCGGTGTGCGCGATCAGAAAAACGGGATCACGTTGACGCGGTTCTACTTCCGCGATTCCAAGTGGAGGACCAGCCATGGCGGACGACAAACTTCAGCGGCGGCAGAGCGAGCTGAGCACAACAAGAGGTCTATCTTTAACGGCCTCCTCCGAAACTATCGCGATCCAGGTCCACCTGACGGCGATGAACGCGAAGATGACCCTGGACGAAGAGGGCCTCCTGATGGCGGAGTTTGATCGCGTTTTCTCGCGCGAGTCTCCGGATGCGATCCAATGGGCGTTTCAGATGTGGCGCGAGAAGTCTCCATTTTTTCCGGCCCTCTCCGAGATGATCGCGCTGGTAAAGGAGTTCAAGCGCGGCCAGCGTGAGCAGGCGGAGTTGAAGGCGCGGCTCGATGAAAAGTTTTTGCTCGAAGAGAGGCGGCGGCAAGGGCAGGTTCCCGATTTCCCTGAAGTGATCAAGGAATTGAAGGTGATCGCTGAGCGAGTCCAACCCGAATGGGCAGAACGAGAGAAGCGATTCAAGCAGCGGATCGAAAGAATCTCACTGGCGGCCGCGACGCTCGATCTGACGCCGGAACAAATTCGAGAGCGCCGTGCCAGGGAACTGGCAGAAATGAAGCGCTATCGTGGCCACAGCGACAACGAGTTTTCGGAGTAAAAAGCAAAACGGCGCGGAATGGCGTTCCGCGCCGCCGGTTCAGATGTTTTCACCCCAGACCGCCCAGAGTACGGAGGAAAACGAATGGCAACTACAGCAGCATCATACCGCAGCACGCAAGCTTCCCACCA
>Ga0209166_10000939_pt1 | contig 26833 bp, 29 predicted proteins | sample Coa_R1_3_FD_187151 | JGI IMG/M metagenome (GOLD analysis project Ga0209166, IMG submission 187151) | Surface soil microbial communities from Centralia Pennsylvania, which are recovering from an underground coalmine fire - Coalmine... | ecosystem: Environmental > Terrestrial > Soil >...
CGACCTACGGGCTGCTGCCGGTCACCGGGGTGTTCCCGCTGTCACCGGCCTGCGACCATGTGGGCACGCTCACCGCCACCGTGTCCGGCGCGGCGGACCTGCTGGCGGTCCTGGCGGATCCGGGCCCGCTGGCCCGCCCCCCGGCCCGCGTGTACGGCGGGTTCACCGCCGGGGTGCTGGCCGCCCAGCTCACCGATCCGTCGGTGACGGCCGAGGTGCACCGGGCGGTCACCGGCGCGCTGGCCGCGCTCGCGGCCGGCGGCTGGCGGCTGCGGGAGATCACCGCCCCATGGCTGGACCAGCTGCCGGAATGGGAGGACACGCTCGCCGTCATCGTGGCCGCGGAGGCGGCGGCGGTGCACCGGGACCGGGACTGGGGAGCCTATGCCGAGGGCACCCGGGCCCTGCTCGATTACGGTGCGTCCGTCACTGGCGATCAGTACGACATCGCAATACGCCGCCGCGTGGAACTGTCCGCTGCGATCGAGGCGAGTCTGTCCGGGGTTGATGTGCTGGCCGGCCCCACGGTCGGCTACCAGGCGCCGGAGCAGGACCCGCCGTTCGGGGCCGGCGCGGACTCGGCGGAGTCCCGGTTCACCGGCCCGTACAACCTCACCGGCCACCCGGCGATCTCCATCCCGGTACCCGGTGCCGGGCTGCCCATCGGCCTGCAGCTGGCCGGGCGGCGGAGAGCCGACCTGGCGCTGCTGCGCGCCGCGGCGGCCGCCGAGGAACTGTTTTCGCGTGCGAGAGAGGACTGACCCATGCCACCCACCGTGCTGCGCCGCACACTCAGCCTGGCCGGCTTCGACGTTCCCGTGGTCGAGCTAACCGGCGCCCCGGGCGGCCCGCGGCTCACCGTGCTGGCCGGCGTGCACGGATGCGAGTACGCGCCGATGGCCGCGGTGCGCCGCTGGACCCGTGCCCTGGCCGGACGGGAGCTGCGGGGGAACGTACGCGCGGTGCCAGTGCTGAACCTGCCCGCGTTCCGGGCCCGCACCCCGTTCGTGGTCCCCGACGACGGCAAGAACCTCAACCGGTGCTTCCCGGGTGACCCGGACGGCACCGTGGCCCAGCGGCTGGCCCACGCGGCGTTCACGCAGCTCATCGTGGGCAGCGATGCCCTGATCGACGTGCACGCCGGGGACATGGTGGAGGCGCTGGAGCCGTTCGCGCTGTACGACGCGGGGGCCAGCGAGGCACGGGCGCTGGAGCTGGCAACCGCCTACGGGCTCGGTTATGTGATCCGCCAGGAGCCCGGCCCGGATCGCGCGGTCGGCGGCACGACGAGCACGGCGGCCGCGGAGATTGGCATCCCGGCGATCATCGCGGAGGCGGGTGGGTGCGGCCTGGTCGAGGAGGCCGCGGTGGGCACCCACGTCCGCGGGCTGGACCGGATCCTCGCGCTGCTCGGCATGACCGGCGCCCCGGGCACGGACGCGGGGCCCGCCGCGTCCCCGGTCCATCTGGGACGGTTCCTCTGGCTGCGGTCCACCAGCGAAGGCTGGTGGGAGCCGGCCGTCCGGCCGGGCGAGCAGGTCGCCGGGGGGCAGCTGCTGGGGACGGTGAGCAGCCTCGACGGCACCGAGGTGCTCCAGTCGGTGACCGCCCCCGCGCCCGGCGTCCCGATGTTCATCACCAGTTCGCCGGCCGTGGCCTCCGGCGGGCTGCTGCTCGGCCTGGGCGCGCAGTAACCGTACTCGCCGTCAAGCCCCGGTAGCCGGCAGTCGCCGGCCGTTGCTAGCGTCGGGGAAGGAATGAGTGCGACGGGAGACGGGCCGCAGCCGGCCCGGTGGGCCAGGCTGACCTTCCGCTGGCTGGCCGGGCTGGTTCTGCTCTTGCTGCTGGCGTGCGGCGCGATCGCGGTCGCGCTGCAGGTGACCCCGATGCAGACGGTCACCGTGGCCGGGCAGGTGATCCAGGTGGGCGCGACCGGGCCGAACCTGAGCCTGTCCGGGCCCGGCGAGATCGACATGTTCGGCCAGAGCCTGCCGACCAACATCCGGTTCACCGGCCCGGTGCGGCCCCGGCTGCAGCTGTCCCAGATCAGCATCAACAGCGAGCTGATCACGTTCGTCGAGGGCACCCACGGCGCCGGCGCGGAACGCATCCTCGGCGCCCGGCTCGCCGACGGGTGGAAGCGCTACTTCGCCTGGGAGACCGCTATCACCGCGGCGGGCACGCTGATCCTGGTGGGGGCGCTGGCGGGCTGGCGCCGAGAGCCGGGCCGCACCACGGTCAAACTGCTGGCCGCCGGGCTGCTAGTCGCCGAGGCGCTCAATGTGGGCGCCATCATGGCCACCACGTACACCGCGCCCGCCTTGCTGCGGAAGGTGCGTTCCCTCAACGAGCTCGTCGGCAGCCAGACCGGGCCGGCGCGGATCGACCCGGCGGGCCGGCCGCTGCGCCGGGTGCAGGCCGTGATCATCGGGGACTCGACCGCGGCGGGCGCCGGGCTCGCGCTGGCGCCAGGCGCGACCGCCCACGCCTGCGGGCGCAGCGCCGACTCCTACGCGGCGGACCTGTCCGCGGTCAACGGCTGGAAGGTGCTCAACCTGGCCTGCGACGGCGCCACCATCCGAAATGGGCTGCTGGGGCCGCAGGTTCACAACGGGGTCCGGCTGCCGCCGCAGCTCGCCGAGGCGGAACGCGCATCACGGGCGTCGGTGATCATCGTCAGCGTCGGCGCGGACGACCTGAACTGGTCGGCGGTGGTGCGCTACTGCGCGGTCACGCCGAACTGCAACGACCGGGCCACGCAGGCTTACTTCCAGCAGCAGCTCGCCTCGTTCAGCAAGGACTACCTGGACCTGCTGAGCAGGCTGGCGGCGCTGCCCGCGCACCCGCAGGTGATCATCAACCGCTACTACAACCCGTTCGGCGCCACCCCGGGGTGCCTGAGCCGGGCCGGGCTGACCCAGGCGAACCTGGCAACCCTCACCTCCCGGCTGGCCACCCTGAACGAGGTGCTGGCCAAGGGGGCAGCCCAGTTCCGGTTCTCCTCGCCGCAGCCCGACTTCACCGGGCACGAGCTGTGCGCGCCACAGCCGTACGTGCAGGGCCTGGGCGCGGCGGCGCCATTCCACCCGACGGCGGCGGGGCAGCTCGCGATCGCGCTCGCCGACCAGGCGGTGCTGAGCCAGCCGGTGCCGGGCCAGCCCGCCGCGTAGCGGAGGCGCCGGGTGCCCGGCTTGGTCCAGCCGACGGGAACCGGGCTGGCCTGGCCGGCGGAGCCGGCGCTCTAGTCGCGCTGGCTGGCGAGTTCGCGGCAGCGCCGCGCGGACTCCGCGGTTGGCGTCACGAATTCGACGCCGCCCCGGTACTTGAACCATATGCCTTCGCAGCCCAGTCTTTTCGCCAGCCCGAAAGCGGGATCCAGCACCGGCCAGTCGCGGTCCTCGTTTCCGGTCATCCCGGTCACGCCGTCGAATTCGACGCCCAAAATGTAAGCTCCCGGGCCGGATTTGTTGTTCTCGGTGATCAGGGCCAGGTGTGTCCCGATATAGATCCGTTCACCAGAACTCGCCACGCTACTCCCCCGGTGTATCGCCGCATCGCTATCGCGGCGGTCCGCAAATGGGGGTTCCAGCAAAGGGGGTTACACTGGCGCATTTTTACCCGGGCGGCCGGCACGCAAACGAGCCGGTAACCAGTTTTTCCGCCGAATTCCGGTGTTGCCCGCAGAACCGGGTTGTGCCCATCGTGGGCGGGCATCGCGCATCCGTCACGGTTTCCCCAGGGCTGGGTGCGCGGGCGCCGGGCCGTTGCTGTCAGGCTGTCCGGGGCGCTGGAAGGAGGAGTCTGGGCATGCTGGCTGTCTTGCTGGCGCTGGCCGCCGCGGCGGGGTATGGCGGGTCCGACTACGCCGGCGGTCTGGCCGCACGCCGTGCGGGCGTGGTGCGGGTGACCGTGCTCGCCGAGACGACGAGCGTGGTCCTGCTCGCCTGCGTGATCCCGTTCGTCAGCAGCCGGGCCCCATCCTGGGCGTCGGTGCTCTGGGGAGCCGCCGCCGGGGCCAGCGGCGTGACCGGGGCGATGGCCCTGTACCTGGGCTTCCGGCACGCGGCCTTCAGCGTGGCAAGCTCGGTGAGCGCCGTCGGCACGGCCGCGTTCTCCGTGCTGGCGGGGCTGGCGCTGGGCGAGCGGCCGGGAGCGCTGTCGCTGGCCGGGATCTCGTTCGCACTGCCCGCGATCGTGGGCGTGTCCGCCCCCGCCGGGCGGTCCGGCGCGGACCCCGCGGCCCAGGCAGGGCAGGCAGACCCGGCCGCGCAGCAGGGCGCCGATCGGGCAGGCGGCAGTGCTGCCCGGGCCGGGCGCCGCCACCAGCCCGGCACGACCGGCCGCCATGCGGCCGGTGTCGGGCTGGGCCTGGCCGCGGGCGCCGGGTTCGGGCTGTTCTTCATCGGGCTGAGCCGGGCCGGGTCTGGTTCGGACCTGTGGCCGGTGGTCATCTCCCAGGCCGCCGCCCTTGTGACGGTCACCGGCGTGGCCGTCGCGACCCGGCAGTTCGGGCCGCCCGCCGCCGGAGCCCGGCTGTTCGCCATGCTGACCGGGGCCATCGGGGCCGCCGGGACCATCTGCTTCTTCCTCGCCACCCACCTCGGGCTGCTGGCCGTCACCGCGGTGATCACCTCGCTGTACCCGGCCGGGACGATCCTGCTGGCCCGGATCCTGTCCGGCGAGCGGCTGACCGCGCTGAGGATAATCGGGCTGGGCCTTGCCGCCGCCTCGGTCGGCTTGATCGCGGCCGGTGGGGCCGGCTGAACCGCCACGTCGCTGCGATCAAGGGAGCACGGCATCGATGAGCTCGGGCTGGAACGAATCATTCGCAGACCGGTACGAGGAGTGGTCGGCTCCGATGACGGCCGACATCGCGTTCTACGTGGGCCTGGCCCGTGCGGCGGAGGGGCCGGTGGTCGAGCTCGCCATCGGCAACGGGCGGGTGGCGATCCCCGTCGCGCAGGCAACCGGCCGGCCGGTGATCGGCGTCGACACCTCCCCCGCCATGCTCGCCGAGGCACGCGCCGCCGCCGCTGCGGCGGGGTCCGCCTGGACCTGCGCGACGGCGACATGCGCGACCTTGCCCTGGACGAGCCGGCCGGGCTGATCTACTGCCCGTTCCGCGCGCTGCTGCACCTGCCGGCCTGGGCCGACCGGCGGCGCACGTTCGAGCGCGTCGCGGCCGCGCTCCGCCCGGACGGGCGGTTCGCCTGGAACGCCTTCGCCTTCGACCACCGGGTCGGCGCCCGCCTCGACGGCAGCCACCAGGACAGGCCGGTCCCGCACACGGTCCGGTTCTGGGTGGGCGACAACCGGATCGACCTCACACTCGACAACGGCGGGACAAGCTCGCTGTGGTGGGCGACGAAGAACGAGTGGCTCGGCCTCCTCGACGTGGCCGGCCTGGAGATAGAGGCGCTGTACGGCGGGTTCGCCGGTGAGCCGTTCACGGACGAGAGCCAGGAGTACGTGTTCGTGGCGCGCCCCCGGCCCACGTCCGGGTGACGGCCGGATGAACCGGCGGCCCGGGCCGGTACACACTTGGATGGCTGACCCTGACCTGGCTCGCCGGGGGCGGCGGGCGGCGGTCCCCCGGGCGTCCCTAAGCTGCTGACCCCGGTGGCCCGCGCCCTCGCCGGGCGGTGGACGCCGGCTGCTACTCTCGCGCGCATGGAGCCGGGGCGCCGGATCCGGCAGCGCGGAGTTCGCACGGACGGCAGCATGGACCAGGTCGGCGAGGCGGAACTTCTGGCGGCGGCCACCGCCGGGCACGTCCTGGTGTGCGGCGACGGCGGCACCCGGCGTGCCGTGGACGCGGCGCTGCTGCGCCGGTGTTGCCGCGAGTTGCGGGACCGGGTCGATCCGCGCGGCGTGCGGCTGAGCAATGCGGCGGTCACCGGCCCGCTGGACCTGACCGGCCTGGATGTGCCGTTCCCGCTGCGGTTCGAGCGCTGCTCGTTCGGCGCACCGCTGACGGTCGAGGGCGCCCAGCTGTCCGAGCTGGCCCTGACCGGGTGCGACGAGGTGCCCGGCCTGCTGGCCAACGGGGTACGGATCCGGCGCGACCTGGACCTGTCCCGCAGCCACGTCGCCGGAACGCTGCGCACCAGTGCCAGCACGTCCAAGCACTCGGCGATCTGGCTGTGTGAGTCGGAGATAGGTGGCCGTCTGCTGTGCGTGGACACCGTCATCGACGGTGGCGGCGAACGCTCCATCCAGGCCGACCGGCTGCACGTCACAGGTAATGTCAGGCTGCTGCACGGCTTCACCGCGCACGGGGAAGTACGGCTGATCGGCGCGCGTATTGGCGGATCTCTGGACCTCACTGGCGCCAGCATCGAGTCGGCGGGGACCGGGCTGGCGCTGGACCTGGGCGAGGCCGTCATCGAGGCGAGCGTCTTCCTGATCGACGACCCGACCGGCCGGCGCCCGCTCATCCGCGGCCGGATCGACATGGGCCAGGCGCGCATCGGCGGCCAGTTCCTGATCCGCAACGCCTCGCTGGAAGCGCGGGCCGGCGCACCGGTCGGCAGCGCCTACTCCAGGTCCCGGGTCGGCGGCACGGCGCTGAGCGCGCCGCGCCTGTCCGTCGGTGCCGAGCTGACCTTCGACGGAATCTGCCAGGTGACCGGCGGCATCGACCTGTCCGTGAGCCAGCTGGGCAGCGTGTCCGTGGGGGCTGGCTGCGCGCTGCGGGCCCCGGGGCGCACCGCGCTGGACCTGACCAACACCGAGCTGCTGTCCACCTTCACCGTGGGCGAGAAGGTGCCCGTGCAGGGCACGGTCCGGCTCAGCGGAGCGCGCATTCACGGCGACCTGTGCCTGCGCGGGGCCGTGCTCAGCGCCCCGGAGCGAACATCCCTGCTGGCGGCCCAGGGTGTCAGCGTCGACGGTGGGGCGGAGTTGCAGGATCTGCACGCCACCGGCGGGGATCTCGAGTTCCGCGCGGCCGCGATCGGCAGCTTCGTGGACGCGGCGGGCGCGAAGCTGCACAATCCCGGCGGGTACACGCTGAACCTGGTGCAGGCGAACGTGAAGGGCTCGGTGCGCCTGGTGGACGGGTTCGAGTCGACCGGGGAGGTCGTGCTCAACCGGGCCGCCATCGAGGGCCGCCTCATCTGCACGCAAGGGGCCTTCCACCACGTGGGGCCACACGAGCCCGGTGCGGAACCCGACGCCATCGAGGCCATCTCCGCGACCATCCGCAGCGGTATGGACCTGGGCTGGAAGTCGATCTCGCCCCGGGTGGACTTCACCAACACCCGGACGTCGTTCCTGGCCGACGACCCTGGGACCTGGCCGTTGCGGTACGTCATAGTGGGCTTCGTCTACGACCGGTTCGAGCAGCCCCAGGGCGCCGCCCGGTGGCCATGGGACCACGCGGCCCGTGCTGCCTGGCTCAGCGGCCAGGTGATCTACGATGCGGGCCCGTACGAACAGGCCGCCCGGGTGTTCCGCGAGCACGGCTACACCGCCGGGGCCGAGGCGATCCTGATCGCCCAGCGCAGGCACGCCCGCCGGGCCATCACCGGGCCGGGCGCGCCGCTCCGCCGCGCCCTGGACGTCGCCTACAGCGCCACGGTCGGCTACGGCTACCGGCCCCGGCGCGTCCTGTGGCTGCTGGCCATCCTGCTCGCTCTCGTCATCGCCTCGCTGGAGATCCCCACCGCGCAGGCGACGATGCGCGCCACCACCTCGGCCGGGCTGGTGTACAGCACGCACGGGCCGGTGCCGGGAGCCGGCCCGGGCCGCACCGGCGCCGCGGCCAGCCGCTCCGATGCCTGCGGCGGCGGCGAGGTCCGCTGCTTCAACCCGGTCCTGTACGCCATCGACACCGTGGTCCCGCTGGTCTCGCTCGATCAGCGGTCGACCTGGTACCCCGATCCCAGCCTGCGCGACGGCGCCTTCATGCAGTGGTGGCTCAACGCCGCCACGCTGCTGGGCTGGCTGCTGTCCTCGATCTTCGTGCTGTCCCTGGCGCGGCTGTCCCGGGCGACATGAGCCGGCAGCGGCTCAAACCGGCGGCGGCAGCGACGGCACCAGCGCTTCGAGCGCGGCCGTCCAGCTCTCCCAGTACGCCCGCGCGGGTTCGGCCGCGATGGCCTTGATCAGTTCCTGGCGGAACGGTTCCCGGTCGCCGCCGAACGCCTGCTCCACGACCGCGGCCGCGAGGGCGAACACCCTGCCCTGCCAGGGCGCGTCGAAGGCAAGTTCCCCGTTCCGGCGCGGCACGCCCAGATCTGACAGGTTCACCGGCCGCTCACAATCTGGCCACGCCGATCATCGAATCCCGGGTGACCAGCCCGGCCAGATCCGCCTCGGTCATCCCCCCGGTCCCCGGCGGGCGCTCCGGCAGGACCAGGTACCGGACCTCTGCGGAGGAGTCCCACACCCGGATCTCGACATTGCCGGGCAACTCGCAGCCCATCTCGGCCAGCACCGCCCGGGGCTCCCGGACCATCCTGGCCCGGTACGGCGGGTCCTTGTACCACGCGGGCGGCAGCCCCAGCGTGGGCCACGGGTAACAGGAGCACAGCGTGCACACGATCACGTTGTGCACCGCGGGGGTGTTCTCCACCACGACCATGTGCTCGCCCTCGGCGCCGCCGAAGCCGAGCTCGGCGATCGCGGCCGTGCCGTCGGCCAGCAGGCGCTCCTTGTACCGCGGGTCGGCCCAGGCCCGGGCCACCACCCTGGCCCCGTTCATCGGGCCGATCTCGGACTCGTAGTGGTGAATGGTCTCGTCGATGAACCCCTCGGGGATCAGGCCCCGCTCGGTCAGCAGCGCCTCCAGCGCCGCGACCCGCTGTTCCACCGGCGACAGCGGCGCCGGGTGATGGGCATCCTCGGTCATGCTGGCTCCAGGTAGCTGTCCCACAGATCCACGTGTACGGACACCCCGTGCTGCCCGTCGGACCACAGGCTCGCGGCGTCGAACCGGACCGAGTAGGTCGGCTCGTGCCGGCGTGCGGTGCCGTGCGCCTCGACGTCGGGCACCGAATAGGCGCCGCCCAGGCGCACCACCACCCCGGTCTTGCCCCGGACGTAGCGGGGGCAGCGGGTGTGGCCGGGCGGGTGCCAGTCGCGCACCCGCACCCGGTCGCCGGCCGCGAACCGGGGCTCGCGGACGCCGGCACCGGGGTCGGTGACCGGCGGCGCGAGCACCGGCCCGCTGAGCGGGAAGCGGCCGCCCGCGCGCACCTCCAGGTCCTCGCGGCTGACCAGCCCGTGCTCGACGGCCAAGGTCGCCGCCGCGGTGAGCCAGTGCTCGTAGTAGCTGGAGGTCAGGTAGTGCCCCGGCGACATCCGCTCGATCGCGTGCCGGAACTCACCTCCGCTGGCCCGCACCGCCCCGGCGACGATCGACAGGAGCGCCCGGGCCCGCCCCTCCCACGGCTCATGGAAGGGCGGCTCCGCCGGCGCGTGGTCGACCGCACCGAATCCCTGCATACCGCCCAGGTCATGGATGCCGTCCACCACCCGACTCTAACCGCGCGGCCCCGCCCCGCGCAGCCGCGCACCATCAGGCCGGTCTCCGGCCAGATCGGGGCGCGCAGGATGCCGGCCTCGGCTCGCCGTGGACCGGTTGACGGTCACACAGGGTGACAACCCCGCCGGGCTAGCGGTAATTTGATTCCAAAGCGTTATCTAGCCGCCTCTGATACCAAAAGTCGGCGAATATAAGCTCCCTGCAAAGGAGGCGTCCGGATGAAAAATCCCCCCGCATTGGCCATCGCGGCGCGCCGCACGGCACGCCCGCTGCACAAGCTGAGCACCGGAGCGGCAGTTGCTGCCCTCGCCCTTATCGCCGCGGCCTGCGGCGGGTCGAGTCAGTCGTCCACCGCCGGCCAGGGCACCGCCCACAAGGGCGGCACGTTCACGATCCTCGCCAACTCCGCCTTCGGTGTCGCCGACCCGGCGCAGAATTACACGCTGGAGGAGTGGCAGCTGCTGATCGACACGCACGACGGCCTGGTGGGCTTCGCGAAGGTGGGCGGCCTGCCCGGCACCAAGCTCGTGCCGGACCTGGCGACGTCCATCCCCACCCCGACCAACGGCGGGAAGACCTATCTCTTCCACATCCGCCGCGGGATCAAATTCTCCAACGGCCAGACGCTCAAGCCGAGCGACTTCGTCACGACGTTCGAGCGGCAGTTCACCGTACCCGGGCCGACCTCGTTCTATTCCGGCATCGTCGGCGCGAACAAGTGCAACACCAAGGGCTGCAACCTGAGCAAGGGCGTTGTCGCCAATGACTCCGCGTACACGCTGACGATCAACCTGACCGCGCCGGACCCGGAGCTGATGGACCAGCTCTCGCTGCCGTTCGCCTACGCGGTGCCCGCCAGCACCTCGCCCAAGCTGACCGGCAACAACGTGCCGCCGGGCACCGGGCCGTACATGTGGAAGTCGTACAACCCGAACACCGAGGCCGTGCTGGTCCGCAACCCGTACTTCCACGTGTGGAGCGCGGCGGCGCAGCCGGCCGGGTACCCGAACGAGATCATCGAGAAGTACGGGTTGCAGGTCTCCGACGAGGTCACCCAGGTGGAGAACGGCAGCGCCAACGAGGTGTTCGACGGTGACCAGATCCCGTCCGACCAGCTCAGCCAGCTCAACAGCCCGAAGTATGCCAGCCAGGTGCACGTGAACACGCTCACCGCGGACTGGTACTTCGCGCTGAACACCAGCAGGCCGCCGTTCAACAACCTGCTGGCCCGGCAGGCCATCAACTACGCGGCCAACCGGGCGGCGTACGTGAAGATCGCCGGCGGCCCGTCGCTCGCGGTGCCGACCTGCCAGATCCTGCCGCCGAACTTCCCCTCCTACAAGCCGTACTGCCCGTACACGGCGGGGACCAACCACACCAAGTGGAGCGCCCCGGACATGGCGAAGGCCAGGCAACTGGTGCAGCAGTCGCACACGGCCGGGATGAAGGTGGTCGTCGACGGGACCAACGACCAGGTCGGCAAGGCACTCGTCGAGCAGATGGTGTCGGACCTGAACGCGATCGGTTACAAGGCGACGCCGCAGTTGCTGGCGTCCAGCATCCAGTACCCGTTCGTGCAGAACTCGTCGAACTCGGCCAAGTGGAACGTCGGCTGGTCGGCCTGGTACCAGGACTACCCGGCGCCGTCGGATTTCCTGAACGTGCTGCTCGGCTGCGGGAACATCCACCCGAACAGCGACGCCAGCCCGAACATCGCCGAGTTCTGCAACAAGGCCATCCAGGCGAAGATCAACCAGGCCGAGACGATGGCATCGACGAACCCGAAAGGGGCCGCGGCGCTGTGGACACAGGTCGACCACATGGACACCACCCAGGCGCCCTGGGTGGACTTGTACAACCCCAAGCAGATCGATTTCCTGTCCAAGAACGTCCACGGCTACTCCTGGAACCCGCAGTGGTACATCCTCATCGACCGGCTCTGGCTCTCCTAGGCCCCGGCCGGGCCAGGGGCCGCGCGAGGTAGCCGATGGCCACGCTGCTGGAGCAGGTTGAGATTGACACGGAGTTGCGGCCGGCGGTGGCCGGCCGCAACCCGTGGGCCCTGGCCGCCCGGCGGCTGTGGCGTAACCGGGTCGCCATGGCGGCTCTGGGGCTGTTCCTGCTGATCGTGGTCGTGTGCGTGGCCGCGCCGTGGTACGCGCACGACGTGGCGCATGTGAACCCGTTCCCGCCGAACCTGAACGGCCACACCGTCATGGGTGGCAAGGTGGTGCCGGTGATGCAGCGGGGCGGCGGGGTCCTGAAGCTGGGCGAGACCCCGATCGGGCCCACCTGGGATCTGGGCCACTACTTCCTCGGCGCGGACAGCGTGGGCCGCGACGTGGCGGCCCTGCTGCTCTACGGCGGGCGTAGCTCCCTGTTCGTCGGGATCGGCGCCGCGGTGCTCTGCTCCCTCGCGGCGACGGTGACGGCCCTGATCGCAGGCTTCTTCGGCGGTATCACGGATTCGCTGCTGTCGCGCCTGATGGACGTGATCTGGGCCTTCCCCGTGTACCTGCTGGCCATCTCGATTGCCACCGAACTGCTCACCCACTCCAGCGGGTTCCAGTTCGGGCCGGTGCACGTCGACGCGTCCAGCCTGTGGCTGCCCACGATCATCATCGCGTTCATCTACGTCCCGTACGTCTACCGCCCAATGCGCGGCCAGGTGCTCTCGGTGGTCAGGAAGGAGTTCGTCGAGGCGGCGACCGCCCAAGGGGCGGGCAACCTGAGGCTGATCTTCTCGGAGATCCTGCCCAACGTGGTGTCCACGGTGATCGTGCTGCTGCCGCTGATGATCGCCACCACGATCCTCACCGAGGCGGCCCTATCGTTCCTCAGCGTCGGCGTCCAGCCGCCGAACGTGAGCTGGGGGACGATCATCCAGGACGGCAGCGACCTGGTGTACACCCGGCCGTGGGTGACGATCGCCCCGGGCCTGATGATCCTGCTCACGGTGCTTTCGCTGAACGTGCTCGGCGACGGGGTCAGGGACGCCCTTGACCCGCGGGCCAAGCTGCGGGTGGAGGGCTAAATGGCGGGCCGCCGGGGCAAAGGCCGGGCAGCATGCTGACGTTCATCGTCCGGCGCGTGCTGTGGACCGTGCTGGTCATGTTCGTGATCACGGTTGTCGTGTTCATCATTTTCTTCAAAACCCCGGGGGTGGACCCGGCCCGCGCCCTCGCGGGCCGCAGCCCGAACGCGCAGACCCTGGCGGAGATCCGCGCGCAGCTTGGGCTGAACCGGCCGTTCCCCATCGAGTACGGCATCATGATGAAGAAGATCTTCATCACCCGGGACCTGGTGTCCTACTCCAACCAGGGCGTGAAGGTGATCCCGGAGATCGGCCAGGCCGCTCCCGCGACCCTGTCGCTGGTGTTCGGCGCCGCGGCGCTCTGGGTGGTGCTAGCGATCGCGGTCGGGATCGCCGCCGCCCTGCTCCGGGGCACGATCTTCGACCCCCTGCTGATGGTCGTCGCCCTGGTCGGCATCTCTGCGCCGGTCTTCTGGGTGGGCCAGATGGCCAACATGGTCAGTCAGGGGATCGGGCACAGCACGTTCCTGTTCAGCTGGGTACCGCCGCTCGGGTACACCCCGTTCACCCAGGACCCGCTGCTGTGGTTCAAGGGGCTGGTGATCCCGTGGATCACCCTGTCGATCCTGTACATCGGCTTCTACGGGCGGGTGCTGCGCGCCAATCTCCTCGAGACGCAGAACGAGGACTACATCCGGACCGCCCGCGCGAAGGGGCTCACCGAGCGACGGGTGCTGCTGCGGCATAACCTACGGACGTCCATGATCACGTTCGTGAGCCTGTTCGGGCTCGACTTCGGCGCCCTGGTGGCCGGGAGTACGCTGCTCACCGAGGTGGTGTTCGGCATCCACGGGGTCGGCTACCTCACCTGGCAGGCTCTCACGAACCTCGACCTGCCGACGATCATGGCGACCACGGTCTATGGCGCGTTCTTCATCGTTCTGGTCAATGCCGTCGTCGACATCGCCTACGCCTGGCTCGACCCGAGGATACGGCCCACATGACCGGCGAGCCGCTGCTGGAGGTGCGGGACCTCAAGGTGTCCTTTCGCACCGAGGACGGGCTCGTCCGGGCGGTCGACGGCGTGTCGTTGTCGCTCTCGCCGGGCGAGACGCTGGGCATCGTTGGGGAGTCCGGGTCCGGGAAGAGCGTGACGATGATGTCGGTGATGCGGCTGATCACCGACCCGAACGCGCGCTTCGAGGGCGAGGTGCTCTACAAGGGCCGCGACCTGATGAAACTGGGCCAGGACCAGATCCGCGAGGTGCGCGGGGCCGGCATCGCGATGATCTTCCAGGACCCGATGACCTCGCTCAACCCGGTATACCGGGTGGGCTGGCAGATCGAGGAGCAGATCCGGGAGCACGAGAAGATCTCCAAGCAGGCCGCGCACGCCCGGGCCATCGAACTGCTGACCGCCGTCGGCATCCCGCAGGCCGCCGACCGGGTCCGCGACTACCCGCACCAGTTCTCCGGCGGCATGCGGCAGCGGGTGATGATCGCCATGGCGCTGTCCTGCAACCCGGACATCCTCATCGCCGACGAGCCGACCACCGCGCTGGACGTGACGATCCAGGCGCAGATCCTCAACCTGATCAGGAAACTCAGGGACGACTTCGGCACCGCCGTCGTGCTGATCACGCACGACATGGGGGTGGTGGCCGACCTCGCCGACCGGATCGCGGTGATGTACGCGGGCCGGATCATCGAGCAGGGCAGCCGCAGGGACGTCTTCTACGATGCCCAGCATCCCTACACCTGGGGCCTGCTCGGGTCGATCGCCCGGCTGGACCGGCCGAAGCCGCGGCGGCTGGCGGCGATCCCCGGCCTGCCGCCGTCGCTGCTCCGGCTGCCGCCCGGCTGCGCGTTCGGCGAACGCTGCGCGCACCGGTTCGCGCTCTGCGATGAGCGCCCCGAACTGCGGGACAAGGTGGGCGACGGCCACCTGGACGCCTGCCACCTCGAGCTCAAGCAGAAGCAGGACCTGCGGGAGACCACGATCCATCCGGAGCTCATCGAGGAGGCCACGTGACGGCGGGCTCCGCGGCTTCAGCCGATTCCGGGGCCCCCCCCGGCCCCGTGGCCGGCGGAGGTGGCGCGCCCGGCGCAGGCCCTGCCACGGCGCCGGGCGGCGCCGCGGCGGCCAGCGGGGACGGTGAGGTCCTGCTGCGGGCCGAGCACGTCACCAAGTACTTCCCGGTCCGGAGGGGAGTCCTGCTCCAGCACGAGGTGGCGCGGGTACACGCGGTGGACGACGTCAGCTTCGAGCTGCGCGCCGGGGAGACGCTGGGCCTGGTCGGCGAGTCGGGCTGCGGGAAGTCCACGCTGGCCCGGTGCATCGCCCGGCTGTTCCCGCTCACCAGCGGCTCGGTCGTGTTCGAGGGCCGGGACATCTCCCGGCTGTCGCGGCGCCAGCTCCGCCCGGTCCGCCGCGACCTGCAGATGGTGTTCCAGGACCCCTACGCCTCGCTCAACCCGCGCAAGCGGGTCGGCACGGTCATCGCCGACCCGATGCGCATCCACCGCTGGGGCAACCGCGAGCAGATCAAGCGGCGGGTCGGCGAGCTGCTCGAACTGGTCGGCCTGTCCCCGGAGCACGTCAACCGGTACCCGCACGAGTTCTCCGGCGGCCAGCGGCAGCGGATCGGCGTCGCGCGGGCGCTGGCCCTGCACCCCCGGCTGATCATCGCCGACGAGCCGGTGTCGGCGCTGGACGTCTCGATCCGCGCGCAGGTGATCAACCTGCTCGACGACCTGCAGGACGAGCTGCACCTGACCTATATCTTCATCGCGCACGACCTGGGCGTGGTGCGGCACGTGTCCGACCGCATCGCGGTGATGTACCTCGGCAAGATCGTCGAGATCTCCCCGGCCGAGGAGCTGTACCAGCGGCCGGTCCACCCCTATACCGAGGCGCTGCTGTCCGCGGTGCCGATTCCGGACCCGGACCTGTCCGAGCGGCGCATCCAGATCGTGCTTGAGGGTGACGTGCCCAGCCCGATCTCACCGCCCAGCGGGTGCCGCTTCCACTCCCGGTGCCGGTATGCGACGGAGATCTGCGCGCAGCAGGAGCCGCCGCTTGTGGCGCACGGTACCGACGGTCATCTCGCGGCCTGCCACCATCCGCTCAACGCCGGCCGGGCGCCTGCGGCTGATCCCCGGCCGTAGCGGCGATGGTCTGCACCCACGCGCGGTCCAGCGCCTCGGCGAGGAGTTCCGGCGGCTGGGCACCGGACACGGCGTAGCGGCGGCCGAGGACGAATTCGCGCCGCAGCCCGAGGCTGCCTACCGGGAGCTCCGCCGGATCCTGGCGCCCGGTGGCCGCACCGTGCTGACCTGCTGGGAACCGCTGGAACCCGGTGACGAGCGGTTGCTGGCCCGGCCGCGCCGCGTCGACCTCGGCGCCGGGCTGACCGGCGCTGGTTTCGGCGATGTCGAGGTCCGCGACCGCCCCGGCTGGCGGCACCGGGAGCGCGCCATGTGGGCGGAAGCCGCCGCGCTCGACCCGGACGGCGACCCGGCGCTGATCTCGTTCCGCGACGAGGGCCTGCGCGCCCCGGTGGTTCTCGACCGGACCCGCCGGGTGATGGCCACCGCGACCGCGCCGTAACGCGTCCCGGCCTTTACAGTCTGGCTATGGCTGATGAGGCATCCTCGCCGGAGCCCGGTGACGAGCTAGTGCCCCGGGCCGAGCGCGGTGGCAGCGGCGGGTTGCGCGCCTCCCACGACGACCGGGACCGGACGGTCGAACTGCTGCGGGTCGCCGCGGGCGACGGCCGGATCACCGCGGAGGAGCTGGACGAGCGGGTCGGCGCGGCCCTGACCGCGCGCACCTACGGCGAGCTCGCCGCGCTGGTCTCGGACCTGCCGGCCGCGCCTGGGTCGCTGCCGCCCACGCCGGGACCGCTGGCCGGCGCGGTAGGCCCGAAGCCGAACGACCTAGTGCGCATCGAATGTGACACCGGCACCGCGCGCCGCGACGGCCCGTGGCCGGTGCCGCGCCGCATGGAGGTGCGGGTGACCCGCGGCAGCGTGACGCTGGACTTCACCGAGGCCGTGGTGTCGTGGCCGTCCCTGGAGATCGACGCCGACATCCAGACCGGGAAGCTGACCCTGGTGACCGCGCCGGGCATCCTGGTCAGCACCGATGGCCTGGCGGTCAGCACCGGCAGCGTGAAGGTGGACGCGCCGTGGGGCCCGGACGTGCCGGTCAGGTTCCGCATCGACGTGTCGGGCCGGGCCAGCACCGGGACCATCACGGTGCGGCCACCGCGCCCCCGGCGCCGGACGTTCTGGCAGTGGCTGCTGCGGCGGCGGCCGGAGCGGCGCGCCCTCCCGCCGGGCCGTTACTGACCGGCTCCGGCCGCGGTGCGCGGACGGGCCGCGGTGCGGCGGGGGCACGTTATGCATGCAAAGGCTTGTGCGCCGGTGGCCGTGGTCAGGCCGGACGGCCGAGAAAGCCGGCGCGATGGAGGCGGGCAGTGTGCCGCGGGCAGCGGGTGCGATGCGGGCAATGGCGAGCTTGCCGGGGCACACTGGAGCGGTGCGCATCACCGTCCGGGTCCGGCCCGGGTCCGCGCGGCCCGGTGTGGGGGGCCGGCACGACGGCGCGCTGGTCGTCCGGGTCAGTGCCCGGGCCGTGGACGGCCGGGCCACCGAGGCGGCGCTGGACGCGATCGCGGCCGCGTTCGGCGTGCGCCGCCGCGCCGTCACGCTGATCGCGGGGGCGACGAGCCGGACGAAGATCGTGGATGTGGCGGGCGCCGATCCGGCCGGCCTGGACCGGCTGCTCTCCCTGTGATCCGGCGCCACGGGTCCGCTGTTGTTCGGGCTGCCGCTGTCCAGATGGTGCCCGATGCAGCGCCGCGGCACATGGGACTGGCAAGCCCGTGCTGCGGGCATCGGTGAAGCGGACGCTCATGATCCGCGCCGTCCGCGCACCGAACACGGGATGACATGCGCGGCTGGGGTGGCGCGCCTCACATCCGGCCGGCTGTCACATCGTGCGGTGCCGCGGTGTCAGTTGGGTGTCCAGCGACAACAGCAAGGAGATCACCATGGACGCCCGGTTCGACCACTACGGCAACACCCTGACCGCGGAGTTCGCGAAGTACATCAACTCGGCGGGCGCGGTCGTCACCAACTCGACCCTGCCGGCCGCGACGCAGGAACTGGTCAAGATACGGGCCAGCCAGATCAACGGCTGCGCCGCGTGCACCGACATGCACACCAAGGATGCCGAGCACGCCGGGGAAACCTCGGTGCGGCTGCACCTGGTCGCGGTGTGGCGGGAGGCAATGGTCTTCACCGAAGCCGAGCGGGCCGCGCTGGAACTCACCGAGCAGGGCACCCGCATCGCCGATGCCGCCGGCGGTGTCACCGACGAAGCCTGGGCGAACGCCGCCAAGCACTACGACGACGACCAGCTCGCCGCGCTGGTGTCACTCATCGCCCTGATCAACACCTACAACCGCATGAATGTCATCACCCGGCAGCCCGCTGGTGACTACCAGCCCGGCCAGTGGGGATGACGGAGTTACGCCAGCTCAGGTGGGAAGCCTCCGGTGGCGACAGGGCCCCAGCGAGGGGGTGTGACGCGCAGCAGCGATTTGCCCTGCCGCAACATGGCGGCGCGGTAGGCCAGCGCGGGCTTCTCCCCCTTTGGGGGCCTCCGGCATGATGGCATCCTGCGCGGTCGCGGGTTGCCGCCCAGGAACTCTGGCAGACTGTCTGCATGAGGGTGGTCGTGACCCATATCTGGGGAAGCGGCACAGTGGTGAGCCGCGCCGTCGACGCCACCGATGACACCAGCGGCGCCCGGTGGGACGAGCTCACCTCGCGCGCCCTGGCTGACCCACCGCCATACCGCCCATTTCCCGGCGCCGCCATCTGCCATATCCAGGTAGATGACCAGGTGGTCATGGTCGCTGAACGTGACCTCGCCGGGCCGCTGCTAGAACTGGTAGCGGCGGTGCTGGACCAGGGGCATGTGGTCGAGCGTTCCGCCCAGCAAGCCGACTCGCAATAGCCGCAGGGCGGGCACTGGCCAACGACCACGTCAGCCCAAAGCCCGTTCAGCGACTGGCCGCCGCCGCAGGCGCTCAGACCGAACTGACGCCAGCGCCCCACGATCCCGGGCGCCACTGCGGCAGCCAAGCTGCCAACATGACGGCGGATCCGCCGCAGTCTCGCACCCGGGGCCCGTTTGGGCTTACCCGCTCTTCGGCGATCTCTTTTTGGCCGGCTTGCGCGGATGTTCGACGATCGCGTCCGGGCCCGGGAACACCAGGCTGGTGTGACCGTCGTCGAAACGCACCAGATAGGGCGGCTCCCCGCCCGCTCCGCGGACTTCGATGATCTCGCCCGCCCGCTCCGGCTGGCCGACAATGTTCCCGCGCACGTGGAACCGATCTCCGATGGCCGCCCTCATCAGCCCACTTCCTCACCCCGCGGTCGCGCGCTGCCCCGGTGCACCGGAGAACGCGTTCACGGTGTCCCACATCACTATGGCCAGTATCCACCTCGACACCCCTGACTGACACCGGCCGGGGTGAGGCACCGCACGGCAAGCGGGCAAATGAGGCGGTGTTACCCGCCCGGTTTCATGTACCTATCAAGAAAGCCGATGACGCCGTCGATCGCGCGCACTTGGGCCTCGCCGGGACCGGTGGCCCCGTCGTCCGCCAGCGGGGCGACGTAACCGTGCAGCGGATGATCCCAGGACACCCACTCGGCGTCCTTGCCGCCCTCTTCGAGGAGTTCGTAGCTGAGGCGGAAGACCCCCTGGAGATGGTCGTCGTCCCGTCCCATGACCAGGATCGGCACGTCGATCGGTGCGATGCGCTCCCGGGCAACCGGCAGGTTGGTGCGCCCCCGTACCCACGCCGGGTCCTGCATCTGCATCTCCTCGATGTCCCGCAGCCCGGTCTCGGGGTTGACCGGTGCGGCGTCGGACATCCTGAGATCGAGAAACTCGTGATTCGCCGGCTCGCTGGCAACGCCTGCCCGCAGCATCCCCGGGTACCGGTAGGCCAGCTTGAACAGCATCTCACCGGCGTGACTGATGCCGATGTGGCCGAGGTTGCCCGCGTCCACCTGCGGGTGCCGGCGGACGTGCTCAAGGATGGCGACCTCATCTTCGAACTCAAGCGGCGACCGGTTCATGACCTCCATGCCCTGGCGCCCATCGACCATGAGCGGGCCGCCACGGTTGAAGCCGAGATCGACCTCCGTGCGGTATCGGCCCCACCCGCAGGCGTAACCGGCGGCGAGGAGGCGCTCCATGAGGTACGGGCGGGTGTGCACCCACCGCCGCAGCCAGTCGATCCCGCCCCCGCCGTTGCCGTAGCCAAGGAAGATGAACGGGAACCGCCCCTCATCGGCGGGCGTGCGTACCACGTACGGCACGTACAGGCCGTCGCGTGACTCGGCCAGGTAATAGGCCGCGGGGCGGCTGGACCCCCCGACGTCCTCCACGAACAGGGGCTCGTCGGTGCTCCACCGCTCGGCTGTCATGCCCGGCCTGCGCCGGTGCTGCGAGCAAGCGTCCCGGCAGCGGCCGGCTGCTCGCACCTGCCCCGCAACGGGGGCACTGTCCCACTGGTCTTCACGATCCTCCTCCGCACGCGGGCATCGTAGCGGACGAGGATTCATGCCTCTTGCGGCGACCAGCCCCCGGGAGCACCTTCATCAACCCGCGCGCCACGGCAGGCGGGACTAGGAAGGGGTGGAATTGGATCCGGCCACGCCCGCAGACTGCCTCATGATGATTTGCTTCAGTTGGTAGAGCGTGACCGCCTCTGACACGGTTTTAGCTTGCATTAAATCCCCACGCATGTGTCTCCCCTTATCAGGCGGCCACCGGCCGTCAGGCTGGCACGGGCTCGCGCGCCCCGGTGATCTCGCGGATAGTAACCCATCGGCCCTGAGCCGCCGACGTCTCGATGGCCGCGCAGACCGCTTGTGCCGCGGCACCGTCGCGGAAGCTCGGCGCCCACGGTACGCCGGGCCACCCCTCCAGCAGATCCGCGACCTGGTTGACGAAACTCGTGCCGTAGCCGACGCCCTGCCCGAGCGGCCACCAGTCGGCGGCATACGGGTGGCTGGGGTGCTCCGCGCGGATCCTCCGCATCCCGTACAGGCCGGGGTCGTCGTCCGCGCGTCCGTAACGCAGCTCGTTCAGGCGCGCGTAGTCGAAAAACAGCGTGCCGCAACTGCCGTTGACCTCAACCGTGAAGTCACACGGGCGGCGGACGGCGGCGCGCGCCACTTCCATCGTGCCGAGGGCGCCGCTATCGAACCGCAGCAAGGCGCTGGCGGCGTCGTCCACGGTCACGTCCCTGGTGCCGCCGCCGGGCAGCGGCCGGCTCCGGATGAAGGTCTCCGCCTGCGCGCAGACCGCGCGGATCTCGCCGGCCTGCCAGCGTGCCAGGTCGATGAGGTGGCTGCCCAGGTCGGCGATGGTCGTCCCGCCCAGCTGTGCGTCGAATCGCCAGTCGAACGGCGTCGCCGGGTCGGTGAACTCGTCGGACAGCCAGGTGGCGCGCCACAGCCGGACTTCGCCGATGACCCCGTCCGCGATCATGTTCCGCATCAGGGATACCGCGGGCAGCCTCCGGTAGTTGAAGCTCACCGCGTTGGGCACACCGGCCGTGGTGACGGCGGCCAGCGCCGCCGCCGCGTCCCGGTAGGACACCGCCAGTGGCTTCTCGCAGAGGACGGCCTTGCCCGCGGTGGCGGCGGCCGCCGCGATCTCCGCGTGCGTGCCGGGCGGGGTGCAGATATCCACGACATCGATGTCGTCGCGGCCGATGATCGTGCGCCAGTCCGTGGTGTGCTCCGCGACTCCGTACGCGGCCGCGGCGGCCGCCACGGCTGGCTCGTTACGGCCGGAGATGATGCTGACCTCGGGCGTCACCGGCAGCCTGCGCAGCATAGGGGCGACGCGGTAGGCGTAGCAGTGCGCCTTGCCCATCACCCCGTAGCCGACGATCCCGACCCGCAGCCGCGGCTGCCCGCTCATGCCCCCGGGCTCCCCTCCGCGGCGCCGGGCCCGTCCGCGGTCATCGCAGGAATGGCCGCGGCGGCGCGGGCCGCCGCGTCCAGCGCCGCGATCGCGTCGGCCCCGGTGGCACCGGTGCAGCCCCCGCCGCAGGCGAAGTCGGCGAAACTCTCCGCCTGCCGCCGCAGCGCGTCAAGCTGCGCTTTCTCTCCCCCGGCGGGGTCGAGGAAGTCGCAGCGGACCGTCCTTTTGGTGCCAAACGCCTCCACCCTCGCCATGTCCCCGGCGGGGTGGAAGCGCCCCAGCGAGACGATGCCACTGCCACCGCCGGAAAGCTGCACGAGTACCTGGGCGCTGTCCACGTCGGCTGACCGGTGCGGCTGTTCGCCCGGAGCGTGACGCACCAGCCCGCCGGGAACCACCCCGGACGCGATCGCGGCCATGTCGCCGATCTCCTGCCCGGTGAGCCAGCGCATCTGGTCGAATTCATGCACGCCCATGTCGGCGAGGATCCCGCCACTGTGTGCCCGGAACTCGTCCGTGGGCGGCCGGTCGTCCCACTGATAGCAGGCCACCAGGTGGATCGTGCCGAGTTCACCGGCTGCAATCGCGTCCCGGAGCGCCTGCAGCGGCGGAACGTAGCGGCGCCAGTAAGCCACCTGAAACGGCACCCCCGCCCCCTCGGCCGCGGCCACGGCCGCCTGGGTCTGTGCCACGGTCAGCCCGCACGGCTTCTCGCACAGGATCGGCAGCCCGTACGCGGCAACCTCGGTGATGACCTGCAAGTGCCGGTCGGTCGGCACCACGATCAGCACCCCGTCCAGGGTTTCGGAGCCGAGCATCTCCGCGATGCCCGGGTAGACCGGCGCGCCCACGCCGGGCAGCGTCCGGCGGGTCTGCTCGGACACCTCGGCGATGGCGGTGACCGCCACCCGCGCCGAGCCGGCCAGGCCCCGCAGGTGGGTGCGGCCCATCCGGCCCGCGCCGATGAGCCCCAGCCGGAACGGCGCCATGTCACACCCCCCGCGCGGCGAGGAAGGCACGGTTCAGCCGCTGTTCCTCGGCGGCGCGGGCGAACCGTTCCGCGCTGCGCGGCAGGATGTCCTGCTCCACCACCAGCCAGCCGCCGAAGGACATGCCGCGCAGGCCGTCCAGGACCGCGTCCACGTCGAGGTCGCCGCTGCCCAGCACGCAGAACGCCGCGCGGGACCAGATCTCGGCCGCCTGCACGCCGTCCGTCACGATCCCGTTCCGGACGGCGAGGGAGGCGTCCTTGAGGTGCACGTGGTTGATCCGGTCCGACCAGTCCCGGAGCATCGCGACCGGGTCTCCCCCGCCGAGCATCATGTGCCCGGTTTCCAGGCACAGCCCGATGTCGGAGCGGTTGAGCACCTCCTCGATCTCCCACGGCGCCTCTACGTAGGTCCCGGTCTCCGGGTGGAACGTGGGCTCGTAGCCACGGTCGCGGCAGCGGCCGACCACGCGGGCCAGGCCCTCAGCGAACCGGCGCCAGCCGGCGCCGTCCAGGCCCAGCGAACGTTCTCCCGCGGACCGGAAGGGCCGGCTGCGGCGCTCCCGGCTGCCGGCGTCGGCCAGGGTGGGCCGCGGCGGCGGGCCCGGCACGTAGGCCCGGACGGTGTCGAACGTGCTCAGCAGCTCATCCAGGCTGGGCAGCGCCTCGTCGAGGGCGCCGGGGTCGGCGTACGGCAGTTCCAGGTAGGCGCCGGCCAGGCCGAGACCGCGTTGCGCGAGCAGTTCCCCGAGGCGCTCCCCCGTGCCGAGGTAGCCCACCGGGCCGAGGTCGATGCCGGCATAGCCGGCCTCGGCGACCTGGTCGAGGACGCGCACCCCGTCGGGCACGTTGGGGTCGTGGCCCACGGTGACCTCGAACGCGCCATAGCTGACCGGCGCGTTCGCCACCGCGATCGTGCTGGCAATGCGGGCCGCTTCCGTGGCGTCCTCGCTCACAGTTTCATTGCCTCCCTCGCGGGACGTCGTGCCTGAGGTGCGCAGGAAAGCAGCGGCGGCTGCGGCGCGCCACTGCCCATGGTTGACGGCGGGTGTCTCATCGCGGCGCCCTTCGCTAGCCGACCCGGGACGGCTCGTCCACCGGCCCCTGCCGCCGGTGGCACTCGATGATCGCCTCGCACAGCGCGATGTCCCGCAGCCCGTCCAGGCCGGACGTCGGGGGCACGGCGCCGGTGACGGCGCATTCGTGGAACGCGGCGAGTTCCCGCTTGAAGCCGCTCTCGTGCGAGACGACCTCCTCGGTGCGCCAGGACCGGGCCGAGGCCAGGTCACCGCCCTGCATCTCCAGCACGGCCGGCTCGTTCCGCAGGAACGGCGACGGGAAGGCCAGCCGCAGCCGGCGGTCCGGGGCGTAGCAGGCGAACTCCATCTCGTAGCGGGAGATGCCGGGGAGATCGATCCAGTGCAGCGCGACCGGCAGCGTGCCGAACCGCAACATCACCGTAACCGTGTCGGTGTGCAGGCTCACGTAGTCCAGCCGGTCCGGCTCGCCGAGCACGCCGCGGATCGCGTTCAGCTCATGCACCAGCGTGTCCAGCAGCACCGTCTCGTACACAGCCCGTTCCAGCGCGGTGGCCTCGCCGATGGCGGCCGTGACGCGCGCGTCGTTGTCCGTGCGGAACCGCTGCAGCAGGCCGGCGGGCGGCGCGGCACGCGGCAGCAGCGGATAGTGCTCGACGTAGGCCGGGATCGGTGACTCGAACGTCGTCACCCGCATCAGCCGGGTGCCGGTGAGCTCTGCGGCCTCCTTCTGGAACCGGCCGAACGCGGGGTCGTAGCGCTTGGGGTAGCCGACCATCAGGGTGACCCCGGCCCGCTCTGCGGCGGCGACCATCTCGCGCCCCTCGGCGACCGAGAAACACATCGGCTTCTCGGTGAAGACGTGCAGCCCGGCCTGCGCAGCCGCCACGGCGATCGGCGCGTGGCTGCCCGAGGTCAGCACGAGCACCGCGTCCAGTGGCTGCCGGAGCATCTCCCGCCAGTCGGTGAACACGCCGGGGATGCGATACCGGTCGGCGCACGCCTGGGCGCTGCCGGGCGCGATGTCGGCCACCGCGCCAACCTCGAACCTGTCCGCGAGTTCGGCCAGGTAGTGCAGGTGCATGACCTGGGTGATGAGCCCGGTGCCGACCAGCCCGACGCGCAGCCGGCCCGCCCCCGGGGCCTGGCCCGCCCCCGGGGCCTGGGCCGCCCGCGGGGCCTGGGCCGCCCGCGGGGCCTGGCCGGCCGTCACGCGGGCACCGCCGCGGCCGCGTCGATGGCGGCGCGCAGGAACCGCGCGGCCTCGGGCACGCCGGCCTGCGCCGGGGTGAACGGGTCTTCGTGCTCGATCGACACCACCTGGGCCTGCGACCCGGACAGTGCCCGCACCAGCCCGGTCCACCAGGCCAGGTCGTGGCCCCGGCCCGGGATGGCGAACGTCCACGGCATCTGCTCCGCGGGCTCGGGCCACCGGCGGTCCAGCAGGCCGTTGAGGGCCAGGTTGCCGGCGTGGAAGACGGTGTCCTTGCCGTGCGCGTGGCCGACCCGCTCCCCCAGCGCCTCGGCCACCCGGTGGCCGTCCATGCCCATCCAGAAGAAGTGGCTGGGGTCGAGGTTGGCGCTGATAGACGGCCCGAGGGAGGCGACCCTGCCGAAGGTCTCCACGTTGAACGCGCAGGTCCCGGGATGCAGTTCGAGGCAGACCCGCAGGCCGGGTGCCTCGGCGGCGGCGAACGCGGCCAGCGAGGTCCAGTAGGGCTCGACGCACTCGGCCCACTGCCGCTCGTAGACGCCCTCCAGATACGGCAGCCAGCCGCCCGCGCCGAAGTGCGGCACACCGTCCCCCGGCGCGCCGGCCGGGCAGCCGGCCATGGCGACGACCCGGTCGGCGCCGAGCAGGACAGCGAGCCTGATCGCGTTCCGGAGGTCCTCGTCATGCCGCCGGGCCAGGTCCTCGTCGGGATGCAGCGGGTTCCCCCAGGCGTTCAGCGCGTCCAGCCGCAGCCCGTGCCGGGCCACCAGGTCCAGCCACGCCGACCGGGCGGCCGCGCTGGCCAGCAGCGCCGCCACGTCGCAATGCGGGTGCGGCGCGTACCCGCCGGCCCCCACCTCGATGTCGGTGATCTCCGGCGCGGCCCGTCGCAGCCAGGGCAGCACCTCCTCGAACGGCCAGTCGAGGAAGGCCTCCAGCACCACACCGATCCGCAGCCCCGCGCCTGTCACGTGCCGAGTCTGCCCATGGCCGATATGGCCTGTCAAGAGAGTGTCAGTATGTCGGGACAAAGTGGTTCGGCGCAGGCTGGAAGCCACGTCGACCGGCTCTATACTTGGTCTAGTTACGCGATCAATATAATGTTCGTACAAACAACCCTCGATACCTGCGCGACCTTCGCGGACCCAACACCCGGGTCCTGGGCCGCCGACGGGAGCTGGATGACGAGCCGGATGACCGAACACCCGACGGGCGCGGGCACCCCGGTCAGCGTCATTACCATCGACCGGACCAGCCCGGTGCCGCTGTACTTCCAGCTCGCCCAGCACTTCGAGGCGGCCATCAGGTCCGGCGCACTCAAGGTCGGTTCCCGGCTGGACAATGAGGTGCAACTGGCCGAGCGGCTGGGCCTGTCCCGCCCCACGGTACGGGCCGCGTTCCAGTACCTGTCCAACAAGGGCCTGGTTGTCCGCAAGCGCGGCGCGGGCACCCTGGTCGCCAACGAGCGGATCGACCGCGATGTCGAGCTGACCAGCCTGTACGACGACCTGGCCGCGGCGGGCCGGTCGCCGGACACGAAGGTCATCCGCAACGAGGTCACGCACGCCAGCGATGCCGTCGCCGCCGCGCTCCAGCTTCCCGAGCCGGCCATGGTGGTCTCGCTGGAGCGGATCCGGCTGGCCGACGGCGAGCCCATCGCGCTGATGCACAACTTCCTGCCGACCGGGCTGGTGCACCTGAGCATCGACATGCTCGAACAGCACGGGCTGTACGAACTGCTCCGCGCGTCCGGCATCCGGCTGGGCTCGGCCACCCAGCGCATGTGCGCCAAGAATGCCTCCGCCGCGGAGGCCAGGATCCTGCACGAGAACCGCGGTGCAGCGCTGCTGACCATGGAGCGCATCGCCTACGACGAGACCGGCCGCCCGCTGGAGTTCGCCCAGCACCTGTACCGGGCCTCCCGCTACGCCTTCACCACCAGCCTGTCCCGGGCCGACACCACCGCCACCCGCCCCGGTGCCCGTTAGGGCGCGCCCCTCGGCATCATGATCGTGGGCGATCCCTGGTCTATCACCCCGGTGATCG
>Ga0209166_10000940_pt1 | contig 26827 bp, 21 predicted proteins | sample Coa_R1_3_FD_187151 | JGI IMG/M metagenome (GOLD analysis project Ga0209166, IMG submission 187151) | Surface soil microbial communities from Centralia Pennsylvania, which are recovering from an underground coalmine fire - Coalmine... | ecosystem: Environmental > Terrestrial > Soil >...
GGAAGGCCAGTTTGTATACAGCCAGACCGCGCCCGCGGTAGTGCGTGCATACACGCGTGCGCTTGCGCGCATGGCTTCCGGCAAATCAACCCCGCGGAAGCGTTGACGCAACCGGCTAATCGGTGGGATTTCTCGGAAATTTGAAGTAGGGCAAGCGCACCCCGCTAATGGAAACCTGGTCGGCGCGCAAGCTGGCCGGAGCTTCGAATCCGCTTGTCCCTCCGTTCGTCACATAATCGTCTTGATCCACGCCATCCCCGCTCACCCCCAGCCCGCCAACCAACACGCCGTTGCGATAGAGCCCCGCGCTTCCGGGAAAGAAAACGATTCCGCTCTTATTGGCATTCGGAGGGCCGGCTTGCATGCCTTGCGTGCAAGGGTTGGCCAGGTCCTGCAGGAAAATGCTGAAGAAAGGTCCGGTACCGGAGCCGTCAATTCCCGGCGGGAAAAATGGTTGCGCCCCAAAGCCGATGGTCCGGTTCGTCACGGCCGTGCCCATCGGCACGCCGTTCAGATCGGCCGCCGCGCGCGCGGAGCTGTTGAAGTAGACCATGTTTCGAGCCTTGCTCGCGGCCACGTCAATGCTGAAGACCGTCGAATCCTGCATGCGCCGCAATCCGATGATCGTGCCATCCAAATCAGCGACGGCTATCACCATCCGTGCCCGCGCGCCGATCGGCAGCCGGATCGCGGCGCGCGTTTGATTCGAAGTAGCCTCGGCGTTATCCAGAATAGTTGTTACCTCCGACGCGCTCAAACCGCCCACCGGCCCCGCCGCGGGCGCGATCAAATCGCCCTCCGGAGGCTGTCCCGCGCTGTTGGCTGGAGCAACCAGATACGCACCACTTCCCGCGGCCGGCCCTGCCGATACGCTTGCGGGGCGCGAACTCGCCATCACAAAAGGAAGCGTGACGCCTCCGATGGAAACAGCTCCAGGAGCCGCGGGCGTCGGACCAAAGGAATCGGCCGCACTGGGCCTTTGTGTCGTTGATCCAATGAACGCGGCGTATTCCGCAACGTCGAGATCACTTGAACTCGTCACAACTCCGATTCCACCGACGACCACATTCTGATAAAAAATAGGCACCCCACCGGGATTCACGGCCAGAGGATTCGAGTCCATCGCATCCGCTTTGCCCGTCAGAATTCCCGGCCCGAACCCTCCGCCCAGCGCAAGCGAGGGCGGGATCTGGCTCTCAAAAGCCGCGCTGCTGATCAGCGTGCAGCCCCGATTGGTATTTTCGATGCCATAAAGCGCTCCCGGAGGTTGGTTTATCACTCCCGGCGGAAAATGAACGCCGCTGATGAAGCGGACGGTGCGCGAAGAAAGTGGCGCCTGATCATTGCTGAAAAACGCGCCCGTCCGCGCCAGAGCCACAGCCACGTCGTTCGCGTCCTGGGATTGCCCGAAGTTGCCGAGCGTCGTGACCGGTGCATTTTGCGTGCGGAACACTGCCAGCACAAATCCCGCCCGGTCCACCACGGCCACCACCATATCCACAGCCGCCGAATTTACCGCCGCCTGGGTGATCTGTTGCACATCAGCAATTTGCAGTGGCTGTACGGCAGGAATGACCGGAGGAGAGACAGGAGTACGGCTGCCGCCGCATCCGGCCAGCAGCACTGCCAGCACCGCGGCAATCCCCAACGCGAGCCACATCGCGAGTGCCAGCGTCCTCCGACGCCGCTGCAACGCGTCCTGCGCCGCGACCGGTCGGCGAATGGTGTGTTCCGTTGGCATGGAAGAGTATCTCCCTTAGTAACACGCCGCGCCGCGGCTCTCAATTGCCCGTGCCATGCGCGGTTCCTATTGGTGAACCTGTTTGTGCCCAATTCGAAATGTTATTCACAGTGTTCACCTCCTCCGGATTTGGGTTGTCCGTTCCTAGCCGATGTTGTTAGCTAGATCTTGATCCCTTTCACTTGCGCAAACTCTTTCAGGCTGAAGGCATGCTCTCATTCGCTAGGCGGACCTCTCCCGGCGGCGTTCGCGCCGCACGCGCTGCGCTCATTCTGCTTCTCGGTACTGCTCTCGCGGAAAGAGGGCCGGCCCGCGGACAAGACATCGAGCAAAAAGCGCCCGAACCAGCCACGCAGAGCACGGTTCGCGGATCCGGCTCTTTAGCGCCCGCTCAGCGCATTCCACGCCAACAGGCTTTGACTACGGCGGCTCTCGATGGCGTTCTGAAAGAGGTCATCTCTCCCGGCGAATCGTGGCCCGTGGCTGCCGCTCAGTTGACGCTCCGAAATTTGCAGTCCGGCAATAGTTTTCTCGCCACGTCAACCGCCGAAGGCATTTTTCGCCTTCTTCTGATTCCGCCAGGGCACTACGAATTCCGCGTCGAAGCGAATGGCTACGAGGCTTTTCAGATCCCCGATCTTGCGCTCAATGCCAACGAGGTCACCACCCTGGAGATCTCCCTCGTATCTTTGCACAACGTCACTTTGGGCTCGCGTCTTCCGAGGCTTCCCGAACTAGGTCCTCCCCTGCCGCCTGCTGCAGCGTCGGCTCCTAGAAGCTATCGCGAGCTACGCCATCGTCTCGACTCGGACCCTGCCTACATTTCCGAACTCGCTCCGGAGTATCTGCCTCCTGTTGCCGACGTTTTCAATTCCGTCCCGAATCGTTGGGCGCTCAATCAACCGGACTATCGCCGCTATCCCAAAAAGGGCGAATACCAATATACGAAGTCGCGCTGGTATGACCCTTTCAATCGAAACCGCCTCAAAGGTGACGAGCCCATCTGGCCCGACGTTTTTGGACAACAGGTTTTCTTGAACCTCACCGCCTCTTCAGAAACTTTTTTCGATGGCCGCCGTGTCCCTTCACCCAGCGGCGTCAGCGCCGCACAACCCGGCAGCGCCGGTTTCTTTGGCCGCGGTGAGCAGGCCTTTTTGGATCAGACCTTGCGCTTCAGTCTCGATATGTTTCATGGGGACGCTTCCTTCAAGCCTGTCGACTGGCGCGTGTGCATCACGCCTGAGTTAAGCCTCAACGATTTGGATGTGCGGGAGTTGGGCATTGTCAGCCCGAATGTCCGCGCGGGTACAAACCGCTTCGACACTCATTTGGGTCTTCAGGAAGGTTTTGTCGAAGTCAAACTCCACGATCTCAGCGACGCCTACGATTTCATCTCTCTTCGCGCCGGCATTCAGCAATTCAACGCTGATTTTCGCGGTTTTCTTTTTGTCGATGAACAGCCCGGCCTGCGCATTTTTGGCGACTTCCAAAGCAACCGTATCGAGTACAACGCCGCCTATTTTCAATTCCTCGAAAAAAATACCAACAGCGGTCTCAATACTTTCAATCTTCGCCACCAGCAAGTGCTCCTTGGAAACGTTTATTTACAGGATTTCTTCTTTCACGGTTACACGGCAGAATTCCTGGCCGCCTGGAACAAAGACGATTCTGGGATTCATTACGATGACAACGGTTTTCTGGTGCGGCCGGCGCCCGTCGGTAACATCATCAATCTGGGCCCCGGCGGCGGCCCGATCATTCACGCCATCCGAGTCGGCTATTTCGGCTGGCTGGGCAGTGGACACATTCGCCGCATAAACCTCACCCATGCGTTCTATCAGGCTGTCGGTGAGGACACTTTCAATCCCATCGCCGGGCGTCCGGTGACCGTAAATGCCCAGATGGCTGCCGCCGAGCTTTCCTACGACCACGATTGGATTCGCTACCGCGTTTCCGTTTTCTATTCCTCGGGCGATGCCAATCCGCGCGACGGTCGCGCTCGCGGCTTCGATTCCATTGACGATCTTCCGAATTTCGCCGGTGGACTTTTCAGCTTCTGGAATCGCGAAGGAATTCGCCTCCTCGGCTCGGGTGTGCAGCTGACCACGGACGGCAGCTTGCTTCCTTCGCTTCGTTCCACCAAGGAGGAAGGCCAGGCCAACTTCGTTAATCCCGGAATTTTCCTCGCAAACGCCGGCGCGGATTTTGATCTCACGCCTAAGTTGAAGGCCTTTGCGAATTTCAACTACCTGCGGTTCGAGCATCCAGAGTCGCTCGAATTTCTGTTGTTCGAATCTCCCATTCGCCACGGCATCGGCGAGGACTTCGGCCTCGGCCTGACGTACCGGCCTCCGCTATCGGAGAATATCGTCCTCACGGGCGGCGCTTCCGCTCTGCAGCCCGGTCCGGGGTTTAAAGATATCTACACGAGCCGCACACTCTTCTCGCTATTCGGTTCCGCGAAGTTTACCTTCTGAGAGAACGAGCCTATGAGCCCTCTCATTCAACTCAAGAGCTTCACTCCGCGGAACCTCAGCACCGTCTCCGTCTGTGCGTTGTCATTTGTCTTCGCCTTGGGCGTTGATAGCGTCCTTCCGGTCCGCGCCTCACAGGACTCCTCTACGGTCCGCGGCCAGTCCCAGCAGGAAGCCGCTCGCAAGTCGTCAGGCTGCGTTTCCTGCCACTCCTCGACCGATGAACCTTCCATGCATCCCACAAAGACAGTTTTTCTGGGTTGTTCGGATTGCCACGGCGGAGACGCCTCCGTTTCCGTAGCCAGCGGAATTGCCCCAAACTCCGCCGAATTCAACGCTACCAAGGAAAAAGCCCACGTCCAGCCGCGCTCTCCGATTTTCAAAGTCCGTTCTGCGTTGCCCGAGGACACTTACACAGCTTGGCTGAAAGAATCCTACGAATACGTAAAGTTCAGGAATCCCGGCGATTTGCGCGTCGCGCCCGAGACCTGCGGCGCTGCCGGTTGCCATCCCCGGGAAGTCCGCGCCTCTTCGACGAGCATGATGACTCATACCGGTTTGCTTTGGGGCGCGGCGCTCTATAACAACGGCGGATTTCCGGAGAAGGACACCCATTTCGGTGAGAGTTATGATCGCAATGGCAAGCCGCAAAGCATCAAGACGATTCCACCTCCGACGCGGGAGGAAACCCGTACAAAGGGCGTGCTCCCCGAGCTCGAACCGCTCCTTCGTTGGGAGATTTCCCAGCCGGGAAATGTCTTGCGAGTCTTTGAACGCGGCGGCGAGAAAAAAGCCGAGCTCGGCAATCCTGATCGCGAAGAAGATCCCGGCAAACCCGATGACAAATTAAGCGACCGCGGTTTCGGCACGGAGCTCCGCACCGATCCAGTGTTTCTCGGTTTGCAGAAAACGAGGCTCGTCGATCCTGTCATGTCCTTGCCCGGCACGGATGATCATCCCGGTGACTATCGCTCCAGCGGCTGTTCCTCTTGCCACGTCGTTTACGCGAACGATCGCGACCCGGCCCATTCGGGCGCTTACGCGCAGTTCGGCCACTCCGGTTTCAGCGCGTCATCCGATCCCATGATTCCGAAGAAGGAGTCCGGCCATCCGATCAAGCACGTTTTCACGCGCTCCATTCCTTCGAGCCAGTGCATGGTCTGCCACATCCACCCCGGCACGAACATGCTCACCACGTATTTCGGCCTCACCTGGTGGGACAATGAAATCGACGGCGACAAAATGTATCCATCGCAACAACGCAACCCGACCGACGAGCAGCGCTACCAGTCCTTCTTGCGCAACCCCGAAGCCGCCGCCGCCCGCGGCCTTTGGAGCGACCAGAAATTCCTCGAAAATCTCGGTTCTCCCGAATTCAATGCCACGCTGAAGTCCACGCAGTTCGCGGACTTTCATGGCCATGGATGGGTCTTCCGTTCCGTCTTCAATCACGACCGCAAAGGTAATTGGCTCGACAACGACGGCAAGATCATTCCGTTTGACGACCCTCAGCGGTTTTCCAAAGCCGTCCACCTCGCGGATATCCATCTCGAAAAGGGCATGCAATGCAACGATTGCCATTTCGAGCAGGACAATCATGGGAACGGGAAAATCTACGGCGAGCCTCGGGCGGCCGTCGAAATCGACTGCATTGATTGTCACGGCACCATTCGAAGCAAGGCCACTCTTCGCACGTCCGGCCCCGCCGCTCCCGCTGGCGGCCGCCGTCTCGACTTGCTTCGCACACCCTCGGGACTTCGGCGATTCGAGTGGCGCGACGACGGCGCGTTGATTCAGCGCTCCATGTCCGAGCCGAATCTACAATGGGAGATTGTCCAGACCCTGGATTCCATCACTCCCGGGAACGCGCACTTCAACATGAAATCATTTCGCGCAAAATTGATGTCTAAAGACGGCACAGTTAAATCTCAATCGTCGCCCGATGATTCGAATCTGGCTCACGCCAATTCTTCGATGACCTGTTACTCCTGCCACACCTCCTGGACGCCTACTTGCTTTGGCTGCCATTTGCAAATGACCGCCAATGCCCGCAAACCCATGCTCCACAACGAAGGCATCACCACGCGAAATTACACCAGCTACAACTTTCAGGTCCTTCGCGACGACATATACATGCTCGGTGTCGACGGCACAGTTACCGGCCATCGCATCGCCCCCGCGCGGTCTTCCTGCGCCATCCTCGTCAGTTCTCAAAACGCAAACCGCGACTGGCTCTATTACACCCAGCAAACCATTTCAGCCCCGGGCTTCTCGGGCCAGGCTTTCAGCACCTTTGTTCCTCACACCGTCCGCGCCCGGGAAACGAAACAATGCAGCGATTGCCATGTCTCCGCCTCGAACGACAACAACGCCTGGATGGCGCAGCTCCTTCTGCAAGGCACGAACTTTATGAATTTCATGGGCGGTTACATTTATGTCGCCACCGGCAACAAAGGGCTCGAAGCAATCGCCGTCGCTGAGCACGACGAGCCGGAAGCCATTTATGGCAGCGATCTGCAGCGCGTCGCGTATCCCGACGACTATAAAAAGTTTCTGGCGCGCAATCGCCAACTCGCTACCTCATACCGGCACGCTGGTAATGTCCTCGACGTTCAGGCTCGCGGCGAATATGCCTACGCCGCCACCGGTCCCGGCGGGCTCCGCATCTACGACGTCGCCAACATCGATAATAAAAGCTTCTCCGAGCGCATCACGACCGCTCCGGTCTCGCCGCTCGGGCAGCGTCTTTTCGTTCCAACCAAGAACGCTGTCGCCGTTGCTTCGCCCACCACCCTCGGCGTCGATCCTCTCCGCCAGGCGCTCCCCGTAAACGAAGAGCAGCCCATTCATCTCCTCTACGGTTTTCTTTACGTCGCCGACAGGGAAGAAGGGCTCGTCGTCATCGGCAATCCAAATCTGAAATCCCCCAGCCCCGGCGTCGGCACCCTGATTGACGGCAATCCCGCCAACAATTTTCTCAAGCGCACTCTGGCTTTCAATCCCGGCGGCATTCTAACCGGAGCCCACCGTATCACCATTGCCGGTAAGTATGCCTACATCCTCACCGACAAGTCTCTCGTCGTTGTAGATCTGGACAATCCTCTCGCCCCTCGCGTCACCTCCATCATCGGCGCGCCCGAACTCGACAACCCTCGCGGCATCGCCGTCCAATTCCGCTATGCATTTGTCGTGGATCGCTACGGCCTGAAAACTCTCGACGTGACCGACCTGGCGCATCCGAAGCTGGTCGCCAACGGCAAAGTTGCTCTGGGAGATCCTCGCAATATTTATGTCGCGCGAACCTACGCTTATGTGGCCGACGGCAGATTTGGACTTTCCATCGTTGATGTCGAAAATCCGGAGCAGCCTCGCTACGAACAGCAATACAGCGCCAACGGGGCCATTGACGACACCAATGACGTCAAGATCGGCATGGTTGCCGGCAGTGCCTTCGCCTTCCTAGCCGACGGCAGAAATGGTCTTCGCGTCCTCCAGATTGTTTCTCCTTGGGATGATCCCGCCCATTTTTCCGGATTCAGCCCTCGTCCTGTTCCCAAACTCATCGCCACGGCTCTCACGCGCGGCCCTGCTCTCGCCATCTCCAAGGGCATTGACCGAGACCGCGCCGTCGACGAATCCGGCAACCAGCTCGCCGTTTTCGGTCGTCGTGGTGCTCGCCCTCTCAATCGCGCGGAAATGCAGCGCCTCTATCTTCACTCGGGAAATGGCGAGTTTTACTCCGTCGCAGACGATCTTGTCGAACGTCCACGCTCAACATCCTCTACCTCGCTTATATCCTCAACCCACTATGCAGCTGCCACGTCTTTCTTCGATCGCGCTCGCGCCTGGTTGAATTCTCTCTATTGAGGTCATGACTATGAATCGTCGCAAATTTCTGCATTCCGCCTTGAAAACCGCTTCGGCCGTCTCATGCGCTCCACTGTTTACTGATGCTTTTCGCGCTCCCGCGCCGTCTCAGAGCCCGGCGGCTTCAAACCGTTCGAACGCCTCGCGCCCCCAGCTCGCCATCACCATGGACGACCCTCGCTTGAAACTCGACACCAATCTCAGATGGCAGGAAGCCAATTCGCGCATCTTGAAGGCTCTGGACGCTCGCAGCATCCGTGCCGCTCTTTTCGTATGTGGCATGCGCGTTGATGAATATGATGGCGGCAAATTGCTCTCAGCTTGGGATCAGGCTGGCCACATGATCTGCAATCATTCCTATTCCCATCTGAATTACTGCGGCCCCACCAGCTACGCGGACTTCGCTGTCGATTTCCTCAAGAATGAAAAAATCATCGCGCCCTATCAAAACAAGTCTCTGTTCTTTCGTTACCCCTTCCTTAAGGAAGGCGATACCGCCGACAAGCGCGACCGCTTTCGCGCCCTGCTGAAAGAGGGCGGCTATCGAGTCGGCCATGTCACCATTGACGCGTCCGATTGGTACGTCAACCAACGTCTCGCCGATCGCCTTGCAAAAGAACCGAAGACCGCCGTTCAGCCCTATCGCGACTATCTCATCGCCCACCTGCTGGATCGCGCCTCTTTTTATCGCCAACTCGCGCTGGACGTCCTCGGCCGCGACATCCGCCACACGCTCCTCATCCATTACAATGCCCTCAACGCTCTTGTCCTGCCGGATGTGATGGCTGCGTTTGAAACCGCGGGCTGGCAATGGATCGACGCTTCGCTGGCCTTTCAGGACGAAGTTTTCCGCAGCCTCCCAAAAACTCTCCCCGCCGGGGAAAGCCTCGTTTGGGCCTTGGCCGCCGAAACTGGGCGCTTCAAATCCCGGCTCCGCTACCCTGGCGAAGATGGCATCTACGAGGAAGCCAAAATGAACGCGCTCGGGCTGTAAGACCGCCTCCTTGCTGTGCCTGAGAATTACGTTCGCTATTTATTCGCCAAAGTGATCTCATTGCAGACACAACATTTACCCGTTTGCGCTGCTTCGCGAGGCCTCCATCTCCTTTCCTTTGTATCTTTTACAGAAATAGCGCATCTAAGCAAGGTAGAATGTAGCGTTGATGTTTTTCATGCATAGCACCCATCGAAATAATTCGTGGAAGCCCCTGAGGGGAATCAAGCTATCGTTAAAGTGTAGGGTGTTACTGGGGCTGCACCCAGAGCGATCCGGCCTCGCGTCCAGCGAGGAAAAGAAAGAAGGAGTACTAGAACATGCTCAGGCAGTATCTTCTGGCAAGCGACTTTGACCAGACACTCAGTTTCAATGACTCGGGCGTGGTTTTGTCCGAGCTTATCGGCTTTCACGGGTTCCACGACAAGGTCAAGGGCCTTGCGGAGATGAACCTGGTTCAGCAGGGCGCTGAACTCAGCTACTTGATTCTTCATGACCCGGAATTCCGCTGCGTTCGTCGCGAGCACCTCGTCGAAACCGGCAAACGCATCCGTCTGAAGCACAACGTTGCACTATTCGCCCGTGCGCTTGAAAACCTGTCAGACGGTTACAAATTCCATTTCAACGTTATCTCCGCGGCTCCTCAAGAGATTATTCAGTCCGCGCTCGAAGGAATCGTGCCACCGCAAAACATTTTCGGCACGCGTTTCCGCTACAACGAATCCTCGGGTGAAGTCGAATCCATCATTCGCGCCTCCGCCGGCTGGGGAAAGATCACCATTCTCGAGGAACGCCGCGCCGAACTGAGCATCAGCCACGACCACATCATCTACATGGGTGACGGCAGTTCCGATCTTCCCGTGATGATGCACGTAAATCAGCATGACGGCCTCACCATCGCCGTCTCCGAAGCCAAATTTATCTCTCGCATCGCGAAGCGGACGGTCCTCAGCGACAATGCCATGAGCGTTCTCGTCCCGGTCGTCGAAAAAGTTCTTGACTGGGACTCCGCACACATCAGGCGTTTGTTCACTTCTTACGGCCTTAACCTGCTTGAATGGGATAAGGTGCGCACCGACATGCTGACGATTCAGGATTCTGCTGTTCCGGCGGAACCCTCAACAGTCCAGGCGCAGTAGCCTCGCTCAAAACGGAAACGGGCGGTTGTCCTTCGCCAGGACATCCGCCCATTCCTAGGAATCCGCTGAATTTCTTTGAGCGGACTGTTTTACTTGGCCTCTGCTGCCTTGCCAAAAGTTCAGGAAGCAGTTTCTCCATGTCCATTCAACCGATCGGTCAAACACGAACCGTTGTCGCGTATTGCTATGGGTTGAACTTGAATTCGACTACTTCCGTGGTTTCCTTCGGTCCGGGTTCGAATTCGCACTGCATGGCCGCTCTTTCTGCTTCGGAAGCCAGGACAGGATGGCCGCCAACGATATGTGTTCTCTTCACCTTGCCGTCCGCCCCGATGGTTACTTCAACTTTCACTACTCCCGAAAGGCTCAATCTCTTGGCAAGTTCCGGATACTGAGGCTTAACCAACACTTTGACCTTGCGCCTCGTTTCCACTACGTCTCCAATTTGCGCTTTGAGGGAAACGGTGATTACGCTCGCTACGGCGAATAGGGCGAGCAGACACACTGCGAGTATTCGCTTGCAATGTTTCACGATCATATCCTTGAAGCCGGATTGTCCGGCGGAGTTAACGCCAGCCATGTAATTGCACATGGAAAGCCATACTCGGTGGAAAAAGTACGTCCTCAAGGATCGCTGGTAGGTCTCGTTGAGTCATATACTTAGGAGGGTATTAAGAGACGTCCTTGGCCCTTTCCCACTGTCCCCCCTTTCTCTGTTTATCTCATGTTCAATCGTTTTAATACACGGTGTCTCGATTTGAGACACTTCCTTTGCGGTGCACGTTTTCAATTCAACTAACTGGATCGTTGTTCCCGGCCCCTCAGTTTTCACCGTGGTCGTTCATCATCGTTTTGGCCGGTCGCCACAAGAACAGCCATGACGTACTCGATGGTGCAAATTTTAATCTGCCCGGTGGATATGTGCTCCGGGTGCCCGTCGCGGGCTGGTACACCTGGAATGGGGAGTGCATAGAAGGTAAGGGAGTCGAAGCCGATGTGCCGATTGAAAACTCTCCAGAATCACTAGCGGCAGGCGTAGATAACCAGCTACAGGCGGCCTTAGAAGTGGTCAATACGCTTCAGAAAGCAACCATTAACCCGGAATAACCTTCGGTTGGCCCGTAATCTGACAGGAATCGGTAAATGCTAGCCGAGTTCCTCCTCGATGAGTGGATTGACGATTTTATGAGTAATTGCTCAAGGAAGCCTATCTGTTAAACCATGCACCCAGCTGCGATACGCGGCGCATGGGGAAGCAAAAATCAGCGCAGGTGTCAGGGTTCAGAGATCAGGAAACACAAATCGGGAACTCCAAAATCCACACTTGACATCGACGGATAATCCACTACCATATGGTTGTGGATAGGTTAGATACAACATTTGCGGCTCTGTCTGATCCAACCCGCCGGGCGATGATCGAACGACTCTCCCATGGGCCTGCCTCTGTGCATGGATTGACGGAACCGTTTGCACTCTCGCAGCAGATGATTTCAAAACATATTGCCTACCTGGTGCGGGCTCGGATTGTGATCAAGAGGAAGCGTGGAAGAGAGAGTGTGTGCACGCTTAGGCCAGAGGCGATAAAGACAGTCAGCGACTGGGCCATTTATTATCGTCGATTCTGGGAAGAGAGTTTCGACAAGTTGGATGTGGTTGTGAATCAAATGAAAAAAACGGAGGCCAGAGATGACAAAAAACACGGTTAACGAGAAAGAGCGGATGGTTGTCACTAGAGTGTTTGATGCCCCACGCGCATTGGTTTGGGAAGCGTGGACAAACCCGAAATATGTGATGCAGTGGTGGGGGCCGAAGGGTTTTACTGCGCCTTTTTGCGAGATGGATTTTCGCGTAGGAGGAAAATTTCGCTGCTGCATGAGAACGCCGGATGGGCAGGAGTTCTGGAATGCTGGGGAATACCACGAGATTGTTCTGCACGAGAAGATCGTTTCCTCCATGTACTTTTCCGACTCGAAGGGAAACAAGGTTGAGCCTGCGCACTATGGAATAGAACATGAGGCCATAGACGATGCGCACGACGTGGTAATTTTTGAGGATTTTGGAAACGGCCAGACGAAACTCACCTTCATTGGAAATGAAACCATGGAGAACGCGAAAAACAGCGGGCAACTAGAGGGCTGGAATCAGATACTCGATAAGGTTGCCGCAGTGGTTGCGGGGCTAGCGCAGGCGAAATAAGAAGTTGAAGTTTTGACGATCGTCTTGCGCGAGATACAGCTAAGGCTAGCGGCGGGGGCCTAGTTAGAACGGGCTTCTCGTCGCTTGGCCGAATAGTCGCATTTCCGGCTAAGTGGCTCTCGGCTCAAATGTTGCCTTCAGGCCAATGGGCTCAGCGACCAATGTTTACCGAACTCAACATTAGTCCTGTGAAACGCGCCAGCAGTGAGCGATCAATCGCTGGAGAGAAGCCGACTTCCCGTTCCTGATCCGGCAAACTTCCTTCTTACCGACGACAGTCTAAGCCAATCGCGCGGTGGACACCGCACCACTCCACGATGTCCAATTTGCTAGGGCTTCAAGGGAGTTGCATCCTGGCTCTTGAAGAGACTGAGCCCGGTGGATTGGCGGATGATGGTAGCTTTGGTGGCCCCATCGTTATCAAGACGCGTGTGGCTGGCAGTGGGGTTGTTGCCCCTGGCGATGCAGGCGGCGGTGATACACCCATCCGTGTATGCGGCGAAGACACGACCAGTCTTGTCAACCGTGAGGTCATTGAAGTCCAGGAGGTTTCTGGTTCCATTGGGGCACGTCGTCCCCTGTGTACAGATCACGCCGAGCTGCGCGGCATCATTGGGCGTGGCATCCACAGTGAACCAAGTCCGGCCGCCGTTGTAAGTGGTGGCGATGTAGCCGTGCCACACTCCGTTGAACGGAGTTGGTCCCGTGTCTGCGCCCGTGCCATCGCCGGCCGAGGGCGTACCTAGGAAGAAGAAGGACGCACGGTCGTTGTCCCCGGCAACGACTTCGGGGAAGACAGTATTGCGGATGCTGAAGGGCACTCCGACATCCAAGTCACGGTGCCAAGAGCGCCCCTGATCGTCGGAAACGGTGATGTGCGGATGTCCATCTCCGGCAACGTAGCCAAAATACACGCGCCCTTTGGAGCCGATGCCTACGGATGGGTCGCTCGAGTTGGGAGTGCTTCCGGTAACCGGCTGCACGGTGAACGTGAGACCGTTATCCATGGAGACGATAAGGCCTTGCGTGCTTCCGCAGCTTTTATTGGGGAGGTACACGATGCCGCTCGGGCCAACCTTAATGTGACCGTGCAAACCACCGCAATCCACCAGCGTGTACATGGGGCGGGCAGCTTCGTAGGTCAAGCCGCCGTCCTGACTAAGCGCCATTGCGGCATCGCCGATATCCTGCGACGCGTAGTAAACAGCATGCGGATATTGCGTGAGGGGGCCACGAACGGCCAACTGCGCACAGGGCACCGGAGTAGCCAGCAACTGATCGGCGGTACAAAGGCGAAACGGTCCGCCGCCGACGGTCTGATGATCGATACCGGAGGCGATGCCGCCGCCCTGACTTACGGTATAGGTTTCGCCATCGTTGTCGGTAAAGGCAGAGAGGCTTGTGGTGCCAAAGAGCTGAGAGACGACGGTGCGGCCAGTTTGGGAATCCGTGAAGAGGATGGGATCCAGAGTAGTGATGTTTGTGTTCGGCCCATCCTTGAGCAGCCATGTTGCCGTCGCCGGCGACGTGTTGGTGTTGAAAGAAACCTGCAAGGTGTCGAACACCGCCTGGGTCATGATGCGGCCCGAGTTGAAGTTGGCGCCAATCGAAGGTTCGCCGGAGTTGTCGCCCAGACCTGGCGGCGATTGGTAGTTGGCATAGGTGGGCGCGGTGCCGTGAGCCAGCGAGTCCGTAGGCGGGGTGGTGATGGTGGCCACGCCACTATACGGGTCACCGGGAGCGACATTGGAATCCACGACGTGCACGGTGTATATGCCAGTTCCCGAAACGGTGGGGTCAATCACCACGGCTTCGCCGGCTTCTGGTATGCCGCCGGTCGAGCTGGCGATCACCGGACCAGTGAGATCGCCTTTATGCACATAAAGATCGTAATCATTGAGCTTGATCTGGTGGGAAATGCTGATGGCCAAAACCAAACCTTTGTAGTTGGCCGGGGAACCGGTAAGAGTGATGGTGTATACATCGCAATCGGTTCCGTCGACGCAGGTTGTTTCATCCGTAGTGGCTCCGGCAATGCCGCCGCCGGCCCAGGACGCGGAAGAGCCATTTACGGGGTTGAGAGTGCTGGAAGCTGGAGTTGCCGCGTAAACCAGAGTCGCGAAAGAGAACGCAGCTAGGGCGAGAAATATTCCCGGCTGCAAGTTAAATCTAGTGGCCCGGCCAACGCTATTGGGGGTGTATCTGGACACTGAAAAACCCTCCTCTTATCTTCTTAGTGGCGACATTTTCAGGACACGGTTACAGCCTGACGGAGCCTATAAAGTAATTCGGGACACGGTAAATCAGGCGAAGACCTGATTTCTTGCGCGGAGAATCACTGGGGAGTAGGACTTGGTGCGCGGCCCCGGTTTTTTTTGTTTACTCAGAGCGAAAAGCAGAAGCGCCGATTTGTTGGAATTTTTGGTAGTCGGGAGTAGTGGAGAGAGTTGTTGGAGTCGAGAATCGTGCACCCAAGGCAGCTGCGCTACCAGGTTACAATTCGTCGGGGACACTTGCCGGGACCGGCGGCCAGATAAGTTGGAAGCAGCAAAGCATCCAATCGTCGGACGGCGAGAACGATCCACCTTTCAGAGTAGTCCCGATAAACGCACTTGATGTCAGTGAACGATCGCTGGCGATAAGTCGACTTCCCATTACCAATTCGCCCAAACTTCCCATAACCCCGTTTCTAGATAATTTCCGGTTAGCCGACGCGGCACGCCACGTATCCGCATTAATGAGAAGTGGTTCCAGGCAGAGGTCCAATCACAGAGAAGAAGAGATTAGTCAACGCAGGGAGACACTCCGTAATCTGTATTATCGAAACTGCGAGCGCACTCCTTTCCGCGTGAGCAGGATGATCCACCACAGACTCAGAGGACTCATCAGTACAAGCGAATACACGCAGAGTGCATAGGCGAGGTCCCCGACGACGAGGAAGCTTCCCCCTGTCTCGGGCGGGAATATGATCGCCGGTCGGAGAATCACTATCGGCAAGTAAACTATGAGTGGAGCAAGCGCCAGAAAGAGAGTCGTTCTCCTTGCCCACTCCCGGACGCACAAAAGTCCGACAGCGGCCGCGAGACCCAGAAAACCGAAAATCGCGGGAAGAAAGCCTAGCGCAGCAACCCGGGGGCTAATGAGGACGCTCACGGGTTGGCCCGTGTTGCGACAGATATTGACCGCGCCCACGAATTCCAAGGCCAAACCTGCCAACATGGCCAGGCTTCCCAAAACCAGGACCACCGCGACGGCTATGATCGAGCCCGATGGACGCATAATGATGGAGTTCGCCTCCTGGTGTCCGCTATCTGGGCCTGGGATAGAGGGATAGGATGCCGTCCTTAATGGCCTTGTAGCCTTGCCAGATGGATGGCAACGGAGTCTCCCATGTTCAGATATCCGCTTTATTCCGGCGGAATTGAGTGCGCACACTCTCACGGGTTAATAGGATCCACCACCAGGCGCTTACGGGTATCAAAATTGCAAGCAGCAATTCGAAAAACATAAAGTAAAGTCCGCCTCCTATCGCGAGGAGGGCGCCCTGCCCGGGGTCGGGCGGAAATACGGAAAGAGGTCGGAGAATAATCAACAGTGCACAGCCTGAGACGGGAACGGTTGCAAGAACGATAGTTATTCTTCTCGCCCACTCCCGCAGCCGCAAAAGCCCGACCGCCGTGACTATGCCCAACAACCCCAAGCAAAGCGGACACGCGACATAGACAGCGTAGACCGCTGTATCCAGGGATTCGAAGCGTAGAGTGGGAAAAAGGCGATGGCCTTGAATTGACGCCGCAAAGAACAAGCCGGGTGGAACCAACGCTGCAAGGCTACCCAAAAACTGAGCCGCGGCGACGCCTACGACAGAGTCCGGCGTTTCCATGACGATTCGAGTCCCTTCTCCCTTTTAGTGTCCGCTATCTGGACTCTTCCCCGGAGTCTCGATATCGCAAAGAGCACCATAAAGAGTGAGATCGTGAACGCGGCACACGCGATAATGAATGGCCGATCCACGCCCGTATCGGAAATCGTCCGCGCTGTAAAGTCGCCGGCGATACCGGTCCACCAATAAGCGAACAGCCCAATGTCCATCACCACGTGACCGATCATCCCGGGAATGAGCGATCTGGAAGACCAGGCAAGAAGCCCCAGCAGTACGCCAGCGCCAAACACGATGGGGACCATTCCCGGAGTCGCCCAGGCTTTGGTGAGATGCAGAGCCATGAAGAAGAACGAGGAAATCAGAATCGCAACCGGCGCGCCATGGCGCCGTTCGAACGGGCGCTGCATGTAGCCCCGAAAACCGGTCTCTTCGCAAATCCCCGCCGATATTGCAGAGACCACAACTGCCAACCACCTCAGGGGCTGGGAGGGGATGAAAGAAATGTCATAACCGTGACGGAACGCCGCCATCGGAAAGGACATAAAGCGGAACAGCAAAACGATTGAGGCATGAATCGTCGCGGCGAAGAAGAGCGCGGCGATAACGCCCCAAAACCATTGTGTCGGCGACAGACTGCCACGACGGAACGCCGTGGCGCGGGCGGCTTGCGTTGTGCGCGGAGGACCTCCTCCGCCTGTCCACCAGAGAAAAAGCCCCAGGAATATCACTTCGGCGAGCGCGGCGAGCGGCACGCCAAGGTTCAGAAGCAATAGCGGCCACACGTTGACAGCAGCAAGCGTAATAAAAAGGCCGGAGATAACAGCCCGCAGCGAAATGGGCAACTTCGTCCACCGAGTGGGCGCGCGGTCCTGCGCTGTCATGGTAGAGGTCCTCGGAACATTTGGGGACAACCTTTTGGTTCCCAGTGGTGCAACGGACATCGTCCTTGTACTCCGGCCCGTTCGCATTCCCGCGCCCCGGGCAGCACCTAGGCCAGGAGTTTCTCGAGTGGCTCCCAATAATGCGCTTTCCATCCGGACGCCAGGACTTCCGCTTCGCCTTTAGGAAAGCCCGTATGGTCAAATACGATCTTGGTCCCGGAGCCTTGCTCCACCAGCTCAAATTTCGCAATCGAATAGACGCCCGGAGGCCAGCCACCCGTTCGCCAAGCCTGCACGATTCGCTCGTTCGGCACAAGTTCGACGTGTCGTCCCATGATGTAACCGCCGAACAGCAAGAACGCACCTCCCACTTCACGATTGATCTCCGCGGGCTTGTCTGGCAGGTGCATGGCTTGCATGACTCCACTGAGCTGTATGACCTTGTCGAACTGTTTGGCGTTGGTAAGCGCTTCGTAGACGCGCTTCCGGCTCGCTTTGAAAACGGGCTCTTGATGAATGGATTCCGCAGTGTGAGAAATCTCCTCCTCGGCCTCCGCCCAAGCCTCCCTCGAGCCCAGGGCTAGTCCACCAAACGCAATTGCAGAGCCGAAAATCATTTGACGCCGTGTGGGCGTTTTGCCCGGCACCATCAGATTGCTTCTATCGCTCATCATCGTCCTCCCGATCTCTTGTCTTCAACCTCCCCCGGAGAAGAACACGCCTCGAAAATATGTTCAAGATAATATTTCACTAGGTAGGTGAACACGCTTCGAGGCATACTTCATCACCCAACGAATTCGGAGGCCTCATGCCTTACCCTGCTGGTCATCGTGCCGCAGTAAAGAAAAACATCATTGACAGCGCACGCAAGCTGTTCAATCGGCATGGCTTTGAGAGTGTCTCTCTCAACCAGATCATGGCCGGTGCGGGCCTGACGCACGGCGGGTTCTATACCTATTTCAAGAGCAAGAGCGATCTGTATGCCGCAGTATTAGGGTGCTTCTTCACTGACCCAGAATGGAAGAGCTGCTGGGAAGGCGTGCATGTGGATCTGTCATCGACCGACGTAGGGCCGCAAGTCGTCCGCGCCTATCTGTCTCGCCAGCATTTCGAGGACGTTGAGAACTCCTGCCCCATGGTCGCCCTGCCCACCGACGTTGCCCGCAGCGGCGTAAGCGCCAAGCGCGCCTTCGAGACGGTCTTCAAAGCCATGGTAAGCGTCTTGGAGCGAAGCTTGATACAGAATGGCAAACCTCGCCGCACCACGGCACAGAGCATAGCTGCCCTGGCCATCGGCGGCATGGTCGTGGCTCGTACCATGGTCGACCGCGCTCTTGCGGACGAATTGCGCGCCGCCTGCACGGCTGTCGCCCTCAATCTTGGCGGCTGGGACAAAAAGAGCAAATCGAAAAACGGAAAACCTAAGCGCTCCCGACCGCTCCGCGCGGCCTAGCATTCCTTCCAGCAGAGGTGATACAGGCCACGCAGATGCGCGGCTTGCTTCTTCGCCCTGGCGATCGTACCCGGATAACGGGCAACTCGGAAGTTATCAGCTCGCACGACGGGTTAGTACCGACAAACGCGCTTGTGGTCATTGACGCACCGACTCCCGGAGTGTCGGTCATACGGAAGTTATCCGCGAACAGCGTTCGGAGGAGTTGCCTAGTTAGTGCTGAATCAATAATTGAGCATAGTGCGGGCCAGGATTTGTTCCAGAGCCAAAACCCTGGAATGGGTCAAAAATCCTGCCTTATTTGAGGCATTTTCTTCGTTGAGCTTTTTCGTTTTCGAGGCCTCTTAGTATCGTGAGGGGAGTTCTCGCCACGTACTCCCGCGAGCAACGCGACACCGGGTTCCCCGGTCCGCCGCTCTGCATCACGCAAGGCATGCGGTAACCGCGAACGCGATCCCGGGACAATCTTTTTACGGGGCTAACGCTCCAACTGCGCCTCGACACCGATCGGACCCACGTGGTGTGGACAGCAGACTCCCGCATCGCCCAAAGTCTTGCCGCCCGCCCCCGGAAACGCCAAGAGCCTCACCTCGCTGCGATACATGGTTACCTTTCCAATTTGCTGTGAAGGCGTGCGCGTGAACATTTCTCTCTGTAACCGTTTCCGTCCGATCCTCTTCTTCGGCTACAATGCCGCTGGAGGCCTCATGTCCAAGAAATCCATTCTCATGCTCATCGGCGATTACGTCGAAGATTACGAAGTGATGGTTCCGTTCCAGGCTCTCTTGATGGTCGGGCACACGGTTCATGCCGTTTGCCCGGGAAAAAAATCCGGAGAATTTGTGCCGACATGCATCCACGACTTCGAAGGCGGTCAAACCTACACCGAAAAGCGCGGCCACAATTTTGAACTTAACGCCACCTTTGATCAGATCAAGCCTGAAGAATATGACGCGCTCATGCTCCCTGGCGGGCGTTCGCCGGAATATCTTCGCCTCAATCCTCGCGTCATCGAAATCGTTCACCACTTTTCGAAGTCAAACAAACCTCTCGCCGCCATATGTCATGCGCCTCAGATTCTCGCCGCTGCGGGCGTCCTGAAGGGGAAAAAGTGCAGCGCCTATCCGGCCACCGGTCCCGACGTTACTATTGCTGGTGGGACCTACGTCAATCTGCCCATGACCGACGCGCTGGTAGACGGCAATCTCGTCACCGGTCCGGCCTGGCCTGCTCTCAACAGCTGGCTCTCCAAATTTCTGGCCGTCCTCGGCACACAAATTCAACCCTGAGCCGAGCCGGTCTTCCTTGAGCGGAAGACACAGCCTTTAGTTTCTCCATCTCTCTAAGCTTCCTAAATCTCCTCGCTACGTGGATAATTATCGGTTCACTATTTCTCTGAAGGGACGGCCCTGGAATCATGGCGAACCTCAACACAAAGAAAGGCGTCATCGGCATCCTGACCGGCGGCGGTGACGTTCCCGGCTTGAATCCCGCGATCCGCGGCGTGACTATCCGCGCGCTTCATGAAGGCTATCAGGTCATCGGTTTCCGCCACGGCTGGGCCGGCCTCGTCGATATGGTCCGGGAAAAGGACTACGACAATTCCGATAATTTTCTGGTGCTCACTCAAGAAGTTGTCGATCGCGCCGCCCGTACTGGCGGCACCTTCCTCCACTCCTCCCGAACGAATCCCGGCCGGGTGAGCAAAGCCAGCGTTCCTGCCCACCTGAAGCACTCCTTCAGCCTTGAGAAAAACGATCTCACGTCCGAAGTCCTCAAGAATCTCGCCTGGCTCGGCATCGACACACTCATTCCCATCGGCGGCGATGACACACTCAGTTATGGCGTCCGCCTGCACAAAGAAGGCTTCAAAGTCATCGCCATCCCCAAGACCATGGACAACGATGTTCCCGGCACGGACTACTGCATCGGCTTCAGCACTTGTGTCACGCGCACTTTGCAGCTCGTCAATGGCCTTCGCACTTCCGCCGGCTCTCACGAGCGCTTCATGGTCATCGAGGTCTTCGGCCGCTACGCCGGTTATACCGCCATGCTCCCTACGATGGCTGGCGCCGCCAACCGTTGCGTCATCCCGGAGTACAAGTTCAACATCGAGCGCCTCACCGAACTGCTCGTGCATGACCGCAATAAAAACCCCAGCCGCTATTCGACTGTCCTAGTTTCGGAAGGGGCAATGTTCGAAGGCGGTGAGATGGTTTTTGAAAGCGATACTGCGGACGCCTACGGTCACAAAAAATTAGGCGGCATCGGCGACATAGTCTCGGACAAGGTCAAGGAACTCTCCGCGAAATTCAACAAAGGCAAGACTGTGGAAGTCGTCAACCAGAAGCTCGGCTATCTGGCCCGTTGCGGCGATCCCGATGTCGTGGACTCGATCGTTCCCATGGCCTACGGCAATATCGCCCTCGAATTACTTCTCAGAGGCGAACACGGGCGGCTCGTCGTGCTCCATAACGGAAGCTACGGCAATATCCCCATTGAAACGATTACCGCAACCAAGAAAGTTGTCGACATCAAAGAGCATTACAATACCGAGCGCCTGCGGCCGCAATTCTCGAGCTTTCAGAAGAAGCCGCTCTTCATCATGGGCAGTTAGACGGCAATCCGGCAACCAAGCGATCCTGCGCTCGCATGCGTGCGCTCAATTTTATGCGCAACCTGCCTTGCCTGTGTTTCTGTCGCACCGCACTGGATTTCAGATTTGTTGGTCGCCAGCGAGCGATTTTCAATCCGAACGGCGTTTCCCGTTACGGACGCTTGACCATTCGAATCACGGGAAGTGTGATTCCGTTTTTCACAGCAACTTCGATTTTCTCCGCCTCCACATATCCCCTCTCCTTGAACAACTTTGCTCCCGTCAAGGTCGCACCCAGTTCGAAGCTCGTGAACCCCGCGGTGCTGGCCGCGATTTCGCACGCTTCCAGAATCTTGCTGCCGATCCCACGTCGTGCCCAGGCCGGATGAACGAAGAACGCCCGAATCTTCGCCGCGTCGTGCTTGGGATCCACCAGGGCGTTCTCCCGCCCACTCCAATGATCGCCGCCGAAGAGCGTCTTCCGTTTGCTCCATCCGCCGCACCCGGCAAGGACCCAGCCCACTCCTGAATCCTTCCTTCCACTATGTTGCCCCGCCTCCGCGTGCCCGCCCGAAGTTCTCACCTCTGCAACGAAATACGTTCCGTCCGCGATCAATTGGCTATCCACTCCAACCACCTTTTCCAGCGCCGCTTCCATCTGTGCAGGAGTGTAATCGGCGGCCTGCAGTTCTCGCACCGAGCACTCAATGAGTTCGCGCATTCTGCTGACGTCTGCCGACTCAGCTTTTCTGATCCGGATCCTCGCGCTTTTCATCAGATGCAACCTTCAATCATGCAGGTGACTTGAGAGCTGCTCGTCCCCAGCCGGCTCTGACAGATTCCCGATGTACGCGTCACTGATTACTACCCTTTCGCTCTCGCCTTCAGGTTTTTCACTACTCTTTCGATTTCCTCCATCCTCTTGAACATCTTCACGGAGAAAATGTCTGTCGTTGGCGTCTCGTCCACCTCTCGCTTCAGTTCGACTACTAGCTGATCCAACCGGTCGACCTCTGTGCGGAACTCCTTTTCATTTTGCTGCATCGCTGCTCGTTTCGCACTGTCCGAAGTAGCTTTTGTACTTTGCGCGTCAGCGGGGTTCTGGTTCTCAGCAGGCTGCGGAGGAGTTGGAAAGGGATTCCTCTTCTTTTGTCCAGGTACCGGAGTGGCCATCGCCGCGCAACAACTCGCCGCGGCGGCCAGCGTTGCTAGGAATCTGCGCCTCGTTTTCACCATGGTCTCCTCCAGCTCTCCCGCTCCTAGTCTGCGCCCATTTTGTCACTTCTTGGTCCGGCGAATGGCCACATTTAGCGAGAGCCAGGATTGGTCCGGGCCGCTCGTGCGGCGCAGTTTGTTTGGGTCCCTTGTCCCTGAAAAAATCTTTCGTAATTCAGCGCCCACCGGTTCGCAGCGCCGGCAGCACAAATGTCGGCTTGATTTCTTTCCGCTTGGACCAGTCGTGATACGTGTGGCATTCGAAGCATCGCGACTCCGCATGTTCCGGCCCCGGCGCGTGACACTTCTTGCAAGTAGAAATCCCGGGCAGAAGCACGTCGCTCGTCTCCGTGCTGCTCAGCGCCTTTTCATGGCAGCTCACGCAGGAGAACCCGCGATGCGCGTCGTGATCAAACTTCGCATGGGGCATCCACTGCGCGGTGATGTTGGCTTTGGCGACTTCGAAGGTGCCTCCCGCGAGCGCGCCTGAGTTCGACACCTCATCCTTCTGCCCGCTCGCTCCACGAATTCTTCTATCCCCGGCTTCCGCTTTTGTGAAAAGCGTGTGGCACTGTTTGCAAGTCTTTCTGCGCAGCAAATCTTCTGCCTCCGCGGTCCGCTCAGCGACCCACTCCCCCGGCGCGAGTATGCGAACCGCCGGAGCCAGCGGTTTACCGGTCAAATCGCGCCCTGGATCACGAACCACTCGCGCTTCGCCAGGATGCGCGGCAATATACTCGCTGAATTTCTTTACAAGAAATGCGTGCACCACTTCCGGTTTGTCGTGCGGCACGCCTTCATTGAATCGCTTGTCGAACGCCAGCGAATGGCAGCCCGCGCAAGCGTATGCAAATCTCACAGGCGCCATCAGCTCGCGACCGCTGATTGGTTTGGGTTTCCGAAGCGCCCCATTCTGAATAGCGAGCACTTCGTCTTGGCGCGAATAGCTCGTGTTTTCAGCTTTGTAGTTCGCATCAGCGTATTTCCATTCCGATGAGGCCGCTCCAGGCTGGTGGCAATCTCCGCATTCCAGCTGCACATTTGGCCCGGTCGGCCCACTCCGGATCGGTCTCATATGAATTGCATGATTGACTCGGATGGTTCCGGGATCACTCGCCTGTACGCCGCCATTCGCGCGCAATGCCGCAAATTCCGGGTGGCCGTCTTCAAGGCTGAGGATATGAGCTTCGTAGCGAACGGCACCGCCGCTTGCCTTCAAGTCGTCGTGGCATTGCGCGCAACTTTCGTTTCTCGCCGCGACGATGTTCACGCGCCCTCGATGTTCGGTGTGGCACGTCGCGCAGCCCGGTGGGTTCAATTGCGCCGCGTGATGAATCGGCCCATCGTGGCATGCCAGGCAGGCCGCATCGCTGGCTTTCGCGGAGATAGCTCCTGCGGTTTGCACATGGCATGCGGCGCATTGCGCTTCCAGCACCGCGTGTGACTCGCTCATCCGTCCGCTCGAGTACACGCGCGAGTCTCTCGCATACCCCTGCCACGCAATCCAGATGAACGCGAGCGTCGGCAACCCAACGCTCAGCCAGAACTTTGCACGCTTCAGCGGCGTGGGCCTCTTGAAATAGTTGAGGTCGATCCGCTGGGCCAGGTTTTTTGTTGTTCGTGTTCTCGCCACTTGTCGCTCTTGAGTTCTTCAGTACCGCAGCGCCATTACCGCATGCACGGCCCCCAGCAAAATCAGCGCTAGCGAGAGGGGGATGTGCAGAAGCAGCCAGCCGTGCAGCCAGAGATGCAATTGCTCCTGCCTCGCAAGTTGCCGGGCTTCGTCGCAGATTTCTTCCAGGTCCTGTAGAGCGGCGTGCGTTGCATTGGGCATCAGCGTCTGCAATCCGGAAAACACTCCATGTGCTTTGTCGGCATCGCCCAGCCGCGCCCCGCGTTTTTTCGAATGCATCAGGAACGGGCGCATCTCGCTCAGATAAAACTTGCGAAGCGGAGCGCGCTCCTCCTCGCTCAGCACCACGGTCTCCGTCGCAACAGCCGTTCCACTTCTCCCGATGGTCGTGCTTCGCGTCGCGCTGAATCCCCCGGCGCGCCAGATTTCGCTCTTCGCGCCCTGGGAGACGCCGAGCTGCCCGCAGAGCGCTTCCACATCTCGGTCCGCCTCTTCGAGCAGCAACATCCGCACGTGTCCAATTTCGTCGTAGATCGTTTCCAGCCTCACGTCGGTGGTCATCACGTTCGGCAGGTAATGTTGCAGCGCCACGCCGAACACTCCGCTTGCAACCGTGATAATCAAAAGCCACATCAATACGCTCGTCAGCGTTCCGCCAAAATGGAATCCGCTATGAAACAGGATTATCGGCAAGCTCATCAGCCCCAGCCACAGATGCCCTCGCATCCAGGCTTGCGCCCGGCCCAGCCGCCATGTGGGAACTCGCTTTCTCGCTCCCAGCAGTGCTGCAAAAATCATGAAGCCAAATCCAGCTGTTCCGAAGAGCAACCCCATGGCGCTGCCCCCGCGTGGTCCTTCGGGCGCGTTCGCAGAAAACACTGCGTATGCGAATGCGCTTATCGCGAGTATGGCGAGCGACGCGATCCCCCATCCGCGCTGTGTCCTATCGATTCGCACGCAAACCTTCTTGTCCCCTCACTTCGTCGCTCGGCCGTCCAGCATCTCCGAGAAAAACTTCCGCGGATCGACGCGGTGGGCGGCGTCGTGCGGACACGCATATACGCAGCTCGGCTCTTTCAAATGCGTGCACAAATCGCACGACGTAGCCTTCTGCTTGACGACCGCCTTCTTTCGTCCGGGCCTTTCCAGATCCTCCACCATCACCTCGAAGGGATGCAGGTTGATATTTCCGTACGGGCAATTCCTTGCGCACAGCCCGCATCCGATGCACCAATCCTCGATGATCACTTCCAGCGAATTTCGCCGCCGGATCGCTCCCACCGGGCATCCCACCATGCACAGCGGGTCTCGGCACTGCCGGCAGGAAGTCGCCACCAGATACTGATCGAACCGCAATCCTTCCCGCACCAGTCGCGTGATGCCATCGTGCGCGTCGGCGCACGCATTCACGCAAGCGTCGCACCGCGTGCAATTCTGTAAGTCGAGAATCAGCAGGCTCTGTGCCTCCATCAGTCCTTGTGAGAGAAACTGGTCGATCGGAACGCTGTGCACCGCTTGCATTCTCTGCTCATTTGCCGCCAGCCGTTCCTTGGCCACCGCTTCCAGCCCCTGCCGCACGCTCGGGAATCGTTCCACCATCTCCCGAAAATCGTCGCCGGAAATGCGGACCACCTCCACATGGTCCAGCGCCGTGCACGTTGCCGTGCGCACTCCCCCTCCCAGCAAACCGATTTCGCCGAAATAATCTCCTCGTGAAAGGTAGGCAAGCACAAGCTCACCCCCCGGATACGCCTCCGAAACCTTCACGAACCCGATTCTCACCAGATAAAAATTCTCCGCTGAGTCGCCCTGCCGGGCGATTTCCTGTCCCGGGGCGAACCTCTGCAGATCCACTCTCTCTTTCAATCGCTCAATGAAATCCGGCGAGAGATCCGCGAACATCGGCACGCCACGCAAGTGATTTTCGAGCGCCCGCCGGCGATAGTTCTGGTCAATCTGCGCGCGGAACGTTTTGTTTTTCAGCAGGATGTCCAGCACGTTGCGCAACATTTCGAATGCAACAACGTCCGTCTCCGCAATGACCGTTGCCGACCGCGGATAAAAGTTCATGCAGGTCATCTCGCCGAACAGATCCCCGGCGCCCAGCTCTGCCACCGGATTCCCATAAGCGAGGTCCACGGAAGCATCAATCGGAATTGTTTTGTCGCGCGCTTCTTCGTCGCGCGCGTCCGTATCGCGCGCTGCCAGCGTGCTTGTGAGTTTTTTGAACAGTCCTTTTGCGCCGCCCTGCGTTTTCACGTGTGCGATTGGCGCCGAAAGGGAAACTCGTGCTTTCCCTTCCAGAATGTAGAACGCCGTCGAGCCGAATTCGCCCTCCTTACAGATGATTTCGCCGGGATGAAATCGCCGTTTGACGATCGCTCCGCGGTTCAGCTCCAAAAATGTTCCCGAAACACCTTTGAAAACCGGCAATTGCAAGAGCTCTTCCGCTTCGAATCCCTCGGCGCCCGGTCCCGCCGCAATGGCCGTTCCAACGACAGTCTTGTTTGTAAGTGCGCCCGTTGGACAGGAGACCATGCACTCTCCGCAGGAAATGCACGTGGAATCGCCCATCGGCGCATTGAGGTCGAACGCGATCCCCGTGGAATAGCCTTTCCCCATGCGGCCCAGCACAAAATTGTTCTTGATTTCGTCGCAACCGCGAATGCACCGGTCGCACAGAATGCATGCATCGTGCTCGACTGCGATCGCGAGCGACGAGTCGTCAATGCCACGCGACAAGGTGCGTTTCGCG
>Ga0209166_10000941_pt1 | contig 26827 bp, 17 predicted proteins | sample Coa_R1_3_FD_187151 | JGI IMG/M metagenome (GOLD analysis project Ga0209166, IMG submission 187151) | Surface soil microbial communities from Centralia Pennsylvania, which are recovering from an underground coalmine fire - Coalmine... | ecosystem: Environmental > Terrestrial > Soil >...
AACGCAAACAGCCGCAATAGAATGTCTGAAGTAATGTAGTAAGGAAGATTGCCCACTACCTTCACCGGCTGCGGTTTCAACTCGATCCCGGGGCGCCCCAGTCCGGGCTTTGGTCCGAACAAAGAATCGAAGTCTATGGCCAGCACATCCGCTTCGATGATCTCTACGTTCCGTGACATCCCGAACTTCAGCCGGAGTTGCGCCGCCAGCACCCGGTCCAGTTCCACCGCGATCAGCCGCCGCGTGTTTTTGGCCAGCAGGGAAGTCAGCATGCCGCGTCCGGGTCCAATCTCCAGCACCGTGTACTGCGACGTATCGCCGACTGCGTCCACGATGCGCACAGCCATCTCTTCGCTGGCTAGAAAATGCTGTCCCAGTTTGGGCTTGGTTCGCGGACGGTTGGCAGATGCTACCTTTGGCACGTTGCTTCTCGACCCCTCGGGAAGTAGACTTTCAAGTCGGTCCTCGCATCTTACGGTGTCGGACCGGAACCCTGGTTCCATTCATCATAACGTGCGCAGCGGAAACGCGCCCGCGCTGGAGGCCCCGCAATCATGAACATCGCATTTGTTGCTTCCGAAGGTGTCCCCTTCTCCAAGACTGGCGGGCTGGCCGATGTGGTCGGCGCCTTGCCCCGAGCGCTTGCCGGGCTAGGGCATCACGTCAGCGTATATCTGCCGCGCTATCGCCAAACCAAGCTCACCGACTCCGCCACCGTAGTTCGCAGCATTACCGTTCCCTTTGATGACCAGTATCGCTTCGCCTCGGTCGTTTCCGGAGGCAGCCATAACGGCGTGGGCTTCTACTTTGTCGAATATCCGCAGTACTTCGACCGGGAAGCCCTCTACGGTACGCCCGCCGGCGATTATCCCGATAATGCCGAGCGCTTCGCCCTATTCTGCCGGTCGGTTCTGGAGGCCTCAAAGATTATTGGAGCGCCCCAGATTTTTCATTGCCACGACTGGCAGTCGGCGCTGGTCCCGGTTCTTCTACGGACCATCTACGCCGAAGACCCCGCCTTCAAAGACGTAGGCACCGTATTCACCATCCACAACATGGGTTACCAGGGCCTGTTCCCGCCAGACACTCTTCCCTTGCTCATGCTGCCTTGGGATTTATTCACTATGTCGAAGATGGAATTCTTCGGCCAAGTGAACTTCCTCAAGGGCGCGTTGACCTATTCCGACTACGTCACAACCGTCAGTCGCAAATACAGTCAGGAAATTCAGACGGCCGAATACGGATTCGGCCTCGAAGGCGTCTTGCGCGATCGCGCCGCCACGGTGACTGGAATCCTGAACGGGGTCGACTACGACGAGTGGAGCCCTCAGGCCGACAAGTTCATCTTCGCGCATTACTCGCCCCAGGATCTTTCCGGCAAAGCCAAGGACAAGCAGGATCTGCTGGCAGCCTTCGGCGTGAAAAACGCCGATCCGAAGCTCCCTGTGATCGGCATCGTCTCCCGCTTCGCCGCGCAGAAAGGGTTCGACCTGATCTCCCAAGTCGCCGACCGGCTTGCGCGCGAAGAGATGATCATCGTCGCTCTCGGCACCGGCGACAAGCCCTACGAAGAGATGTTTCTGCGACTCAACAAGCAATTTCCCAACAAAATCGCAGTCAAGGTCGCCTACGACAACGCCATCGCCCACAAAATCGAAGCCGGAGCCGACATGTTCCTCATGCCGTCGCGCTACGAACCATGCGGCCTGAACCAGATTTATAGCCTGACGTACGGCACCGTCCCCATCGTTCGCGCCACCGGAGGTCTCGACGACACCATCGAGCCCTGGGACGCTCGGACCGGGAAGGGAACTGGCTTCAAGTTCACCGAATACAACGGCGAATCGCTGCTGCTCACCATTAAGCAGGCCTTGATTGCCTATCGCGACCAGACCTCATGGCAGGTCCTCATGCGCAATGGCATGAATAAAGATTTTTCCTGGAATGCCTCGGCCCGCGAGTACGGGAAAATTTATGAGCGGGTGAAGCAGATGCGCATTGCGTCCCAGTCTGCGCCCGAAAAAGTATTGGTCTGAAACGCGCTGCGTCTATTCGTGTCGCAGCGCCTCAATCGGATCCAGTCGAGACGCGCGAAATGCCGGGATCATTCCGCTGATCAGTCCCACGGCTCCAAGGATGAGCGTAGACGCGATTAGTGTTCCTGGAGCGATAATCAGCCGGATGTCGCCGGCCTCGCCATTCTTGGCGAACGCGCTGTACAACGTCAGCCTCCCCACCGAGAGTGCGACGGTATAGGCCAGGATGACTCCAAGAACGCCGCCGATGAAGGTGATCGTCAAAGCTTCCGCCAGGAACTGCATCAGAATATAGCGCCGCTGTGCCCCCAGCGCCTTCTGCACACCAATTTCCCGCGTCCTTTGCGTCACTGAAACCAGCATGATGTTCATGAGGCCGACGCCGCCAATGCCTAGCGTCAGCGTCCCGATAAATCCCATCAGCACCTTCAGCCCGAGCGTGATGATTTCGAACTGATGCACCTGCATCATGATGTTGAACACCCTTACGGCCTGCCGGTCCGACTGGTTGAACTTGTGTTGCGTTGCCATGATCGCCCGCACCGCTGGTTCGATCCGTTCGTATTCCGGAGTCTGGTAGTTGAACCAGATGGTATCGAGGTAGTGGGTGTCCTTGAGATCGCTCATCGTGGTGAAGGGGACGTACACCACGCGGTTAATATCGTCGTTCCCCTCCTGCATTTTGGCGCTCAGCACTCCGATGACTTCAAAGCTCAGCCCGTCCAGCCGGATGTGCTCTCCCAGCGCATTGCGTCCCGAGAACAGCTTGTCCTTGGCTTCCGACCCAATCACTGCCACCCGGGACCGCTGGATTTCATCTTCCATGTTATAGAAGCGTCCCTGGTCCAGCTTGAGCGTGCGGATTGACATGACATTTGGATTGTTCCCGCTGACCGGCCAGGTGAAAATCCTGTTTTCGTACTGCACGTTTGCCTGCTTGCCCACTTCCGGAGTGATGTGCGTGATCTGCGGCAGATTGGCGCTCAGTACGTCTACATCGTCCTGGGTGAAGCGGATTTGCACGCCCGACTTCTGGCCGCCCGCCTGCATGGAAGTTTTTCCCGGAACTACAATGCACATCTTGGTGCCGAAATTCGCGAAGATATTCGCGCAAGCCTGTCCGAATCCATCGCCATACGCCAGCAGCATGACCACGGTTGCGATGCCCCACGCCATGCCCAGCATGGTCAGCGCGGTGCGCCGCCGGTTGTGGCGCATCGCCGTGTAGGCTTCCTGCAGCAGATCACGCATATGCATTACTCCTGGCGCAGCGCTTCCACTGGCTGCAGCATTGCCGCCTTGCGCGCCGGATAGAGCCCCGCCACCACTCCCGCTATCGTCAAGCTGCTGAGCGCCAGCATCGCGGTCATGGGCACCAGTTTGGGCGGATCAAATCCTTGCGGACCCTGCACGCCTCCCATCAGCGCCATCAGGCCACCCGCGAAAGCCAGCCCGATCATCCCGCTGCCCAGGGTGAGCAGCATCCCTTCCAGGAAAAAATGGAACAGAATGTTGCGGTTGGTGGCGCCCAGGGCCTTACGCAATCCAATTTCCTGCGTCCGTTCGGTTACGGCGACCAGCATGATATTAATCACCCCGATCGCCCCCAACGCGAGCGTAACCATCCCGACGGCCCCCAGAAACATGTTCATCACGTCAAAAATGGTCCCCACCATCTTCGATTCCTGGATGGAATCCCACTCGTCAAAGGCATTCTCGTCGCTGGCATCGAATCCGTGATTGCGCGCGATGATCTTGTGGACATCTTCTCGCGCCAACTTATGCTCCGCCGTCGTGCTCGGCTGATATTCGATAAAAGAGATCGAATTCTCGTGATTCTCCCCTTTGATGGGAAAATTCGTGGCCATTACCTGGTAAGGAATATAGCCGCGCATGTTCAGCCACATATTGTCCCCGCGGCCAAGGTGCGGCATGCTGCCAACCACTTCAAAGCGCTCGCCGTTGATCAGCACGAACGCCCCCACCGCCGGACGGCCAGGGAACAGCGTCTTCAGTAGTTCGTTGCCCAGCACAATCACGTTTCGTCGCTGCGCCCCGTCCATCTGGTTGAGCCAGCGTCCCTCCTTGAGCGGAAGATAGCTGATCTCATTGAGTTGAGGTTCAACCCCTATAATTTCCCCGCTGGCATTGGAGAATTCGCTGACGGCGTGCAGATCGTTGCGGGAAATCAGAGGGCAGGCGTTACGAACGTGCGGAGCTTGAGTGCGGACATCGATGTAGTCCTGGTAGGTCAGCAAATACGTCCGGGCAGAGTTCATGTTTCCCTGGACGGCAGGCGCCCGCCCCGGGAACAGAAACATGATGTCCTTGCCAAACTCGGCGAGTTCGCGCTTATTGCCCGAGCGGAATCCCTCGCCGACGCCAACCAGGAGCAACAAAGATCCCACGCCCCACGCGATCCCGAACATGGTGAGAAAGGAGCGCAGCTTATGCGCCCAAAGATTGCGGAAGATCTGCGCGAAAATGTCCAGAACCGTCCGCATAAACTATTGTGCCGTTGTGACCTTGAGATGCATGTCTCTTAAGAGAAGGTACGTAGAGGCGCAGCAATAAGTTCCACAAATTTAGACGCATGAGAGTAGGGGTCGGTAGCCTGCCCTGAGCGGAATCACAGGATCCCCAGCTGCTAAAATTCGCCTAGCATGTCCACCGCCCGCCAGCTGGTCTTGCCACGCACCATCTTCCACGTCGACATGGATGCCTTCTTTGTCTCGGTGGAGGAACTCTACACCCCCTCGCTGAAGGGCAAGGCCGTGGTTGTCGGCGGCCAGCGCGACGAGCGCGGCGTAGTCTCTGCCGCGTCCTACGAGGCCCGCAAGTTCGGAGTCCATTCCGCCATGCCGCTCCGGACAGCTGCCAAGCACTGCCCGCACGCTATCTTCGTCGACGGACATCCCGACCGCTACCGCGAGTTCTCGGAGAAGGTCTACGATGTCCTGAATGCTTATTCTCCGCAGGTCGAAATGGCTTCCATCGACGAAGCTTATCTCGATATGACCGGCACCGAGCGCTTGCATGGGCCCCCGCTGAAAGCCGCCCACAACCTGCACCAACGGATGAAGGCCGAAACAGGGCTCAACTGTTCTGTTGGGATCGGAACCTCGCGGCTCATTGCGAAAGTTTCCTCGGCTCAAGCCAAGCCCAATGGCGTCCTTTGGATCGTTCCCGGCGAAGAAGCCAAATTCCTGGCCCCGCTCGATGTCCGCGAGATTCCCGGCGTCGGCAAAGTCATGGAAGCAAATCTCCACGCCCTCGGCATTCAGAAAGTCGGAGACCTGAGCAAGCTCAAAGACTCGGAATTGGAAGAACGCTTCGGAAAATGGGGCATGGCTCTCGCCGGAAAAGCCCGCGGAGAGGATGCCGGCGGGTGGTTCGACACCGAGGTCGGCGCCGACCTTGACGCCAAATCCATCAGCCACGAACACACCTACAACGAAGACACTGCCGATCCCGCGCAGCTCGAATCTACGCTCATGCGCCTCTCCGAGATGGTTGGCCGTCGTCTGCGGGAATCCAATTTCTATGCCCGCACGGTTCAGCTCAAGCTGCGCTACAAAGACTTCACGACCATCACTCGAGCCCACACGCTCCCCAGTCCCACCCAGTTAGATACCGAGATCTTTGAACAAGTCCGCGCTCTATTCAGGAAGAATTGGAAGCAGGGAATCCAGGTACGTCTTCTCGGAGTGCAAACATCTTCATTCACTACGCAAGCCGCCCAGATTGATCTGCTCGACGGCAGCCGCCAGCAGCGCTGGAAAGATGCACTGGCAGCAGCCGACAAGCTGCGCACCAAGTTTGGAGAATCCAGTGTCGGACTAGCGGCCGGCCTCCGCGGCAGCTTCCGCGAGCGCACCCACGAAAACCCTGCTGGTCTGCCGGGCAAGAACAAGCCTCAATCATAGTTCGCAACAGCGCCGTGCCTTTCGTGGTCCACGAATTTGACCTCGCTACTAAACTTGACCTCCGCCATCGCGGCAACTAAGATTCCCCTTCTCCCGCAACACCTCTTGGAGCTTCAATATGCGCAAATTGTTTCTTGTATCACTTCTCATTTTTTCTGTGTCAGCCTGCCTTCAGGCCGCTCCTTCTGATCCTCCTTTGTTGTTGCGTTTTCCCACCGTCAGCAAGACGCAGATCGTCTTCAACTACGCGGGCGATCTTTGGATCGTCAGCCGCGATGGCGGTGATGCGCGCCACCTCACATCCGGCATTGGCGTGGAAGCGCTGCCGCACTTTTCTCCTGACGGTTCGCTCATCGCCTTCACCGGCGAATACGATGGCAATCGCGACGTCTATGTCATTTCTGCGGCCGGCGGAGTGCCACGCCGCCTGACTTATCATCCCGCGGATGAATACGTCTCCGGTTGGACTCCTGACGGCAAAAAGATTCTCTTCACCTCCTGGGGCAACAGCTTCATGCATTTCGAGGATCAGCTCTATACGGTGCCGGTTGATGGCGGACTTCCCACCGCGTTACCGCTTCCCATCGCCGAAGACGCCTCGCTTTCTCCTGACGGAACGCACATTGCCTACGTCCCGCATCCGAAATGGCAGGAGGCCTGGAAGCGCTATCACGGCGGCCAGACCACTCCCATATGGATCGCAGACCTCAAAGATTCCAGCATCGTAAAAATTCCGCGCGAGAACTCGAACGATCACCACCCCATGTGGGCCGGCGATACCATTTATTTTTTATCCGACCGCAATGGCCCCGTGAGCCTGTTCGCCTACGACACCAAGACCAAACAAGTCACCGAAGCCCTGCACAGCGACGGCCTTGATTTCAAAACAGCAACCGCCGGGCCTGACGCCATCGTGATCGAGCAATTCGGCGCGCTAAAACTTTACGATCTGCAAAGTCATCAGGCGCACAACGTAAACATCCACGTGGACGGCGACCTTGAAGCTGTGCGCCCGCACTTCGCCAAAGTTGAACCGAAGCGCATTCAGAATTTCGGCATCTCGCCCACCGGCGCCCGCGCCGTCTTCGAGGCCTGGGGAGAAATATTCACCGTGCCCACTGATAAAGGCGATATCCGCAACCTGACGAGCAGCCCCGCTGTCGCCGACCGCGATCCTAGCTGGTCGCCAGACGGCAAATCCATCGCTTACTTTTCAGACGAATCAGGCGAATACGAACTCTGCATCCGCGATCAGAACGGCATTGCCCCGGCGCGGCACATCAATCTTGGCAATCCGCCGTCGTTTTTCTATACGCCCTCCTGGTCGCCGGACAGCAAGAAGATTGCTTACAGCGACAAGCGCCTGCAGCTCTGGTACCTGGAGCTCGACAATCCGTCTCCCAAGCTGGTGGACAGTGATTACTTCGGCGGATTCGGTCCCACACAGCTCAGCCAGACATGGTCCCCGGATAACAAGTGGATCGCTTACGCCAAGCAGCTGCCCAGCGGTATCCACGCGGTCTTCGTTTATTCACTCGATCAAGGCAAGTCGTTCCAGGTCACCGACGGCATGAGCGACGCCACTTACCCGGTCTGGGACAAGAACGGCAAATATCTTTACTTCACTGCCTCGACCAATGTTGCCCTCAGCACCGCCGGGCTTGATATGTCGAGCGATGAACACCGCGTCACACGCAGCGTCTATGTAGCCGTGCTGAGTAAAGATGAGAAATCACCGCTCGCTCCGGAGAGCGACGAGGAGAAGTCGAAAGAAGAGAAGAAGGCCGATCAGGATAAAAATAAAGCCAAGGACCAAACTGCGGAGAAGGACAAGAAGTCGAAGGACAAGAATAAGAGCAAGGCTGACGATCAATCGGCTGCCGACAGCGACAAGAGCAAAGACGACAAGGACAAAGATAAAGACAAGAAAGAAGAGCCTGTCGTGGTCAAGATCGATATCGAAGGCATCGGCCAACGCATTCTGGCCCTGCCGATCCCGGCGAAAAATTACATGAATCTTCTTCCCGGCAAAACGGGCATCCTGTTTCTATCCGAAGGCCCGACCGTCCTCACTGAAGACGACTTTCCCAACACCAGCCAGACCATCCAGAAATTCGATCTCAGCAAACGCAAGGTCGACAAAGTTCTGGAAGACGTGAACGATATCGCCATCTCTTTTGACGGAGAAAAACTTCTCTACCGCAAAGCTGATGCCTGGGCAACGGCGTCACCAGATGACACTCCCGGCGGTGGAGGCGGCGGAGGCACTCCCAAGCCCGGGTTTGGCCCGCTCAAGCTCGACGGCTGGGAAGTCTATGTCGAGCCCCGCGCCATGTGGAAGCAGATCTACAACGAGACCTGGCGCATCGAGCGGGACTTCTTCTACGATCCGCACTACCACGGGCTCGATATCGAAAAGGCTAAGAAGAAATATGCGCCTTATCTCGACGGCATCGCCTCCCGCGACGAACTCACTTATCTATTCCAGGAATGTCTCGGCGAGCTGACGGTCGGCCACATGTTTGTGGGCGGCGGCGAAATGCCGGAGCCCAAGAAACTCAAAGGCGGCCTGCTCGGCGCCGATTACAGCCTCGAAAACAATCGCTACCGCGTGGCCAAAGTCTACGACGGGGAGAACTGGAATCCGGACCTGCAGGCGCCGCTTACGCAGCCGGGAGTGAACGTTAAAGCTGGAGACTACATTCTCGCGGTGAATGGCCGCGATCTGCACGCCAGCGACAACATCTACAGCTTCTTCGAAGAAACCGCCGGCAAGCAGGTCGTGCTCAAAGTCGGCGCGAATCCCGATGGCAAGGGTTCCCGCGAAGTCACAGTCGTTCCCGTCGAGAGCGAAGAGGGTCTTCGCCACCTTGCGTGGGTGGAGAACAACCGGCGCCGCGTGGACCAAGCCACCGGAGGCCGAGTCGCCTACGTTCACGTGCCCGACACCGCAGGCGGCGGCTACACCAGTTTCAATCGGTATTATTTTTCACAGGTCGGTAAAGACGCGGCCATTATTGACGAACGCTTCAACGAAGGCGGCCAACTTGCCGACTACATCATCGACAATCTGCGGCGTCCCATGATGAGCAAGGTGGTCACCCGCGAAGGCCACGACTGGTCGAGCCCATCGGCAGCGATCTACGGGCCGAAGGTGCTGATCATCAACGAAATGTCGGGTTCGGGCGGAGACGCCTTTCCCTGGTATTTCCGCAAGGCCGGTATCGGCCCGCTCATTGGAAAGAAAACGTGGGGCGGGCTGGTCGGAATCGGAGGATATCCGCAATTGATTGACGGTGGCCGCGTCACCGCGCCGCGCGCCGCCATCTACGGTCTCAATGGCGACTGGGAAGTCGAAAATCACGGCATCGCCCCAGACGTGGAAGTCGATCTGGAGCCGGCCGCCTGGCGCAATGGGCACGATGCGCAGCTAGACAAAGCCATCGAGGTCGTGATGCAGCAGTTGAAAGAGCATCCGCTTCCCGAAATCAAGCGCCCGCCGTATCCGAACTATCACGAGCACGACGACTTGGGAGCGAAGTAGTAAAGCTTGGGTGGTGAGCTCATGCGGGACAGCCCATGGGTTGTCCGCAGAGCGATCTCCGCTGTGCGGTGAAGAGGAATTTGACGGGTGCTGCTGAGGGAGACCTATTTAATCATTTCCGCACCGGGACTCGATGCTTCAATTCCTCCGACCAATTCACTACCGCCTCGATCTCCTTCGGCCCGGTCTGCGAGTCGGTTTCTCTGATCAGAATGAAACCCTTTCCGTCTGGGGTGATTGCGATATCGTGTCCGCTCTCGAAATATGGTCCCTCGAAGAGCATGCGCGGCCGACCCGCTTTGAACCCAGGCTTGGTTTCAATGGATACAGCCATGACCCGTGTGTTCTGGGCCAGAACTCGCTGCTCTAGTTCCTCCGGGCTTGCCCCGGTCCGGTAGTAAAGCTCCCGCCCGTCCGGAGCCCACAGCGGATGCAGGCCGCCATCGGTCGAGATTCGCTCGCGCGGCGCCATCGCCGGATAGGGCGAAACGTACACTTCTGGTCGTCCTGATTCGGACGAGTCGTAGGCAATCCATTTTCCATCTGGAGACAAGATCGCCCACTCCACATTGTATTCGGCCGGAAAGAGCGCTCGCGCATGTTCTCTGTCGTGCAGCGGCAAGGTTCCGATGTTCTGATCTCCATCAAACTGATATACCGCGTACAGCAGCGTGGCTCCGTCCGGCGAGAAAAACCACGCATCCACATTCTTATCGCTCAGGATCAGAGTCTCTTCTGGGGTACTTCCGTCCAGAGGTTTCCAGAAAACAGCGTATTTCCCATCTTTGTATCCGCTATAGGCAATATGTTTTCCGTCCACCGACCAGGCGGGGTCCCGGTTCTCGATTCCGAAATTAAATCGCGTCTCGGTATCGCGCGCGATGTCGTGCAGCCAGGTATTCGTCACCGGCCCTTCGATCGTCGCCGCAATATATTTGCCGTCCGGCGAAATTGTGAAATCCTCGTAGGGCCTCTTGTTCGCCGTCAGCGGTTTTGTCTTTCCCGCCTTGTCCACGAACACAAGTTCATGCTCCCCATAGGTCACTCCGCCCGGTATGTACACCAGCAATCCATCCTTCGAGATCGCATACTGCCCGGCGCCAATGCGTGGATTCTCCAAAATCTTTTCCGCCACGGGCACGACCGCTCCCGTGATCTCCAGTTTTTCGGGATCAAACGGCGCCGCCAGCAGCACTCCCGCGCGCATAAACAGCAGGTGTCCACTGGAAACGTAATGTGGGTCCGTTCCTTGCTTCACGACGATCTTTCGCTCTCCAGTCGTCAGGTTGGCCGCAGCGATATCGGCCTCGTCAAATGACGGCTGCTCCATGTTCCGTACCGTGAACAGCAGCGCTTTCCCTCCCGGGAGCACTTCAGGAAAGACTTGATCCACTTCGCGTCTTTTGACATCAAGGGTGGTTACCTTTTGCGGATCTCCGCCCGTGCCCGCCACTTTCATGAGACCCGCGCCATTCGCAAAATAAATGGTGTCGTCTGGCCCCCAAGTCCCTCCCTTGAACGCGGTCTTGGCGATGGTCACGGTCGGCCCTCCGGACAGCGGTACCTTCTTGATCATGCCGCCGGAATAAATTCCCAACCATTGTCCATCGGGCGAGAAGAATGGCATGTCGGCCCGCTCAGTTCCCGCAACCTCGTGCGCAGTCCCTTCCCCGATTGCCCGCAGGTAAATCCGCGATTCCCCTGCGCGATGTGCGACGTAGGCGATCTGCGATCCATCGCTCGAAATCGCCAGGCTGGGATACCAGTACCAGGTGCCGCCGAGGGAATCTCCTTCTGGCAAGCCGATACTAAATCGCATCACGCGCCTAAGCGTGGTCTGTCCGCGCAAACTCATCCAAGCCCAGCCAGCGACGAGAACGACCAAGGCCATCACGCCGCTCATCAGCCAAACTAAGCTTTTCAAACCCCGTCGCTGCTCCGCGTCCTGTACCGTTAGGCCGGCAGCAGCCCCACCCGCATCCGTCATCCAACTCAACTGTGTTGCCAAGTCGCTCGCACTTTGCCAGCGATCGTCCGGCTTTTTCGACAGGCATTTGCGAATAGTGCGATCGAGCGCGGGAGGAGCCGTCGGCTTCAGGGTGCTCACAGGCTCTGGCTCTTTTTCCAGGATCGCGCTGGCCACGCTCAACTGGCTTTTTCCCTCAAAGGCACGCTTGCCGCTGACCATCTCGTATAGCACCGTACCGAATGAAAAAATATCGCTGCGCCCGTCGATCTCGCGGCCTTCCACTTGCTCGGGAGACATGTACTGAATGGTTCCGATGATCGTGCCGGCCGTCGTCAGCGGAGAGAGAGGGCTGGCATCACTCATCGTCCTTGCCGCCGACAGCAGCGGCGCGTTCGGGGCCGCCGAATCAAAACCTCCTGCCGCAGACTTCGCCAGTCCGAAGTCCATCAGCTTCGCTCCCTGTGGCGTTAGCATAATATTGCCGGGCTTCAGATCGCGATGTACGATGCCCTGCCGGTGCGCCACGGCCAGCGCCTCCGCGATCGCAATTGCAACTTTCAGCCCTTCCGGCAGTGGCATCGCACCCTTGCGAAGCCTCTCTGCCAGAGTTTCTCCTTCGACTAGTTCCATCACTAGAAAATCAATGCCATTCTGCGAGCCGATGTCGTAGAGATGACAGATATTCGGATGGTTCAGGGAGGAGACTGCCCGGGCTTCGCGTTCCATGCGCTGCTTCAGTTCGGGGGAGGAAGACAGGTGTGAAGCAAGGACCTTGATCGCTACCGCTCGATCCAAGCGCGTATCTCGCGCGCGATACACTTCGCCCATTCCACCGGCGCCGAGTGGCGATTGAATTTCATACGGACCAAGTTTAGTGCCAGAGGTGAGCGCCATGTATGCGCGCCATTATAGCCCGGCCCTCCCGCGGGGCGCGATGATACGGAGCGAGGAACTGGCGCGAAGCTTGTTCCTGCCAGATCGTGGGACGAATCTTCTCGATACATGCATTTCTTGCCTCGCGTCGGACCGCCTTCGGCACGGGCCGTTCCTTCCGCAACTCTTTGTCAGAGCCGTAGTTGCGTGCTCAAGCCTGATTGGCTCCCGAATTGCATCTTGCCTAGTTGCGTTTCGCCTGTTTAACCCGTAGTCCGTAAGGAGGACATGCTATGACAGGCTCCGCCCGTAAACGCGTTGCAATCGTCTGCTCCATCTGCTCCAGATTTATCCCGCTTGAAACCAGCAACACCGATGAGCGCGGAAACGCTGTTCATGAGGATTGCTACGTGCACAGGACGATTGAAAAATTCCGAACCGCCACCCCACTTCATCTCTCCGAAGACTGGCTCAGCGCCATACTGATGCGGTTCCAGGTCAGACTCCGCGAAGCCGATAATTATTGAGATATCGGATTCCATTCGTCACGATCAACAATAGAATCGTCTGCCAGGATTGGAATCTTAGCGCGTTGTGGAAGCAAGCAATGATCCCACTCCGGGCTTATAGCCGTAGTAATCGCCGATTGCCTGTAAGTGCTCGATGATCTCTTCGTCGTAGCGCTGCTTGAGCGGCGGGGTGAGAATATTGTGCTGGGCATTGGGATCGGCCGTGAGATCGAAAAGATAACTCTGCGCTGGCGAATCGTAGGTCGTGTACAAGTACCGTCCGTCGGCTGTCAGAATGCCGTACACGGCGTGTAGATCCGACGCCAAAAAGAGATCGCGCTGCGGATAACTGTCGAGTTCTTCCTCGCTCGTGGCGAAAAGGGGACGGCCATAAAGTGCATTGTGGCGGATCGGTTTGTGTCCTAAAAGATAAAACAGCGTGGGAGCGATGTCGGTAAGAGTAGCCAATCGCTTGTCGTCGTACACAACTTGCTGACGTAATGCCCGCGGCAAGTGGATGATCAGCGGCACATGCATGACCTCCGGCCAGATGCTGCTCGAGTGGCTCCGGCGGCCGAACTCTCCGGTGGCATCGCCGTGATCGCTGGTCACGATGATGATGCTGTTGTCGTACATTCCCCGCTGCTTGAGATAGCTGAAGAACTGTCCGAGACACGAGTCAACCCAGTGCACTTCGTAGGTGATACGGGTATTCAGTCCCTGCCTTTCGGGCCAATGTTGCGATGTTGGAGAAGGTACGTCATTGCGCGCGAACTGATGCACGTTCATTGGCTGCGCATAGAAGAATACAGGTGCTGCCTTGTCTTGCTTCGCATCAAGAACTGATTCCAGTTGCTCAACCGTCGAGCAGGCTTCGAAGGAGTTCCACAATTTGCCAGAATCAAGCTTCGTCAGATTATCTCCGGGCGTGAACAACTGTTGCAGCACCGTATCGTGACTGACCACCAGTTGATAGTTGTCGGTTTTGGCCAAAGTTCGAAGGCTATTTACTTCATCAAAAGGCTGCGGAAAATGCGCATGTAGCAATTGCGCGCCGGCCCAGATTGCAGGCTCAGAAATCGATGTGCCCGCATATTGGGTGTAGGTTTTACGGAATACAATGCTGTCGCGCGCCAACATATCGAGGTTCGGCGTGTAATCGATACTCTGGTTGTAGGCTCCAAGGTAATCCGGGCGCATCGAATCGATCACGAAGATAAAAATGTTTGGCCGCTCCCCTTGTGTGGAACCGAGGGGGTCTACCAGTTTGACGCCCTGGCTGATGTGCGTGTCCCGCACATTGGTGTACTGGCGCAGAATACGGCACATATCGCCGCAGACCTCATTGCGGTTGTTGCCGAGGACATGATGCGCCAGAAGGAACGAGGCGTCGCGATCGGCATATTCTTCAAACTTCAGCGAAATCTCGTCATCAGTCGAGCCCAGCGGTTTGCCCCAGAAAATCTCGGTGGCTTGCAGGCTTTTGTAAGCGATCGTGCTGGCTACGAGGGTGCCAAGGATCACCCCCAAAGAGTAGTTGCTTCGCGCCGGACGCAATCGGTACACGCAGAGGCTCAACACGATCCAGACGCACAAAGCCCACGTGCCCCCGACGAAACCGTTCCAATCTTCGCCACCGATCAAAGAACGTGACATCAGCGCCAGAACCGCTAGAACCGCCGCCACTATCCATGCGGCAACGGTTTGTGCGGCGGTTGAATTCGCTTCTTCTGCATGTAGGCGTTCCAGGATGGGTACGACGGTCCAGAATCCCCAAAGCGTCAACGCCAAAGACAGGGCAAGGGCGTATCCAGACGCGCTGGGGCCGTCGAAGCTCATGGAGTTATCGAGGAAGCGCCGGAGCACCAGCCAGAGCGCGGCAACGATGCACGTTGCAATCATCCATCGTCGCACTCTCTGCGGCTTGGAGGTCTTGGCCGCAACCAGGTAAATCAAGTTCAAGACTGACAAAACCGCTACTGCAAGCATGGTATGGCAGACCACGCTCCATAGGGCGAGTTCGAAATCTTGAGCGTGCGGCCCCAGCGAGTGACTCTCTTTGTAGACCTGGAGACGAACGCCAACTGCGTAAATCACGCTGACCACAAGCGCGACCATCAATCCCGAGGAATATCCGAATGACGCTGCCTGTCTGCGGGCTGGCTCCCCAGCCGCTGGATTCGACGATCGTTGTAAGGCGAACCCGGCCACTGGAAGCAGGGACGCAACGCTCCACCAATACGTCTCCCGATTGCTCTGCAGACCGGGAAGAAATGGAAAAATGCTGATGTATATGCCGGCAAGAAGCAGGCTGGCAACAGTAAGAATGAAGTAAGGCTCTTTTTCTCGCCACTGGTCGCTCGCAGATGATCGGCCGTTTCCCGCCCCAAGTCCCGCCGCAACCGCTAACCAATACAGGCTGACTTGATGGTGGACGAACCATGGCATCCAAGGGTACGGCGGAGCTTTGATGAATGCGCAATAAGTGTAAGGATGGAACGCCAGCAGGCAATACAACGACGTGAGAACAAAATATGTTCCCGCCATCAATCGCAAGAAAGTCTGAATCACCAGCTTCAATGGAGCTCCCAACCTATGGTTGCCGCAGACGTCCTCTCATTCTCCAACGAGCAAACTCGCAACAGCAAGTTACTGTGGCGTTTGAGGTGCCGCAAGCTCTTGGCTTGCCTTGTTTCTCGCTGCACGGCCAATTTAGGGTGACCAAAGTACCAATCGCGGTACTACTTCGGTGCACGGCGATTCGCCTTCCATCAGCTAGGATGAGGTCTGCTGTGAAGGACACCTAAAATGCCCGGTGAGGCCGCCAAGACGTCTCCAGTACCGATCTCGGCAGTTGCGCTTTTCGCCCGCAACTTCTTCAAGTATCCCGCGATGCTAGGCTCGGTCGTCCCAAGTTCTCGCTTTCTCGTCAAGGACATCATCACGCAAATCGACTGGAATCGAGCGCGGGTTTTAGTGGAGTTCGGGCCAGGTGTGGGTACGATGACCCGGGAAATCCTGAAGCGGATGCGGCATGATGCTGTACTTGTGGTCATTGAATTGAACGAAGAATTCGTGGAATATCTGAGCAACACGATTCGCGATCCCCGTCTTCGCGTCGTCCATGGCTCAGCCGCCCATGTTCGCCGCATTTTGGCAGAACGAGGACTCGCGTCCGCCGATTACATTATCTCGGGCTTGCCTTACAGCTTGCTGCCAGAGACTCTGCGAAAAGAGATCGTGGCCGAATCGCGCCAGGCCTTGAAGCCGCAAGGCTCGCTACTCGTCTTTCAATACAACCGCACGCTTCTGCCCTATCTCCGATCCAGTTTCAGTTCGGTAAAGCTTAACTTTCAACTCTTCAACATTCTGCCTGCCCTGATTTTCCACTGCACACCATAACTGCAGGAAGCCTGGATGAGGTATTTGCGCCAACGCTTGCCAGAATCAGCAGTTTCGCGTGCGCAAGGAGTCATGGCGATTCCAGCCTGACATCAATGCTGGGTTGGGAATTTCTCTCCATTGAACTATCGAGAAGCGCCGATTTTTCCCCGTATAGAGGTGAAGGCACTCTTGTTCATTCGCGACGCAAGTGATTGAATTGCCTACTGATAACGGGAATTAGCGAAGTAATCCTAGAGCCCCAACTCCAGTACAAAATCTTCCAGTAACCAACTGCTGCAACGCAGAATGGCATCTGATTTCCGGCGAGTGTAAACCGGGCAACCGGCGTAAAAAAATGAGAAAAAAAAGGGTTCGCTGCATTACCAGCGGAATGATTCCGCTGGCCTTATGGGGGCTCACCGCCTGCAATGGTCTTGCAGGATCAAGTACCGCACCAACTCTCATCTTTTCTGCCAGCGTAAGTTCGATCAGTGCGGGGCAGAGCGTTACCCTGAATTGGCAGACGACGAATGCCACTACGGTTACGATTACCGCCACCGCTGGCAGTTCGACGCGGACATTGACCTCCACGTCCCAGGCCTCCGGCACTGTGAGTGATTCACCGACGAAGACCACGATGTATTCGGCGGTCGCGACTGGGGCGCACGGCAGTACTCCGCCCCAAACCGCAACCGTACAGGTGGCTCAGCCTGTCCAGCCGCAGGTCACGTCTTTTACTGCCACTCCGATGTTCGTCAGCGCAGGACAGCCGTCCAGCATCGCGTGGACCACGACTAACGCCACTTCAGTCACGATTACTCCGGCGGTTGCCCAGACAGAGGACACAGGGCCATTGCCGGTCTCCGGATCATCACTCACACCTGTGACCGCTACCACGACCTTTACGATTACCGCATCCGGACCAGGAGGCACGTCGGCTCCGGCAACTGTGACCGTCACAGTTCCATTCACGCTAAGCCTGACAGCCTCGCCGAGCACCATCACTTCAGGCGAATCGGCGACGCTGTCGTGGCAAGTCACCGGAGGTACCGCGACTTCAATTGCGGTGACGGACGCCTCCGGCAATTCGGTGTGCAATGGTGCCTGCGCACTTCCGCAGGGCTCCGTTAATGTGAATCCAGCGACTACTACGACGTACACCGCCACCGCAGCTGTCAATTCCTCGGCTTCCATCACGCAATCGGCCACAGTGACCGTAAGCGCCGCCAGCGCGGGGAAGATTAAACATATTTTCTTCATGCTGCAGGAAAACCGGTCATTCGACATGTATCTGGGACAACTCGGCGCCTACCGCCTGAACCGGCTCAACGGCGTCGGGATCACCGATACGCAGACGGTGGATGGCTTCGACCCGAATGTCACGCTCACCAATAGCAACACCGGCGCCAAGGTTCAGCCCTTCCACGAATCTACGGAGTGCACGGAAAACCTTTCACCAGCCTGGGACGAGAGCCATCACGACACTTCGCTGACCGGCGGGGACGCTGCCTGGGCCACGACCACGACATTCACCAACAGTTCGTTCGCGATGCAGGGCTTTCTCGATACCACCGGATCGGTCACGCAAACGTATGACCCGAACGGCACGCGTGCCATGGGCTACTACAACGAGCAGGACTTGCCGTATTACTACGATCTCGCCACGTTTTTTGCGACCAGCGATGCCTGGCACTCGGCAATCCTCGCCAACACGGTGCCGAATCGCATGTATCTGATGGCGGGCACATCATTTGGGCATGAGTATCCCGACGGCGATGCTAACCACCCGAAGTACGCTGCGCCGACGATCTTCCGGGCGATGAACACGGCGAACGTCAGCTGGCTGTACTACTACACCGACGGAATTTTCCTCGCGAATTTTGCCGACTTTGCGGACCCTGCGATCGGCCCAAAGACGTTTCCAGTCAGCGACCTCATGAACCGTCTCACCGGCTGCAATAGCACCTGCGATCCCGACAAAGCCTTGCCGGAAGTAATCTTTATTGACAGCGCATCGGGTGCCAGCCATCTCGATGAGCACCCCGACAACAACGTGCAGAGTGGTGCCGCCTATGTGCAATCGATTGTTGCGGCGCTGATGAACAGCGACGCGTGGCAGGATTCCGTTTTCATCTTGAGTTACGACGAGGGCGGGGGCTTGTATGATCATGTGCCGCCATTCACGGTGCCTTTGCCGGACTCCTACGCGCCGGGTCAGTGTCCCGATCCGAATAATGGCTCAGCGGGCTACTGCACGGTTGGGAAGCTGGGCGGAAACTTCGATCTGACCGGATTCCGCGTGCCAGTCATCGTGATCTCTCCCTATGCCAAACCGAATTTCGTTTCCCACACGCCCCGCGATTACACCGCAATCCTGGCCTTTATTGAAAGTACGTTCAACGTGCAGGCGCTGACGGCCCGCGATGCTTACTGGACGAGTGCGGCCTGCAGTGCGCAAAATGGATGCGCCGACATGAGCGAGTTCTTCGACTTCAACACGCCTGCACTACTCAACCCGCCGCCCGGGGCTAACGTGTCGTCGTGGACACAGTTGCTGGCCACACAGCCGACTTCTGGAGTCTGCGATCAAACCAAAGAAGCCGGGCCGACGCAGTAGCGACGATTGTTGAATGTTGATTCTTGATTGTTGAATGAAATCGCATCCGGGTTTGATTCAACAATCAAAGATCAACATTCAACAATCAACTAATCACTCTGACATCTGATCAATGCAACTGCTGCAGCTGACGCCGCAAGCAGAACGAAGGCCGGGTATCCCGCAAGGAAGTTCCGGGTCCCGGCCTCGTTTTTGCTTCAACTTGGAATGCCATCCTGGGCGAAAAGCCGAGACCCTTCGCTCAGGATGACAGCGTTAACGTCGTTCGAAGTTTAATTGCCAGTATTCGGGTTATTAGCGGCCGTGGTTGGCGCTGCGGCAGGCGCGGCGTTTGCACCAATTCGGGCCAGGCGCGGGAAGAAGGGCGTGACTTCAAACGGCATCTTGTCGCGCGCCGAGGTGATGGCGACCGGAGCCGTCTTCACCATCTCCGCCTTGTCGTCCCAGGGATTGACCTTCACGCGCCCGCCCAACGGCAGGGCCGCGATCTGGTCGAGCTTCGCGTTATCTAACGCTGGACCTTGGGTTGCCAGAGCCGACAGGCGGTTGACCGTCCCATTGGTGGCCAGCGGATTTCCCAGATGCGTGGTCAGCAGCGCGTTTAGATTCGGAGCGCGCTGCTGCAGTGCCTTCAGGAACAAGCCCACGTTGTCGAGCTTTTGCGCGTAAGGCGAGTTCTTCAGGAATTCGACTGCCTTCTTGTCCGCCGCTTCCTCTTCTTCGGGAATGTGCCGGAAGCCCAGGTTCTGGTACGTGGAGTCATCCGAGAACAGCATGCGGTCGTTGAAGGCATACTTCGAACCGAGGTTGTGGCCGAGCACGATGTGCGCCAGTTCATGCGCGAGCACCGCCGCCAGGCTGGCCTCGTCGGGAAGCACGTCCACCAGGCCGCGACTGATCACAATGGTATTGCCCACGCTGAATGTCTCCAGCGGAGAAGTGAGCAGCACGCGCGTGCGAACCGGGCGCGGCAGATCGATATTGTTCGTTACTTGCAGGTTGTTGACGACCGTTTGCAGAATGCGGTCAACATCTCCTTCCGGAGCGAGCAATCCGCCTGAAGTGAGGCGCTCGACGACGTTGTCTTCGGCCTGCTGCTGCCATACGCGCTCAGCTTGCAGCGGAGAGGCATCTTGCGTGGTCGGTGTCTCGTCGGTCACGCTGTCCACCCGAATCTGGGTCAACTCGTCGTCCTTCGCGCCCTTCTTCAAGTCATAGCCCCAGATGCGGGTCTGCGCCTTGAAGGCAATCCGGTTCTTTGCGCCCGCGCTGAAGTCACCTTCTTCGCTGTAGATGAATGACGGCACCCAATACCCAGGGATCAGGTTTAACCGCCAGCTGTCCATGTGGAAGAAGTCGGAATTGCGCGGCGCCGGATAATAGGTCCCGTTCAGCCGCACGATGTTGAAACCCTGGTCTTCCACCCAGATGCGGCCCAGAAAGCGGCCGGTGCCCGACTTCTTTTTCGGAGTGACGTCGAACACCAGGCAGCGTACATCGCCCAGGAATTCGCGCCGCACATAGCGGAAATCGTAGTGTTCGCGGTCAAAGTCCGTACGGTCGGCATATATCATCCACGAGAAGCCCAAAGGCTGGTACTGGACCTTATAGAGCTTCTGGAAGCCGCCCAGCAGTCTGGACTGCATACTCTTTTCCTGCTCTTTCAGATAATCCTTGCGATCGATGTTTTCGCCCATGTCCATGCGGCCGAGAAAATAGTGGTCCTCGCTAGGCACCGGCCCCAGTTGCGGATCGGCAGTCAGGTTTTGCAGATAGGTTTCAACCACGGGCGTGCGCGTCGAAAGCGCTTTGATCAAGCCGTGCTCATGCTCGATGAAAAGATTCACAACCTGGTCCATGGTCGTGGGAGCGGCAGCAACGGGCGGCGGCACAGGAGCCTGCTGCGCCTGGGCCGGTTGCGCCGTAGCGGGCGGCTGCTGCGCTGGCTGAGACTGATCGGCCGGTTGCGTCGGCTGCGCCGTCGGCTTGGTATCCGGAGCGGCCGGTTGGGCCACGGGCTGCGAGTCTGCCGCTTGTTGCGCGGCTGCGCTCATCGCTGTCAACAGCGCTACCGCAAAGATCCATTTCGAGGTACGCATAACTTTCTCCAGTTTCTGTGAACCGTTTTTTGTCATCTCGAACTTCCGAACTTAGTTCGCCAAATTTTTTCAGTACGCCAGCTGGAAAGAAACGTGAACCACGGCCGTCGAATCGACCGGTTGTCCCATGCGCAATGCCGGCTTGAACCGGATCTTGTTAGCAGCCGCGATAGCGGCCTCATCCAGTCCGTGTCCCATGCCACGCACCACTCGATTTACGTGCAACGTTCCGTCCGCTAAGAAACTCACTTCCAGGAGGACTTCGCCTTCCAGCTTCATGTCGCGTGCTTCCTGGGTGTAAACCGGGTTGGGCTTATACGTGATTTGCACCGGAGTCGTAGCCGGGCCCGAATCCATTTGTGCGATCTTCGGTCCCTGATGCACGACTTGCTCCGCTCCGAAACCACCGGTGGAGATGCCGCCCTTGCCATTGCCGCGGCCATCGCCCTTGCCGGACGTTGCCACGCCTGTACCGAAATCGGCGCTGGCTACGGTACCCTTTATGCCTTTTGCTCCGCCCGAGCCGTTGCCCTGTCCCGGGCCGGCAGGCATGTCAAAAGCTCCAGTTGGCGCGGCATATAATTTCGCATTCATCTTGCCGGTTCCGGCAATTCCGTTGGGATCGCCAAAGCCGCCCGTCTGCACCTGCTCAACGGCCGCGTTCACCGTAGGTTTCTGCGAGCTTCCCGTCTCGGCAAATTCTCCGGTATGCAGCAATTGCGGGCGCGCGCCTACTGCCAGCTTCAACTGCGGAGCGGCAAATTGATTCACAACAACCTTCGGCGCTTCCACTGGTTGCGGAATCTCGTGCCGAACTTCTTTCGGCATAACCAGCTTGGGCTGCTCGAACACCGGCAGCTTCACCGCGGGCAGCAGCTTAGGTTTCACCGCTTCGACTTTGACTGGCTCTGGTTCCGGCGCCGGACGTAACGAAGGCATCGGAATCAGTTCCGTGACGTGATACTGCGCTATCTGCAGCGTCTGCGGGAACAGCAGCCCGATGTTAATCACCACGAGCAGCGCGAGCGCGACCAGTCCATAGGCCGTCGCTAGTGCCCGTTTGTTGATCTTTCGTTCGGGCAATAGTCCGAGTTGAAATCCGCGATAAGCTGCCATTCAATATCACTCCATTGGGACCCAGTTGGGGAGAAAACCGGGAGCTTGGAGCTTTAAAAATACGGGAGATAGGACAGGGGGTAAACGTGTCAACGGCTCTTGACCTTAGGTAACGTGGAAAATGTCGTTTTGAAAACATCACGCTAAAACGGGCGCCAGATAAGACTTTCGGCCGATCGAGCCGGAGCGAGCGGACGAATCAGGCAAGAAACACGGAAGTACCGGCGAGGAAAACGGGGAAATCGCGCAGAGATCGCCGAGAAACCGACATCATTGATTTCCCTCGGCGTTCTCGGCGGCCTTTTTCAGAGAACTCAGCGGTTAAAAGCTTCTGGCTTGTCCGACTGCAGAACTACGCTGCTGGTCCATCCGATGCCGAAGGTCACGCAGGTTCCAATCATCACCCACCAGGTCCACGGCACCCTTGTCCCCAGCCACAAGTACAACTCGATGGCGAATCCGCACAGCATCCCCACGGCGGCGCCGAACTGATTCGCGCGCCGGGTCAGAATGCCTAGCAAAAATGCTCCCAGGAGCGCGCCATATGCGACCGATGCAATCTGCAAACCCACCTCCACCACGCGTCCCACCTTATGCAGAGCGATCACCGCCAACCCAAACAGCACCAATGCCCACACCAGGGTTGCGAGCCGCGACCGCTGCATCTTGGTTCGCTCATCCGCTTGCGGCCTGAGCCGCGAATAAAAATCCATGATCACGCTCGAGGAGAGCGAATTCAGCGCTGCGCTCAGATTCGACATCGCAGCCGCCAGTATCGCCGCCACCAGCAAGCCCGAAATCCCATGCGGCATGTGCGCGACGATGAACGTCGGATAAATTCGATCAGGCCTGCCAAAGTTTGCGGAAGGCACCCGGTAGTAAGCCCACAGCATCACGCCAATAGTCAGGAATAGCGCAAACTGAAAAAGAATGGCCACACCGCTCGAGAGCAGCGCAGTGACCGATTGCCTCTGCCCGCGCGCCGCCAGTAGCCGCTGCACGATCAGTTGGTCGGTCCCATGGCTCGCCGTCGTGAAGAATGTTCCACCAATCACTCCAGCCCAGAATGTATACGGCATCCAAACATTTCTGCTGAAGTCGAGGATCTGAAACTTGCCGGCGCTTGCAGCAGCGGAATGAATCGCGCCCCAGCCTCCGGGGACGAGATGGATGATGGTCATGAGCCCAACCAGCGTGCCGCCCACATAGATCGCGGTCTGCACCACATCGGTCCAGATGACCGCTGCTAGCCCGCCTTCGAACGTATAGATAAGGGTCAATGCAGTGATGATGGCGATCGAGGCAATCTCGCCCGTGCCCAGCGCAATCGAGACCACAATCGAAACCGCATACACGCGGACGCCTTCCGCCGCCGCCCGGGTCAGCAGAAACAATCCAGCGGTCAGTGAGCGCAGCCCGCGCCCGAAGCGTCGTTCGATCAGTTCGTAGGCCGTGTAGAGCTCGCCACGGAAGTAGTGTGGCAATAGGACAAAGCTAATGACCGCACGTCCGACCACGTATCCCACGATCACCTGCAGAAAGGTGAGATTGGTGTCGTAGGCCAGGCCGGGGATGCTGATGATGGTCAGCGTGCTGGTTTCGGCGGCGACGATCGAGAGCGCGATCGCCCACCACGGAATGTCGCGGCCCGCCAGGAAGTAGTCGCGCAGGGTCCGCTGCTTCTTGCGAAAGCGCAGTCCAAACAGCGTGATGCCCGCCAGGTAGACCGCGATGATCGCGAAATCGATCTTATTCAGGCCCATGCGTCAGCATCCCATTATCAAAGCAATTAAGCATTCGCGCGAGTGAGACTCTGTAGTCCCCTTCTGCTGGCTCGCGACCCGCTTTGCAATGCGCAAGCCATGATGCTTGTATGTTAGAAATGAATCCGTGCCTTACTACCTCGGCATTGATGGCGGCGGTACGAAGACCACGTGTGCGGTCGGCGATGAGTCCCGGTTATTAGTGACGGCGACAGCGGGGCCAAGCAACATTGTGCGGGTCGGGCCGGCTCAGACACGGGAGTCTCTGCACAAATGTGTGCAGCAGGCGTGCGCGGCGGCCGGAATTGCGCCCGCCCAGGTCGAGCGCACTTGCGTCGGAGGATCGGGCGCGGGGCATCCGGAATTAGCGGCGATGGTGAGGCGGGCGTTGGCCGAGATTCTCCCCGCCCACATTGACGTCGTCGGAGATATGCAGACGGCCCTCGAAGCCGCCTTCGACAGAGGCCCGGGCGTCATCGTCAACGCCGGTACCGGTTCCTTCGCCTACGGCCGCAATGGCGAAGGAAAGACTCTGCGCGCCGGAGGCTGGGGATTCGCCATTGGTGACGAAGGCTCGGCTCACTGGATTGGCCGCGAGGCTGTCGCAGCGGTTCTTCGCGCTAGCGACATGACAAGTGGCACGCCCGAAGATGTTTTCCACTCCGACCTCACCACGGCCCTGTGTAAGGCATGGGGTGTGGACTCGCTGCCGGACCTCGCCCGCGCTGCCAATTCAATTCCGCCTCCCGATTTTGCCGCCTTGTTTCCGGCGGTGGCAGCGAGCAAAAACATTTTGGCTCTGCAGATTCTGTCGGCCGCGGGCAGGGAACTGGCCCACACCGCCGCCGTCGTAATCCGGAAACTCTTCCCGGCGGACGACGCGGGTTCCGTCCCGGTGGCCACCGCCGGAGGTGTCTTTCGTCACGCTAACTTAGTGCGCGCCGATTTTTATAATGAACTCCGGAAGATTGACCCGCGGGTGGAAGTCAATCCGCTGGTCATCGAGCCGGTCGAGGGCGCGCTGCGTATGGCGCGCAGGGCGGCAGCAGAGCGCGTTTAAGCTCTGTCCGCTGGGCGAGGCCCGCTCCTGATGATGCCGGAACAATCCCAAGTCGACATTGTTGGCGCTACTCCGCAGCCCGGCGCGGTCGCCGTAGACTCTTCTGCCGCGGCTCTGAGCGAAGACGTGGTTTTGGCGAGGCTGGCGCAGCACGATCTCAGCCCCGAAGCTATTGATGAGATCAGCCAAAATTCCGGCCTGATGAAGTCGCGCAAGATTCGTTTGGCGATGGCGTCGCAAGCCCACACACCGCGCCGCATCGCACTGCGCCTGATCCGGGAATTCTACACTTTCGATCTGATGCAGTTTGCGCTCACGCCCACCGCTCCGGGCGACCTGAGGCACGTCGCCGACGAACTGCTGATCTCCCGCCTCGCCTCGATTACTTTGGGAGAACGCATTGCCCTAGCCCGGCGCTGCTCCGAAAAAGTTGCCGGCGCCCTGCTGCTCGATAAGGAGGCGCGCGTCTGGCAAGCCGCGCTCGAAAGCCCGCGCCTCACCGAGAGTTCGATTGTGAGAGCGCTACAGCGCAGCGTTACGGCAGCTTTCGTCGAATTCGTGAGCCATCACGCGAAATGGTCGCTGCGCCCGGAGATTCGCATCGCCCTGCTGCGTAACGCGCACACACCGTTGGCTCGCGCCATTGAATTCGCCCGCCGCCTCGCGCCCGCCCAACTGCGCGACGTTCTGCACAACTCGCGTCTGCCGGAGAAGATCAAGGCATATTTGCGTAAGGATTTGGAAAGCAGAAAATAGTTCCGTGTTCGGGTTGTATTCCAACTGAGAACTGGCAACTTTGAACTGAGTACTGGGTACTGAGTACTGCCTTCGCTACCGCGTTACCGCCTCCCGCTTTCCATGCATCAACCCCACCAGGGCCTCGTACAGACGTTTGCGCGCCTCATGACGTTCATAAGCGCGCGTAATGTAGCGCACACGAACTTCGATCCCAGCGGCCGTAGGCTGCACATTGATTCCCGGAGTCGCCGAAAGCGTCTTGGCGCGATAGTGCGTGGTGGTCTGCTCCCATTCGGCTTCGGCCTTGCTGGCATACTTAGCGGTTTCCTGCTCCACCACTTTTTGAATGCCATCCACAATCGCATACGGATCCTGCCCCGCTGGAATCAACACGCTCAGTTCGTCCCACATCCACTGGCCCGAGGTGGTGAAATTGAAGAAGTGCCCTTCGATGGCGAAGCTGTTCACAAACGAGACCCGCCGGCCGGTAGGATGGCTCGAGTCAGTCCAGTTGCCAGTTTCGAGCAACACGGTCTTGAGCAGTCCGACCTCGACCACTTCGCCGCCCACGCCATTGATCTCGACCCAATCCCCGACGCGAATTCCGTTTTTGCCCATCAGAATGAACCAGCCGAAGAAGGCGACAATGAAGTCCTTCATGGCAACCGTCAATCCTGCGCCCGCCAATCCGAGCACCGTAGTGGTTTGCGTGGGCATGCCAAAAATAATGAATAGGATGACGAGTACCCCCAGCGCCTGCGCCGCAAATTTCACCACCGCCCGGAGGGTGTCGATGCGCTTGTTCTCCGCCGACATCCCGGTGAACAGCCGTTCAATGAAGCGGTCGGAGAGATAAACGGCGAATACCACCAGCAAAATCCACAGCAGCGTCTCAACCATGTGATGCAAGGCGGACCGCTCACGCACCTCGACCAGCGCGATCCAGCTGGCGTAGATTTCGTCCAAATCCTGCTCGTCCTGCAGCCGACGGCCCAGGTCGGCGAGATTCTTCTGGTCGCGCGTGTATTGCTTCAGAGATACGAGAGCGGCGCCGGCCGCCGCCTTAGACTCTTCACGGCTGCCCGCTTTGCCTATCTGGGAAAATCCTTTAGCCTGCTGCTTGGTTGCGTCACGGTCTTCGTGTTCTTTTTCAACTTGGGCTGCCAATGTGACGTGACGCGACGCCAGCCGTT
>Ga0209166_10000942_pt1 | contig 26805 bp, 19 predicted proteins | sample Coa_R1_3_FD_187151 | JGI IMG/M metagenome (GOLD analysis project Ga0209166, IMG submission 187151) | Surface soil microbial communities from Centralia Pennsylvania, which are recovering from an underground coalmine fire - Coalmine... | ecosystem: Environmental > Terrestrial > Soil >...
TCGCCCATGTTGAAGACGACGATGGGCATGCCATTGTCCATGCAGAGCGAAATCGCCGTCGAATCCATCACTTTCAGATTTCGCTGCAACACGTCCTGATACGTAATCTGTTCGAAGAGCATGGCGTTGGCGACCTTTTCCGGATCGGCGTCGTACACGCCTTCGACGCGCGTCGCCTTCAGAATCACGTCCGCCTTGATCTCCATCGCGCGCAAGGCCGCCGCCGTGTCCGTGGAAAAATAAGGATTGCCGGTGCCCGCGCCAAAAATCACGACGCGGCCTTTTTCAAGGTGCCGCATCGCACGCCGCCGGATGAAAGGCTCCGCCACCTGCTGCATTGCGATGGCGCTTTGCACGCGCGTGAACACTCCCACTTTTTCGAGCGCATCCTGCAATGCCAGCGCATTGATGACCGTGGCCATCATGCCCATGTAATCGCCGGTGGTGCGATCGATCTCAAATCCTTTTTGGCGGCCGCCGCGAAAAATATTTCCGCCGCCGACCACCAGCGCAATCTCCACGCCGAGGTCGTGCACTTCCTTCAGTTCGCGCGCGATGGCCTGAATCGTTTCGCCATGAACGCCGAATCCCTGCGGCCCCTGCAGCGACTCGCCGGAAATCTTGAGCAGGATTCGCTTGTAGACGGGCTTCTTTTTGGAGCTTTTCTTCAAGGCGTTTTTTTTCGCTGGCATGGCTCTCCGCAACCGCCGGTCAAATCCCGCAGAATTGTAACAAACTCGCCGCGCCGGTACACGCGAGTCTCACAAAAAAAGAGCGTCCCGACCGGGTCGGAACGCTCTCGTTTGCCTGCATGAAACGATTCAGGTTCAAGCTGCCGGCGCCGGGACGGGAGCATCCGCCGCGCCCGAAGCCGCCGCAACTTCGCCGACCTTGAAGCGCGAGAAGCGGCGAATGGTAATGTTTTCGCCGAGCTTCGCGATCGCCGAATTCACCATCTCGCCGATCGTCACACTTTCGTCCTTGATGAAGTGCTGTTCGTAGAGGCAATTTTCCTCGTAGAACTTTTCCATTTTGCCGTTCACGATGCGTTCCACGACGTTTTCCGGTTTGCCGGTGGCGAGCGCCTGCGCCTTATAAATCTCGCGCTCTTTCTCCAGCATTTCCGGCGTCACGTCTTCGCGCCGCACGTAGCGCGGATCGAGCGCCGCGATGTGCATGGCAACGTCGTGCGTAAGGTGCTGGAACGCTTCGGTGCGCGCCACGAAGTCCGATTCGCAATTAATTTCCACGAGGACGCCGATTTTTCCGCCCGCGTGAATGTAGCAGCCGACGAGCCCTTCAGACGCTTCGCGCGTGGCCTTTTTCGCCGCCGCCGCCTGTCCCTTTTTGCGCAACACCGCGATGGCCTTTTCAAGGTCGCCCTGCGCTTCCACTAACGCCGCGCGGCAATCGTTGAATCCCGCATTGGTGCGGTCGCGCAATTCCTTGACGAGCTTGGCTGGAATTTCCATGGCTGTATTTGGTGTACTCATCCTTTTTTTCTCTGGCTTTCTCGGAACTCTCCGCAAACTTTTTTCGGAATTTCAGGAACTGTTACAAAACGGCCCGCCGCGAATGCATCGAGGCGGGCCGGAAAAACTCTCTTACCCGCGATGGATTAGTGAGACGCCTCGTCCGGAGGAACCGTGGCTGCCGCGGCTTCCGCGGGTTCCACTGCCGGCTCCGCCAGCGGATCCACGACCGCGCCTTCCAGGAAGTCCCCTTCCTGCTTTTCGTACTGTTCGTATTGGCTGGTGTCGACGTATTCGACGCCGTCCGCCGCCGCCTGGTCCGCCGCCGCTTTCGCTTCGCCGACCTGGGCCTGCGCGTATAGATTTCTTCCTTCGATCACGGATTCGGAAATCTTGGAAGTGAACAGACGGATTGCGCGCAGCGCATCGTCATTGCCCGGAATGATCCAGTCCACCACATCGGGATCGCAATTCGTGTCCACCACCGAAACCACCGGCACGCCCATGCGGCGCGCTTCCTTCACGGCGATCTCTTCGGCATTCGAGTCGATGACGAACATCGCATCCGGCAACTGCGTCATGCCCTCAATGCCTTCCAAATTCTGGTTCAGGTGCTTCATTTCGCGATCGAGCCGCGCGCGCTCTTTCTTTGAAAGTTCGAGCATGCGGCCGTCTTCCGTCATGGCCTTCAAGAGCTTCAAGCGCTTGATGGACTTCTGCAGCGTCGCCCAGTTGGTCAGCGTGCCGCCCAGCCAGCGGTGATTCACGAAAAACGCGCCGCAGCGCTTCGCCTCTTCGGCGACCGCTTCCTGTGCCTGGCGCTTCGTGCCGACAAACAATACGGCCTTGCCCTGCGCGGACATGTCGCTCACAAAGCGGCTTGCCTCGCGGAACATCTTCAGCGTCTTCTGCAAATCGATAATGTGAATGCCGTTGCGCTCTCCGAAAATATATTCCTTCATCTTCGGATTCCAACGACGCGTCTGGTGACCGAAATGCACGCCGGCCTCCAGAAGTTCCTTCATTGTAATTTCTACTGCCACTTGTCCTCCTTATTGGACAGCTGTTTGCGGAAGTCTCTCGCGAAACTTGAGAACAGCCTTTTGCCGGCGTCCTTGCCGGCCGTGATCTCGGCGGGATTCTCTCGAATCCCGCCGGAGCTCGTTGCAGCCCACCCAACGAAACAACTACCGTTTGGTGAACTGGAATCTCTTTCTTGCGCCCTTCTGACCGTACTTCTTGCGTTCCTTCATGCGCGAATCGCGCGTCAGAAAACCGTTCTTGCGCAGCGCCGGCCGCAGCTCCGGATTGAACTTGGAAATGGCGCGTGAGAGGCCCATGCGGACCGCGCCGGCTTGTCCGCCAACGCCGCCGCCTTTCGCCGTCACCACGACGTCAATCTGGTCCGTCAAATTCGAAAATTTCACCGGTTCCGTCGCGTCATGCTTCCACGCGTAATTTGGAAAATACTGCTCGACCGGCCGGCCGTTCACCGTGAACTTGCCGGAACCGGGGCGCAGAAACACGCGCGCGATGGACTCTTTGCGGCGGCCCGTGCCGAGAAACCAGGTCTTACCGAACGACGTGTTGCTCGACGCTTCAGAACTCAAAACTTCCTCCTCGTCAAACCGCAAAAAACTCGTAAAACCAAAAAAACGTGCGTGCAGACAACATGGCCGCCATCGGCCAAAAACTTTTTGAACTTCCCACCCGGCTGATTCCCTGCGAAGGCCTGCACCCGACCTGCGTAGTAGGACCACCAACGTGCGGAAACTTCAGGACCACAAAACTACAAACTCTTTTTTCGCCCGGCAGCGCGAGCCGCTTCCGGCTGCGCCTTCGAAGCGAGAAACCCTAGATCGCGAGCGGCTGCGGATTCTGTCCCTTGTGCCGCGCCAGACCCGCCGCATCGCGGTACACGCGCAACTTTTTCAAACGCCGCGCGCGCAGCTTGTTCTTCGGCAGCATGCCCTCGATCGCGTAGCGCACCATCCACTCCGGCTTTGCTTCGCGAACGCGCTTTGCCGGAACTTCTTTCAGTCCGCCCGGGTATCCGCTGTGCGAATAATAAACTTTTTGTTCGATTTTGTTGCCGGTCAGGCGAATCTTGTCCGCGTTGATGATCACCACGTGATCGCCCGAATCGAGATACGGCGTAAACGACGCCTTATCCTTGCCAATCAAAACTCGCGCCACTTTTGTCGCCAGGCGTCCCAACACCTGGTTCGTGGCATCCACAACGAACCAATTCGCGCCCACTTTCAGCGCTTCGGCTTCTGCTCCCTTGGCTACGTACGTCCTCATTGCAATCAGTCACACCTTTCCCTGTAGAGACAAACGTCAATTTTAGGGGGTGTAGCGCGATAAGTCAACGCGGGAATTACTTGTGCTTTTTTTCGAGCCGCCGCGTGCTCGATTCCGAAATCTGTCGCGCGACAGAATTCGCGATAGTTTGTGCAACGCTCTAAAAACTGTCGCGCGCAAATTAAACCAGTAAGGCCTCTGGTCGTAAATCTTCTTCCGTTCCACTAAGGACAATCCTCCACAACTACTCCGTCGCTCCTACGGATTTCGGTAAGCCGGTTGTGAATTTTTGTATGCTCTCGCAATCGCTTTTGTGAAATTTCTTCTCCGCGCCAATAAGCTCCTGAATTGACGGGTCTTAACCCCATAACATTCTGTTTACGGTTTGGCCTTGCACTTGCCACGCCAGAACAGTAACGACGGAAATTGCGAGTGGGCTGTGGCTGAGCAACGCACGACCTGACCTGTATACACAGGTCAAGGGAACGAGCGCGTGCTCTAGGGTCGTGGTGCCTCGAAACGCATTTCGGAGCCGCCAAACACGAGTGGAACGAACACCGATTCTTTACTGGAGGAATCATTCAAATGGACGTTGCTTTTCTTGGAAATAGAACGACCAGGCTGTTTTTCTCGCTCCTCGCGCTCGCGGTTTTGTTGGCAGGAGCAGCAGGCGCGGCTTTCGCGCAAACCACCGCCAGCATCAAGGGCACGGTTACCGACGCCTCCGGGGCGGCGATTGCCGGTGCAAAGGTGACCGTCAAGAATCCGTTGTTGGGAATCGAACGCGAAACGGAAACGAATTCTTCAGGAGACTACGAAGTTCCCGCCTTGCCGCCCGGTACGTACGCGGTCGGCATCAGCAAGGACGGCTTCCAGAAGCAAGAAGCCAAATCCGTCGTGATCGAGGTGAGCCAGAACGCTTTGCAAAATTTCTCGCTTGCCGTTTCCTCCACGTCGGAAGTTCTCGTCGTGGAAAGCACGCAGCCCGTCATTGACGCCACGACCATCACCGTTGGCCAAGTCATCGACCAGGCCGTCGTGCAGGAAATTCCGCTGAACGGCCGGCACTTCGTTGACCTTGCTCTGCTCGTTCCCGGCACCGTCACTCCGCCCGCAAACGGCTTTCTCACCGCGCCATTGCGCGGCCAAGGCTCTTTCGCATTCAACTCCGCCGGCGGCCGCGAAGATGCCGTCAACTTCATGATCAACGGCGTGAACCTGAACGACATGGTGCAAAACCAGGTTACGTTCCAGCCGACGATCAATACCGTCTCCGAATTCAAAATCGACAATTCCACCTACAGCGCGGAATACGGACGCAATTCCGGCTCGATCGTGAATATCGCCACGCGCTCCGGCTCGGAAGAATTCCACGGCGAGGCGTACGACTATCTCCGCAACAACGCCCTGGACGCGCGCAACTTTTTTAATACCGCCGGGACGCAACCGCAGTCCGCTTTAAAGCGGAATCAATTCGGCGGCGACGTGGGCGGCCCGATCGTTCACGGCAAAACCTACTTCTTCGCCAGCTACGAAGGCTTGCGCCATATTCAGGGCTTGAACACCGCTTCCAACGTGCTCAGCGACGCGCAGCGCGCTCAGATTCAGTCAGGCAACAATACGATCGCGAAAGACCTGCTTCCGCTGATTCCCGTCGCCAATGGAGCGCAAGGCACGACTGCCGCCTTCTTCGGCTCCGCCAGCGCCAACGTCAACATCGACCAGGGCACGATCGACGTTAGCCACAATTTCAGCGAAAAAGATCGCATCCACGGCTATTACGCGGACCAGGAAGACTTCCGCCAGGAGCCCACGCAGGGTGCAAATATCCCTGGCTTTGGCGATACTCGCGCGGGTCATCGCCAGGTGCTGACGCTCAACGAAACGCACGTGTTCAGTTCAGCGCTCGTCAACGAAGCCCGCGTCGGCGCCAATCGCATTCATATCCTGTTTAACCCGATCAACGCGACCGACCCGAATTCCGTCGGCCTTGCGGGCATACTCGGTGCGAACCAAACTTTCTTGCCCACGATCCGTATTCAGGACCTCGGCTTGATTTTGGGCGATGAGCGCAACTTCCCGCAGGGCCGCGGCGATACGACGTTCGTCTTCGCCGACACGCTCAACTACATTCGCGGTTCGCACTCGCTCAAATTCGGCGTCGAATTCCGCGATTTCCGCAACAACAATTTCATGGCCGACCCGGGCCAGCTTGTTTTCAATACCACAAACAACTTCATCAACGGAGTTGTCGACACATCCGCGCGAACTTTGAACAACGTCGCGAGCCGCATCACGCAAAATGCGCTCGAGTTCTTTGCGCAAGACAGCTACAAAATCCGGCCGTCCCTCACCCTCGAACTCGGCCTTCGCTACTCCTGGAACCTGACTCCAAACGAAGCCCAGGGCCGCTTCGTGAATTTCGATCTCACTTCCGGATCGCTCACAAAAGTCAGCGACCCCTACAACCAGAACGACAAGAATTTTCAGCCTCGCGTCGGCTTCGCATGGAACGTTTTGGGTTCGAGCAAGACCGTTCTCCGCGGCGCCTATGGCTACCAGGTCGATCAGCCCATCACCGGCTTCGTCACCACCCTTGCCTCCAATCCGCCGTTCGCCGTGCCCATTGCGGTCAACACGGCGACACCCATCGGCACTCTCGGGACGCTCTACAACCCGGCAAATGCTTCGAATCTTTCGCCGTTTCTCATAAATCCCGATTTCAAGGATGCGTATGTCCAGTCTTGGAACCTGAACATCCAACATCAATTGCGCCCAACCCTCGGCATCATGGTGGGGTATTTCGGCAACAAGGGCACGCACCTCGAAGTGGACCGCAACGCCAACCAGTTCCAGACCTTGGGAGTGGCGGCTTCGAGGCCTTTCCCAACAATCGCCGCAACGAGTGCATTTTTTCCGGGAACGACCCTCTCGTCCAGTCTTCCCTATCGCGACAGCAGCGCCAATTCGACCTATAACGCTTTGTGGGTGACGGCGAACAAAACCTTCTCCCACGGCGTCCAGTTCAACGCCTCTTACACTTACTCGCACTCGATCGATAATGCTTCTCGCAACCTTGAAGGCATTCTCGTTCAAGACAGCAACGACATCGGCGGCAGCAAAGGAAATTCGGACTTCGACGTCCGCCACCGCTTTGTCGTCAACACCATTTACAGCTTGCCGTTCAAGGCCAACCGCATTGTCAGCGGCTGGGAAGTCGCGAGCATCATCAGCGCCCAGTCCGGCAATCCGTTCAACATCGCGCTCGCAACCGCAACGGTAAACGGCGTGGCAAATACCGTCCGTCCGAACCTGATCGGGCCGGTTCATATTAGCGGCGACCCGCTCCAGTGGATTACCAACGCGGCTGCCGCATTTGCGACGCCCGCGGCAGGCACCTTCGGTAACTTGGGCCGCAACGCAATCTACGGTCCCGGCTTTACCGACGTTGACCTCTCTTTGGTCAAGAACACAAAGATCTCGGAGAGATTCAATCTTCAATTCCGCACGGATGTGTTCGACTTGTTCAACCATCCGAACTTCGGTCAGCCCGGTCCAATGGCCGCGAACGGCTCTACGATCATTACCTTTAATAACGCCGGTGGGGTCACCACCGTGCCGGCAACCTTCTCCCGCATCTTAACCACGCGCTTCCCGACGGCAGACTCGGGCTCTTCGCGTCAGCTGCAACTCGCGCTCAAGCTGCAGTTCTAACTTCACCTGAAAATACTTCCGGGCGGAGGAAATTTCCTCCGCCCGTTTTTTTTGAAATGCCATGTTTCTCGTTCGAACCGCAGTCGCCGGTTTTCTCTTACTTCCGCACCGCCCACGCCATGCCGTCCGGATTTCCGCCCGCGTCAATTTTTCCCGTCACCGCCAGCGTCTTCAAATCGATCACCGCAACGTAATTGTCCGGCGTGCAGGCAACAAACGCGCGCGCTCCGTTCGGCTCCATCTGTATTCCCGCCGCGCCATGACCCACCGGAATGCGCTTCACCACTTCCTTTAGCCCCACGTCCAGCACCGCCACATCGGCTCCACTTAAACTCGAAACGAATGCCAGCTTCCCGTCCGGAGTGAATTTCAACCGGTTCGCGCCGCGCACGTTCGCGTTAATCGTGCGAACCACACTTTTCTCGGCAATATTCACCACCGCGATCGTTCCGGCTTGCGCATTCGCCGCCCACAGTTCTTTGCCGTCCGGCGAAACATCAAACCCTTCCGATCCCGCGCCCACCGTCACGAGGAATTGGCTCCACTCCGCCGGAAATGGCCCCGGCGCAGCGCCGCCAGCCGGTGGCGGCGGCCCCGACGGCAAACTGGGCCGCACTTTTTCCCAAATGCTCACCGTTCCCGACTGAATGTTCGACGTAAAAATCCTGCCCAAATCCTGCGTCACAAAAATCATGTGCGTGCGGTTCTGCCCGCTGCCCAAAATAAAATCCACTTTCCCCGTCGCCGGATCGACGGTGCCAAACGCCTTCGCCGCTTCCGCCGTAAACCAAACTTTCCCGCTTGCAAAATCGAGGCCATGCGGCCCGCGCAATGCGCCCAGATCAATCGGCGCCAGCGGCTTCTGATTCACCAGGTCAATCACCGCCAGCGTGTGCAGCGCACCCGCGCCGCCTCCGCCGTAATTCGAAACGTACGCCGTCTTCCCGTCCGCCGTCGCAATCACTTCGTGCGGGTCGTCTCCGACCGGCATCTTCGCCACGACCTTCAGCGTCGCCGGATCCACAACCGCCAGCGTGTGGTCGTGCTTCGACAGAACAAGCAACGATTCCTTCGGCGCCTGTGCAACAACGCCCGTCGCTACAAACAATACCCATAAAAATAATCCGAATACTCTTCGCACCTGCCCTCCAATCTATCCGATACGCTTTCTAGAGTGCGAGTCTACATCAAGCGATGCCCCTTGTTTTGCGGCCGTTCGCTCAATTTCGATTTGTCGATCAAAAATTTGCAAAGCGCGTTAAATGCAAGTAGCCCTCTTTTTTTGGGGTCATAGGCCGTCGCGCACCAACGCGTGACGACGTGATACTTCCCTCTAAAAACCCCTTCAACGACCGTTTCGTCCCCATCGAAACCCCTGACGCTTTCCTCGGTCGGCGTCTCGAAGAATTTCACCTCGGCAAGAAGCGACCTCAGTTTCTCTCCGTCTTCGGCAGAAAGCTGCGCATCTTTTGTCTCAACCAGCCTTCCGGCATCAAACCCAGCCTGCCCATCCAATCTTTTTGAGACGAGTAAGAAGCCGGTCTGCTTCCTTTCTAACCGCACAGTAATCGCATCGCCCCATGTGGGAAGGATCATCATTCGATAAGCTTCGGCATTCTCATCCTTGGCTAGGCCGCTAAGCCGTTGTTCATCCATTCGCGCGAGTACGCCGCCATACCATTTCGCCTCAAACTCGCTCACTCCTTCTTTTGAGTCCTTAGTTTTTACCGGAATGCGAGGACCGGCATTTTGCCCCATTGCAACTCCGAGAATCAGTCCGCCGAGCAACAAACATCTCTTCATGGGAGCGCCCTCTCAACTATTGGAACGAGGCAATCGCAAATCATTGCGCTCTTAAGTTCTACGATCTTGGCCATTTCCGTAGCAAGACTCTCCGCGACCCGCCCCGGTGTCCGCCAGGCTTACTACCTAGTGGCTTGGCGCACTACTTCGGATTCGGCAATCCCGCACGCACTGAACTGCCGATAATAATTGAAAATGCTATACTTGGCCGAACGCCGAATATCGGCTTTCGTATCGGTGCCAATCATGACCGCCAGGAAAATCGACGACATCGAACGGGCAATCGGGACCCTCACCCAGGAAGAATTGGAAGAACTTCGCGTCTGGTTCGATGAATATGCGGGCCCTCGACCGCTCGATCTCCGGATCGAGTCGGACCTCGCCGCGGGCCGCCTCGACAAAATAATTGACCGCGCGCTTGACGATGAAAAGCAATCGCGCCTTCGTCCGCTTTAAATGAATGGAACACCGCGCAACGGAAGCCTTCTGGCGCGAATACGACGGGTTGCCGCCGGAGATCAGAATCAGGGCCGACCGCCAATTTCTTGCCCTGAAAAGTAATCCGCACCATCCTCCCTTGCAATTCAAGAAAGTCGGACAATCTCGCGCTCAAGAGGTGTGGTCGGCGCGAGTAACGCTAAATTACCGCGCGTTAGCCCTGAAGCGACCTGATGGATTCCTCTGGTTCTGGATTGGCGACCACAAGAAGTACGAAGCGATGATTCGCTAAAAAAAGCGCCCTCGCCCCGCTTCGCCCCAAACCACGGCACGATTGCTACTTGCTGGCGTGACGCCGCCTTCCAGCCGGCAATTGTTGACATTCGGGAAACGCGTATCTCTTGCCGGCAAATAAATATATATGTATTTATCTTGACATATAGTAAATTATATGCTATCATTCCCTGTGTTTAACTGGACTTCATTCGAAATTCTCGACCCCACTTTTCCCGCCAACCCTTCCCCGGCGTGCCCACTTTGGCTAACCCCTTTCTTTTCACAACCATCCGTTTTGCCTCGCCCAGAACTCCTTTCTTTTGATAACCATCTGGATTGCCCGCGTCTGAAATTCGCGTTCTTGACCTCGCCCGTTTCCTCCGCACTTCGCATCTTGCCTCTTTTCAGTGGCTTGCGCACTCTTTACACAAACCAGCGTATCGAATTTCGCCCCAACCCCTTTCTTTTCTTTCGCTTGCGCACACTTGCAAAAACAATGGGGGGTGTACCCCTTAGCGCACTGCTTCCCACTCGCTTTTACCCCCTCGCCGCGCCGGTATACAATCGAGTCAGCATCATCGAGGCATTCTCGTGATTCATCGCCACGTCTTTCATAACGACAAGCTCCTCCCCGTCGAAGATTGCCGCCTTTCCCCCGGCCAGGCCGGCGTGATTTGCGGCTGGGGACTTTTCACCACGATTCGCATCGTCAAGGGCGAAGCCTTCGGCTACGAGCGCCACTGGCGCCGCCTGGAAAAAGATGCCGCCATCATTCGCATGCCGATGCCGTATTCCGGGCCGAAAGTTCGCGTTCACCTGCAGGAAGTGATTCGCGCCAACAAAGTGGCCGACGGCTGCGCACGATTTTACCTGATCAACAACAAGATTGGCGGGTGGCGCAGCGAAGAGTCCATGCCGGAAGTGGACCTCCTGATTTATACCGCTCCGCTGCCCGAGTACCGCGAACCCGTGCGCCTCGCCGTGCGTGAACAGGGCCGCCATGCCGCGTCCCCGCTCGCCGGCGTAAAAACGATTTCCTGGCTGCCGAATGTCTGGGCCGTCACCGAAGCGCAAAGAGAAGGGTTCGACGAAGTTGTCCTGCTGAATGAACGCGGCGAGGTGGCCGAATGCACCGCCGCCAATATTTTTGTGGTGAAGGGCGAAAAAGTTTATACGCCGCCGCTCAATTCCGGCTGCCTCGAAGGCGTCACGCGCGGAATTCTGATGGAGATCGCGCCGGAAGCCGGCATCTCCGTCGTCGAACAAACTTTAAAACCGGAAGATTTCGCCGGCGCCAGTGAAATCTTCATTACTTCGACGAACCGGAACCTGCTCGGCGTCAGCGAAGTGGGCGGACATAAAATTGCCGTCGCGCCGGGCCCCTACACGCGCCGGCTCGACGAACTCTTCGACTTTTACGTCACTGAATACGTCAGCCGCCGCCTCGCTTCCGCCGCGCGGTAGCCGGAAGAGTCAGAAAAGAAACTTCAGCGCGAACTGCACGAGCCGCCCCGGCTGCGACGATTGAATCTGCCCGAAATTCGGCGAGTTCAAATCGTTCTGCGGCAAACCCAGATTCGCATGGTTGAAAATATTGAAAAGTTCGGCGCGAAACTGAATCGTCTTGTTCTCGGCGACGCGGAAATTTTTCAGCGTGGAAAAATCCCACTGCTGCACTCCGGGACCTTGCGCGATGTTTCTTCCCGCGTTGCCAAACTGCCCGGCCTGCGTGTTCGGATCGAGCCGCGCAAATCCACTGGGGCTGATCCAGCAGTTCGCCGTGCCGGCCTGGAATGCCGGCCCGTTCGGATTCGGGCAGGTGCCTCGGGTGAAGTCGCCGATGACGTTCGGCCGGTCGCTCGGAAATCCGGAAATTTCCGGCGCGCCACCCTGTAGCGAAACGCCGGCGGAATCGTAAACCGTGAACGGCGTTCCGCTCATGAAAGTCGTGATGCCGTTCACCTGCCAGCCGCCGAACGCCTGGCGCTTCCAGCCTTCCGCATTTTCAAAGAACGGAAGATTCCACTGGTAGCTCCAAACAAAACGGTGGCGCGCGTCGAACATCGAGCGGCCGCGTTCCTTGCCGAGGTCGAACGGATTTTCCGCGAGATCGTTTTCGCCGGCGGTGCTTTGCGAAGCGGAGCCGGTGATGTTGAACGTGGAAACGTCGTCGATGCTTTTGGAAAGCGTGTACGACGCGAGAAAAGAAAGTCCATGGCTAAAACGTTTTTTCAGGCTGGCTTCGAGCGCGTTGTAGATCGAGTTTGTGATTCCGGCAATTTCGCCGACGGAAGAAAACGTGCACGGATTCGTATCCGTTCGCGTGCAACCGGAGAAAAGCCGGCGGCGGTCGGCGGGAGTTTGCGACGTGTCGCCGGGCTCGAAGGTCGTCGGGTTGGCCTCGATATAGCGCGGCAGCTTGGTGCCTTTCGTTCCGACGTAACCAATTTCCGCGAGCCAATTCGCGCCGAAGGCGCGCTCGACGTTTAAATTCCAGTCTTGCGCGTACGGCAGGCTGAGATCTTTGTTGACGGTCAGCAAGGTCACCGGCTGCGTGAAACCGTTCACCGGAGGAGGCAAACCGGCGTACGGGTTCGAAAAATTCGGCACGTTGATTTGCGCCGTTTGCAGGAATGGCGGCGCGCTGATGGGATCCTGCAGCGGGCCGCCCTGGCCGGTATAAAATGGATCGTAAAAAATTCCGTACGCGGAACTTACGCGCCACTTTCCGTTTCCGGTGGGGTCCCACGCGACGCCGATGCGCGGAGCAAAGGCATTCGTTTTGGTTTGGATCAAGCCTCGGGGAACGCCCGGATCGCCGGGATAGACAAGACCCGCCGGAGCTTCCGGATGAACGATGGATTGAACGCCGGGTTCAAAAAGATTTACGCGATTTTTGATTTCGGTGTAGGGAAACGGCAGTTCGTAGCGCAAACCCAAATTCAGACTGACGTGGGAGGAGATTTTGAAGGTGTCCTGCGCGTAAGCGTTGAAATTATTTCCGCGCAGGCCGCGGCCGAAGTCTCCGCTGCCCTGCAAAAAGAAAATGGGCTGGCCGATTTCAAAACTGGCAAACGGATTGGTGAGCGGCGCGTTCACGAAGACGAAGAATCCGTTGCTGGCGATTCCCTGCAACACGTTGATTTGATCGTGGCCGTATCCGCCGCCGAATTTCAATTCGTGACGGCCGTGAATCCAGGAGAGCGAACCGTTCAAGTCCGAAGTGTTCTGATAGGTGTTGCGCGGCCCGGTGATGGGATCGCCGACGGAAGCGAATCCCGCGACCTGAACGAAGGGCGGGCCGGTGGCGACATTGAGCGAAGGCTGGTAGGTGAAACCGAGCGAAGCGGGATCGGTGTGATTGATGTGCTCGTCGAAAAGAAATTTGTTGCGAAGAAATGCGAAACGAACGAGGCCGACAAGAGTGGGAGAAAACGTGTGCGTTTCCTGCGCGACAAAATTTTGCGCGCGCTGATCTTCGCCGACGGGAAATCCCGGAACGTTTGCGCCGGCCGTGGAAAGCGGATCGGTAATGTTGCCCTGATTGAAGCTGTAGCGGAAATTGAGCGTGTCCCGGCTGGTGAGATAGTGATCGAGGCGCAGGCCGACTTGGTCGCCGTTTTGCGGTTTCGACAAGGTGGTGGCGAAGGTGTTGTTGCCTTCATTTGGAAGCGGGTAGAACGAGAGAATGTTTTGCGAAATGGGATTGATGCCGGGCAATTTGTTAAACGGAACGGGTTGCGGAGTTGGCGCAAAAACATTGTAAATCTGATGGTTGGGATCGGCCGGGTGGGGCGCCGCACCGGTGCTATCGATGCAGGTGCCGGCGGAGTCGAACGCGAACTGCGGAGCAGGGCCGCAGAGTTCGCTGAAATCGCCGGTGCGCTCGGCGAGGCTTGGCACCGTAGCGAGCCTGCTGACGCCCTGCCGGTTGCGGAGGCCTTCGTAATAGCCGAAGAAAAACGTTTTGTCGCGCTTGACGGGTCCGCCAAAGGTTCCGCCGAACTGATTGCGCTTGAGGGGTTCCACCGAGGTTGCGACAAAACTTTTCGCATCGAAAATGTCGTTGCGCAGGAATTCCCAAAGCGCGCCATGAAATTGATTTGTGCCGGAGCGCGTGATGATGTTCGTGGTGGAGCCGGTGCTGTGACCGAATTCCGCGTTGGAAGAATGGGTAAGAATGCGAAATTCGGAAATCGCGTCGACGGGAGGCTTCAAAACCGTTCCGCCATCGACGCCGTTGAAATTGTCGGCGCCGTCGATCAAGAAATTGTTCGATTCCGGACGCTGCCCGTTCACGGAGTACGCCTGGCCTTCGCGCAGCGACCCGCCGGCGGCGGCGAGGCCCGGCGTAATGGGGACGACGCCCGGCTGGAGGAGGCCGAGCTGCGTGAAGTCGCGGCCATTGAGAGGCAAATCGAGAATTTCGCGTTCCTCGACGGTTTTGCCGAGGCTGGTGGAGGTGGTCTCGACGAGCGAAGCGTCGAAATTGACTTCGACCTTGTACGACGAGCCGCCGAGCGCGAGGCGAAAGGAGACGTTTGCGTTTTGATTGACGTCAAGCGTGATGCGATCGCGAACCAATTTTTGAAAGCCCTTGGCTTCGGCTTCGACGCGGTAGTGGCCGACGGGGAGAGCGAGGATCACGTAGGCTCCGCCGGCGTCGCTCTCAACGGCACGCTGCAAACCGGTTTCGATTTGCGTGGCGGTGACGGTGGCTCCGGAAATGGTGGCGCCGCTCTGATCGAGAATGACTCCGCGAATGCTTCCGGTGATTTCCTGTGCGCGTGCCGCGACACCGAAGAAAAACGAGCACAAAACGAGCCACTTCCATTTCGACGACGACTTCATCATGGACCCTCTCGAAGCAAGCGGATTGTTCCGGCCGGCGCACGACGCGGAGTTTCGACGGCCACCCCTGACCGCCGGAATCGAAACAGAGTTCGACGCAAGAAAAACTTTGGGATTATAGGAGCGAAGGCACGGTCGTCAGCAATAATGCAAAAGCACTAGGCGCGTGACGGGAGAGCATTTTTGTTGCGCCGGCCTGCGGCGGAGTGGCCTCACTTCTTTTTCGATTGGGACGGGCACGCGGAGAGTGGCACCCACTGGGTGGCATTTACGTTTACTCCATTTACATAGATAACCCAGTGGAGATGCGGGCCGGTGGAGCGTCCCGTAGAGCCGGCGAAACCGAGCACGTCGCCTTTTTTGACCAGCGCGCCATCGGAAACGGCGAGTTTGGACATGTGCAGATACATCGATCCGAGGCCCTGGCCGTGATCGATGCCGACGGCGTTGCCGAGAACATTGAACTGTTTGGCGAAAATGATTTTGCCGGCGGCGACGGCGCGAATCGCTTCGCCGGCGGGAGTGCGTTGATCGATGCCGCCGTGAAATTCGCCGGTCGGTTTGCCGTTGTGGAGGCGCTTTACGCCGAACGGCGACGTGACGCAGCCATCGACGGGCGGGGAGAGCGGATCTTGCCAGAAGCGATCGTCGCTAACCTGGTTGCGGAAGCCGGTGAGAAGTTGAATTTCTTCCGGCGTGGAGCGAAGGGCTTCGATGTCCGGGCTGAGGCGGACGTTTTCTGAGGGGAAACGCGTTGCAAGCACGATAAATTTTCCGGTGGCGACGGGTGTTCCCTCTTTGGTGAAAAATTCCACCGAAGCAGGGCCGGGCGAGTCTTTTACCGAGATAGGCATGAGGCCGAAAGATTTTCCGTCGGGCTGGCGGAAGAGACGAATCGTGCGGTCGCTCCATTTCGCGGATGCGACTTCGGCGGGACAAGTGAGCCGGAGCGTCTGGCCCAAATTGACGGAAGGCGGTGCGATGGAGCATTGCTGGGCCTCTGAAACGGAAGGCCCGAACGCAAAACCGGCGGAAGCGATCATCACGCCGCTGCAAAGGATGAATCCAGGTTTGAATGGCATCGGCACCATTTTCTTGCAGACGGAAATCGCGACGCAAGCTAAATCGAACGCAAACGCAAATTCGCCCCGCGGCCCCCGGGACCGAAGGGCCGACCAACTTGGCGGCGCACTAACGCATCGGCGCGCAGGGCGGATGGCGCGTCACCGGGGTTTGGGCGGCGTGTTACAATCGCGGCGGAATACGAGAATGCCAGACGCCCTGCCAATCGCCGAAGCGGTTCTTGAAGTGCTTTCCACGGACGGCGGAAAGCGGTATGTGCGCGTGACGCAGACGCCTTTTTTGATCGGGCGCGGCGCGGAAACGGGCAATCATTTGCAATTGAACGACAGGCGAATTTCGCGGAATTGCGCGGCGATCGTCACCGAAGCGAACAAATTTTATATTGAGGATCGCGGGCACCGGCGCGGACTCTACGTCAACGGGGAAAAGGCGGAGAGCCGCGAGCTGCAAGACGGCGACGTGATTACGTTTGGCCTGGAAGATTCGTACGAAATTATTTACCGCTCGTCGGACACGGCCGGCGACGAATCGATTCCCTTGTTTTTGACGCGCATCGAACACATGACGAGCGCGGAAAAATCCTCGGGCGGATTGAATAAATTGAATTTGCTGCTGGAAGCGACGACGCTGCTTCATTCGCAGCTGCCGCTCGATTCGGTGCTGGCGAAAATGCTGGACCACGCGATATCCGTGACGAACGCGGACCGCGGATTGCTGCTGGAAGCGAACGAAGCAGGCCAGCTGCACGTGCGATTGGCGCGAAAAAATGGCGGCGTGCGATTGCCTCCGGAAAGCCTTTCGCCAAGCCAGACGGCGATTCAAGTGGCGCTGAAGCAGCAATCGGCGGTGATTACGGAAGACCTGGCGCAGGCGGAAATGAATTTGCAGGAGGCGCAGAGCATCGTGGCGCAGGGGCTGCGCGCGATCGTGGTGATTCCGCTCTATTCGGTGACGCGGGCGAATTCGGACGAATCGCTGGTCAACATGACGCGGGGACAATTTCTTGGCGTGGTGTATCTGGATTCGCGGCGGCCGGCGGCGTTTTCACGGCTGGACCGGCAGATTCTGGATGCGTTGGCGGCGGATGCGGCGGGCACGCTGGACAATGCGCGGCTGGTGGAACGCGAACGCGAGCGGCAAAGGCTGGAGGCCGAGATCAATATTGCGCGCGACATTCAGCAGGCGTTGCTGCCGCGCGGATTCAAGGAATACCCGCACCTCGATGTTGCAGGTTGCAACTTTCCGTGCCTGTCGGTTGGAGGCGATTATTTTGACGTGTTTCCGATGGGCGACGGGCGGACGGCGTTTCTGATCGCGGACGTGTCTGGAAAAGGACTGGGCGCGGCGCTGCTGACGACGATGCTGCAGGGCGCGCTCTCGGGCCTGACGCTGGGCGCGGCGCCGGCGCGCGTGTTCAATCACATTAATCGATTCTTGTGCGATCACGCGGAAGTGGGCCGCTACGCGACGATGTTTTTCGGCGTCATGGACATGAAGGGCCACCTGGAATTCATCAATGCCGGACATCCTTCGCCATACATGATTCGAAAGGGAAAAGTGGAAGCGCCTTTCACGGAAGGATCGTATCCGGTGGGGCTGGTGCCGGAGGCGGAATACACGGCGGTGTGCTTGAAGCTGGAGCCGGGCGATACGCTGGTGCTTTTCAGCGACGGCGTGACGGAAGCGATGAATCCCGACGATGAAATGTATGGAATGGAGCGGCTTGCCAAAGTGCTGGACGACAAGAACGACGTGCCGCTGGAACATCTGCAAAAAACCGTACTGGAATCGGTGGAGAATTTTGTGCGCGGGGCGCGGCAGGCCGACGACGTGACGATGCTGCTGGTGCGCTACCTGGCGACGGCAAAAGATGCGCCGGCTGACACGGACGCGCCGTCCGCTTCGAGCGCCGTGGCATAAACAGCGGGCGCGCCGGTTTCGTGCCTCGACAAAACCGAAAACAGAGAAAATACCGCAGCTTTGAAAATTTGCATGTGGCGTGGAGAACTGTTGCCAAACGTGCGTGCATTGCGGCAAGCTACGCGACGAAAAGCGGAGGAGCAACGATGCGGAAGCTACTTTTGACGTGTGTTGTGGCGGCGCTCGGATGCGGCGGTGCACGTTCGCAAAGCGCGGGGAAAGATGCGGGCACGCTGACGGTGATTCGCGCGGGAAGTTTGATCGACGGAACGAGCGATGCGCCGCGAAAGAATCAGCTGATTTTTGTGCGCGGGAAGCGCATCGAAAAAGTGGCGGAAGCGAGCGCGGGAATTCCCGCGGGCGCGGCGGTGATCGACCTTTCGAGCGCGACCGTGTTGCCGGGATTGATCGACGCGCATACGCATATCTTTTTGTGGGGCGAGGACCCGGCGAAGGGCGGTTACGACGAAAACATTTTGAAGGCGGGAATGGCGTTGCGCGCGGCGCGGGCGACGTACGCGTGCAGGCGCGCGCTGGAGCAAGGCTTTACGACGATTCGCGATCTGGAGACGGAAGGCGCCGGCTACGGCGACGTGGAAATAAAACAAGCGATCGAAGAGGGCACGATTCCGGGGCCGCGGATTTTTGCGTCCACGCGCGGAATTTCTTCGACGGGCGGATACAACCTGGAAGGCTATGCGCCGGAATTGGCGATGCCGAAGGGCGTGCAAATTATCGACGGGCCGGTGGAGGCGCGGAAAGCGGCGCGCGAACAACTGGATCACGGTGCGGACTGGTTGAAGGTATACATGACGCACCGGTCGTGGGTTGGAAAAAAAGGAGAATTGGTTTCGCAACCGACGCTGACGGTGGAGGAATTGAAAGCAATTGTGGATGAGGCGCACGGATGGGGAAAGAAAGTGGCGTGCCATGCGTACAGCGGAATCGGACTGCAACGCGCGCTGGACGGCGGATGCGATTCGATTGAACACGGACTTTCGCTAACCGACGCGATGATCGCGCAGATGATCAAGCAAGGGACGTGGTATTGCCCGACGATTGCGCCGTACTACGGCGACTGGGCGGCGGAAAATACGCCGGGAGGGCAGCGCGACCGGAAGCGCGCCTCGGATCACGAAATTTCCGTGCAAAAGGCGGCGAAGGCGGGGGTGAAGACGGTGTTTGGAACGGACATGGGCGGAATTCCGTGGACGGAGCCGATGGCGGCGGAATTCGAATACATGACGAAATTTGGATTTACGCCGATGGGCGCGATCCAAGCGGCAACTTCGCGCGCGGGCGAATTGCTGGAGATGCCGGGTGAGATTGGAACGATTGGGCCGGGAGCGTTTGCGGACATCATTGCGGTGAGCGGCGATCCTTTGCGAGACATCGGCGAATTGAAGAAAGTGCGGTTCGTGATGCACGACGGCGCGGTGTTCAAGAATGAGCTTGGCGCGAAGTAGACGCCGAGCGCGGCGTTACGACTCGACGCGAACACCTTTCCAAAATGCGATGCGGCCGCGAATCTGCTTTGCGGCGTCGCTCGGGTCGGGATAATACCAGGCGGCGTTTTCGTTTTTCATGCCGTTCACTTCGATGTGGTAATAGTGCGCGGTGCCCTTCCACGGGCAGACGGTTGTGTGTGAACTCGGACGAAGAAACTCCTGCCGCACGGCTTCGGCGGGAAAATACTGATTCCCTTCGACCACGACGCAGGCATCGCTTTCGGCGATTAATTCTCCGGACCAAACGGCTTTCGGCATTTTCGTTCTCCTAATTTTTCCGCGAACAACGGCATTGCGCGCGCGAGCTAGAGAATTCGAGCGGCGTCGGGCACAATAACACGCAGCCAGGGCGACTTCGGCCCGCACTGAATACGGTACATGCATTTTGAGGGAGAGTCTCGATGGAGCAACAGAATTTCAAAAACCACGGAAAACTTGTTCCGCTCTTTCACTTCACGGCGTTGCCCATTTTTGCGTTGAATTTCGTTTGGGCGTGCTACCGGTTGTGGGAATTGCATTATGCGGCGGAAGGCTTTGCCGGCATTGTGCTCGCGGTGGGCCTGCTTGCGGCGCTGTTTTGCGGGCGCCTCTCGACGCTTGCCGTACAGGACCGCGTGATTCGGCTGGAAGAGCAATTGCGGTATGCGCGATTGCTGCCGGACGATTTGAAGGCGCGCATGGGCGAGTTCACGATCGCGCAATTCGTGTCGTTGCGATTTGCGAGCGACGCGGAGCTGCCCGGGCTGGCGCGCAAAGTGCTGAGCGAAAACCTGCAAGACCGCAAGGCGATCAAACAAATGGTGCAGAACTGGAAAGCCGATTATCTGCGCGCGTAATGCGTGAAGCTAGAGCGCGACTGCGGCCGCGGCGCCTTCAATTTCCGCGATGTCTTCGGACGACAACGCAATTTCCGCGGCGCGCATCACGCCTTCGGCCTGCTGTGCATTGCGGGCGCCGACGATGGCGCCGGTGATGGCGGGGTTCTTGAGTACCCAGGCGATTGCGACTTCGCCGGGGCCGCGACGGTGGCGCGAGCCGACTTTACGAAGGCGTTCGACCAGTTCGATATTTTTGGAAAGTTTCGGTTCGCGGAATTCGGGATTGCGCGAACGGAAATCGTCGGGCGGAAGCGCGGCGGCACGCTCGCGGGTCATCGCGCCGGTCAGCAGGCCGGAGGCCATTGGCGCGTAGCTGATTGTGCCAATGCCCTGCTGCACGCAAAATGGCAAAATTTCCGCTTCGATCGCGCGACGAATCATGGAGTACGGCGGCTGATTGGAAGTGACCTGTGCGATGGCCTGCGCGCGGCGCATTTGTGCCGCGTCAAAATTCGAGACGCCGATCCAGCGGACTTTACCTTCTTTTTGGAGTGCGGCGACGGTGGTCCAGGCTTCTTCGAGCGAAGGACCGTTGTCGCGCGGCGGCCAGTGAATCTGGTAGAGATCGATCACATCGGTTTGCAGGCGGCGCAGGCTGTCTTCACATTCCTTGCGGATTGAAGCGGCGGAATGATTCGGGGAAACTTTTCCTTTTGCGTCCCAGGTCAGCACGCACTTTGTGAAAATGTAGGGGCGCGGGCCGCGCCATCCCTTCACTGCACGCGCGACGACTTCTTCGGAGTGGCCGATGCCGTAGACGGCGGCGGTGTCGATCCAGTTGACGCCGAGTTCGAGCGCGCGGTGAATGGCGGCGACCGAGTCCGCATCGTCTTGCGCGCCCCAGGAAAATTCCCAGCCGGCGCCGCCGGTAGCCCATGCGCCGAAACCGACGGGAGTGATTTGCAAATCGGAGTTGCCAAGTTTTCTGGATTGCACGATGGTGTGTCCTCTTTGGGAGTGTGTGCGCCACGGCGGCGATCTGGCAGCACTTCTTCGATACCGTATTTTACGAGAAGGATTGAAGCGTGCCAACTTGAATGCGCGGGGAGAAGCAGCCGTTATTGGGCGGTGAAGGCCGCGTCCAGCGAGATGGATTCGCCGTTGGGATTGGTGACTACGAGCTGTTGCGCGCCGATTGCGAGATTGGGCGTGATGAAGGTCAGCGTGTTCATGTCTTTGAAGGTGACGGTGAGCGATTTTCCACCGAGCGTGACTTTTGTGCCGGACTCGAAGCCGCTGCCGCGAAGTGAAATGGTGGTGCCGCCCGCGGCTGGGCCGCTTGCCGGATTTAGCGAACCGATACCGAGCGGGACACCGGCTAATTGCATCACCGTGAGACCGGAAGAAGTGAGGGCGAAGAGCCGCTGACCGTTTTCGTCGAGGTTGAGAAAACCTCCGTGCTGGCCGTCGACGTCGGACGAGAGCATGGCGAATGGCTCGGGCAGGAAGATGCGGCGCCGCAATGTGCCGGTGCGCGCGTCGAGGATGTCCACGCCGCCCGTGAGGTTGGTTGCGGGCGGGAGCGCGGGAGCGGGTCCGGTTAGGAACGGGACGTAGAGGAGTGCGCCGGAGGGATGCATCGCGGCGCCGGGAACTTCGGTGCGGCCGGGAATGCGTTCCACTTCGCGCGCGGCTTGTGAACCGAAAACGGTCAAGTCGGACGAACGGATGGAAGTTTGCGATGGTTCGCGGACAGCGAAGGCATTGCCGTCTTGCGCAACGGCGACATCGATGGTGGAAGCGTTAGCGGCGACCGTTTGAAACTGGCCGGGCGAAGCGGCATTCCACAACGCGATCGGACCTCCGGGCGCCGTGGAAAACGAAAAATAGACGTGATTGCCCGAACTGTCGGCTTCTAAGAGCGGCGAGCCGGTAAGAAATGAAACTTCGGGTTGGGTTGCGGGCGCCACGGTGGGCGGAAAGGAACTGACGTCCATTTGCGCAAGGCACGTGCTGCAGCCCGATTGCGCGCTGCCTTCGGCGCTCAAGCCGACGAAAACCGTTTGCGCGCTGGTGGCGGCAACGCGGGACGGACCGGAATTGACGTAGCCGGAAATTCCGCCAACGAACGAAGCGCTGCCGGAAGAAGTGTCCGGATCGATCAGGTAGATGCTTTGTGCGCCGAAATCGGCCACGACGAGATGCGAACTGTCTGGCGTGAGGGCGAGTCCGCGAAGGCCGGAGTTGGGCGGCGGACCACCCGGCGGCTGAATCGGCGCGAGGAATTGGCTGGAGCCGAGATCGAAAACATCGACGTGGTCGATTCCGCTGAGATAGATTCGCTGGCGCTTCGAATCATATTGCAAGAATTTGTAAAAACCGGCTTTGGCGAACACCTGTTCGCTTTGCAGATACGAAAAACCGTTTTTGAGCGTTGCCGAACCGGAAAGAGAGGTGACAGAAATGTCTGCCGCGCCCGGCGTGCCCGGCGACGTGAGAAGAGTCGCTCGCTGCAAGGGGAACGGGTATGTGGCGTCGAGCGCAAGCGAAGATGCGATGGCTGAAACTTGCTCGATTGATTGTACGGTCGCGGCGGCGGCGCCGATTTTCACACTGAGTTTGCCGGCATCCGTTCCAAAGCCGTAGCCATAGATTTCGATTTTGTCGTTGCCATTTTTGTTGCCGGCGTTCGGCAGAACTTCCAGAATTTGTGGGCCGTAGGAGAACGCGTCCGGAGCGAAGGCCGCCCAGCCATCGGGAAAGAATGCGCTGACATTTACGCCGCCGTTCGCCGCAGAAGCGGGAGCCATAACCTGGATCTGCGTGGCACCGCTCGATTGCACGGTGGCCGCCAGCGCGCCAAACTGCACAACCGCGCCACTTTCGAAATTCGCGCCGGTGACGACGGTATTCGTGCCGCCGGCGTTTGGCCCGGTGGAGGGCTGCGCAACCGGCGCATTCGAAAAGGTGGGCGCCGTTTGCGAGAGCGAGGCAGGCGCGGCCGCATCAATGAAGCCGATGCCGCGATTTGCGATGGCGTACAGAAGCTTCGACGAATCCGCCGCTTCCAATTGGCTTGGCACGCCGGCGACGGAAACATCGGCGACGCGGCCAACAAGACTGAGATTGTTGGCGTCGAGCTGCGACACGACGAAACCTCCGCCAAACTGCTCGTTGACATAAACGCTCGCGCCATCCGCGGCAAAAACCAAGCCAGTCGGCATCGCGGCGCTAAAGGCTCCGATTGGGTTAAGCGTTCCATCGAAGAGCAAGACCTGCGCGCCGCTGGAACCGTTGAAGAGGACGGCGTACCGCGTGCCGCCGCCATTTGCCGCCACGTTCGAAATATTTCCGCCGCCGATCGTCAGCGGCCCGGCGACGAGAGAACCGCCGGCGTCGAATAATGCCAACTCGCCGCTGGCGTCGGCCGCCGCGACGAGCAAGCGCGTGCCGTCGGTCGATCGCGCCATCACGCCAAGGCCGCTTTGAAAAACCGGCGCGGCAAGTGAAGTCAAGTTCGTCAATGCGTTTGACGACGGATCCCAGAACGCCAGCAACGATTCGGCAGCCGCCGCTTGTCGCATGCGGACATACGCCTTGCCGGTCGCCGTGGCCAGAACTTCTTCCGGGCGTTCGAATGGCGCGCCGGGCAGCGGCGAAAGAGAACCAAGTACGTGCGCGGCGCGGATTTGAAGCGATGTGGCGTTTAACTCGTAGACGGCCTGCGTCGTCGAGCCGATCCAAAGCGTTTTTCCGTCGACGGAAAGATCGGCGCTGGTTGCACCGGGCGCAGCAATCTCGGCAAGCTTCGAACCGTCTGGAACGGAGAGGACTTCGACGACGTTCGCGGCCCGGTTCGCAAGAAAGAGATGTTGTTGCGCGGCGTCAAACGCCAAATGACGATGACGCGGCTCTCCGGCAGGAGCATCGAAGGCAGCCACGGAATCAGTCCGGACGTAGTTGCTGCGCGAAAGCGCCGAGGCCGCGCTGGCCTGGACCGTGAGCCCCAACGGAGTGGTATGGGTCAGAGTACCGCTGCTGGCCGTCGCCGTCAGGTTGATCGATCCAGCCGCCGCGCTGCTGCTGGCGCTGAAAAGAAGCGAGACACCGTTGCCAACACTTACCGTAAAAGGACTTGCAGGATTCGATGTAACGCCGGCAGGCAGGCCGCCCACGGAAACCTGCACTTGCCCGGAAAAACCATTCGTCGGATTTACGCTGACGGTGACGGCTTTACTTGTACTTCCTTGCGCGACGGTGACCGACGGCGAGGAAAACGAAATGGAGAAATCCGGCGCAGGCGGCGGAGGAGGCTGAACGAAGGATTGCGCACCACCACCGCAGCCCGCACAGAAAGCGAGCGCGGCGAAGAGCCAGATGGCCGGGAGGTGGCGCAAGCGGCTAGCTTGCCGCGGCCGGCGTTCGAATCGTCGCATTGGAAGCCCCACGATGCCCCAAGACGGCATCACGATACTCCCAATCCTGAACTTGTCAAGTTGTGAAATATATAAACTGGGTAGCTACCGAGTAATGAAATAAAAACGGCGCGAACCTTGCGATTCGCGCCGCGGAAGAATTTTGGTGTAGTGAAATTATTAGATGGTTTTGGGGCCGGCGGTTGCCGCGGTCTGCGACGATGGCTTGGAGAACGCGCTGCCGTGCGAATCTTTCTCGGCGCTCTTGTCGATTTCGATGGAGCCCTTGAAATACGCGCCGTCTTCGATGCTGATGCGAGCCGTGGTCAGATCGCCATTCACCGAGCCGTCTTTCTTGATTTCAATCCGGTCTTTCGCGCGAAGGTTGCCCTTCACGCTGCCGTAAACCACCACCTCGCGGGCGATGATGTCGGCGGTTAACTTCGCGGTGGCGCCAACGGTAAGCTTCCGCTCGTCAAGTTGAATCAGTCCTTCGACCGATCCATCGATGAGAAGATCTTCGTTACCGGAGATTTCACCTTTGATATGGAGGCTCGGTCCGAGCCGTGCGGTCGCACGGTCCGCCGTCGCACCCAGTGGTCGCATCGCGTCTGTACTCATAGCGTTCGTTCCCTCCCAAGTCGCCGGAGCGGGCTTCGGCGGCTGATTCGTTGAAAAATTTTTCGGCCCCGGTGGCGCGACTTGCGGCGTTTCCGGTTTCTTTTGATTACCCCACATCGTACTTCTCCCCATGGACTAGTGTCCCCATGCGGATTCGCTTCGCTGCTGGGGTATTTGAAAATGTAGACCTGCGCGACGGCTACAGCAAACAACGTATCAATAAATCGTGCGTGAAAGTAACTACCCGTTGGGACAGGTATAGGACTGTACCGCGGCCATCCGATGAACATCACTTGCGAAGCGCTTACGAAGTCGGTTTGTCCGGTACGGGTTGGGACGCGAGGAAATCGCCGGCGAAGCGCTTGGCGTAGGAATCGAGTAATTCGCGGACGCGTTCTTCGCGCGGCGATTTCAAGATGAAACCGGCGTGATGATATTTTTTGATGCGGCAGGCAATTTCAGGATCGCGGTAGGACGACGTGTCGGGATGTTCTTGCCGCGCGAGGGATAATATCACTCCGGCATAGTTTTGCGTTGTGTGCGGCAGTTCATAACGCGCTTTGCCGGCGCCGACTTCGAGCTTGGCCCATTCGCTCCAGAGATTGATGCCGGTGGCGGTTTCGATCACGTCCGATATATAAGCGCCGCCGACGCGCGCCGCGATTTCCAAAAAATAGATTTTTCCGGTGGCGTGAGCCTTTAAGAATTCGGCGTGCGTCACGCCGCGAACCAGACCGAGCACCTGCATCAAATTGCGATTCAGCTCCTTGAGTTGCAGCGTTTCCGCGGCATCGCGCGGTAGCGTGCGCGTGGTGAAGACGCCGCCGCCGTGAGAAACGTCGAGCGGCGGCGCGCCATAGGCGTGGGCTTCGGCAAATAACACCTGGCGTTCGCTCACGACGCTGTCCACGTGAAAAACGCTGCCCGGAATAAATTGTTCGAGCAGGAACAGGGACTGCTCGTCGCCAAGCCGGTCGAGCCACGGCCAAAGCTCTTCCGCCGCGTGAATTTTCTTCATGCCGATGCCGGAGGCTTGCGAGCGCGGCTTCAAAAGCCATGGCCCTTGTACGCGCGCCATGAATTCACGAAGATCGCCGTAGTTGAGAACGTGTACGAACTCCGGGACGAGCACACCTTCTTCTTGCGCTTGCGCGCGCATGGCCAGTTTGTCGCGGAAATATCGCACGGTGGTGAGGCCCATGCCGGGTATGCGCAGGTGCTCGCGCAGCGCGGAAACGTTTTCCATGTCGAATTCATCGAGCGCCACGACGCGATCGATCTTCTGATTTCGCGCGGCGTAGCTCACGGCGTTGATCAGACCGGAGAGCGGAAGATCCTCCGGCATGAAAAACATTTCATCGATCGCTTCGCGCGGCCAGTCTCCGTTGCGCAATTTTTCCACGGTGAGCAGAAGCACGCGGCAGCCGATTCGTTTGCACGTGCGCAGAAATTCCTGGCCCTTTTCGTACGAGCTTACACAGAGAATTGTGAGAGGCCGCTCAGCCATTGGTTTCGTCTCCCCGGGGAGCCACGCTATGTTTGCTGCGAATGCAGTTGGGCGCGCAGTATACGCCGCAATCAG
>Ga0209166_10000944_pt1 | contig 26760 bp, 22 predicted proteins | sample Coa_R1_3_FD_187151 | JGI IMG/M metagenome (GOLD analysis project Ga0209166, IMG submission 187151) | Surface soil microbial communities from Centralia Pennsylvania, which are recovering from an underground coalmine fire - Coalmine... | ecosystem: Environmental > Terrestrial > Soil >...
TGGCACGTGCGGTGCTCTGCTGCGCACTCAACCCCAAGCTAAAAGAGGTCACTTCTACTACTTTTGCAGCAACAAAAAACGCAAAGACAAAAAGACTGGTAAACCGCTGTGCGGCACGAGCTACCTTCTGCGAGAGCGCGTTGAATTTGTCTTAGATTTTCAAGTCGCAAGTCATCTCCGCAACTCTCATTGGCTAGAAAGAGTGTTCAAAGCTGAGCAGAAGCGACTAGAGTCTGGATATTCAGAGAAAGACTGCGAGCGAGCGCAAGCGCTCCTCGATTCTCTCGTCCAGAAGCGCCAGCGAGTCGTTGACTTGGCTGTTGAAGGCGTCATCGGCAAAGAGGAACGAGACAGCCGCTTGCAAAAGATCGACCGAGAAACTCAAGAGGCAAGGAAAGTATTGGATGAGCACACAAAAAGGGTGCCTATATGGAGCCCTGAAGAGATCGCCGAACTTGCTAAGCCGCTCAACCGGTGGCACGATCTCGACCGCGAAGACAAGCAGAGACTACTGAAGAGCCTTCCGTTTACTTTCGTAGTAGATGGCAGCGACCCTAAGAAACCCACAGTGAAGGGTATGTACGTAGGCTATGAAACTCCGCCCTTTACAGCTCAGAACGGTCAGTATACGATCGATCATCGTGCGACGGCGGCTGCGATATCACAAGAAACAGCAAATCGTTTGCAGATCGATTGAATATCCGATGCGCTTGCCCCGGCGAAACATGGACCCCATCGTGCCTATCGAGTATCAATTCCTTACCTTCCACTTCCAAAATTGCGGCACCTTCCAGAACAAAAAAGAACTGCTGCGCCTGCTTGTGATAATGCCGCGCCTCCGAGGTTCCCGGCGGCATGCGTTCATAGATCACACTCAGCTTGCCATCTTTGACCAGATGCCATCCGTCGCAGTTGGCGCCCCAGTTGTAGTGTTCGGAGTTGTGAGAGTTCTTGATCACTCGACGGATTGCTCCTGTTCAATTGATGAACGTTTTCTTACCTCTTGAAATGTAAACCAAACCAATGCCAAAAAGATTCTTTCCAAGGTTGCCAGTAAATCGTGAAAACCATAAGAACGACAATCACACCCAGAGCCGATAAAAGCAACCTCAATAAATCCAGCGGATTCCTGTCTTGCACCCTGAGCGACGTTGTGTTCAAAGCATTGCCCGCCAGAATTGTAAGGTAATGATCTTCCTTCTTTAATTCCCGCAAGGCGTTTATGTAATCCACATGTTCGGATTTGTCGTGTTGGAACGCATGTCGGAGCAGCAAGGCTATTTTCTCTTCATAACCTGAATCTTCATCCGGGAACTGATCGGCTACTTCGTCAGCAACACTCGGCTTCTCTACCGAGTAATGCATCATTTTTCGTTCAGTATCGGAAAGCGGAACGTTCTCACGCTGGGCTTGAGCTATGACCTTCGCAATAAGAAACTCTTTAGCTTCGTCTACCCTGCTGAAGGTCTTTGCCATTACTCACCTTTCCAAACCGCGGCACGCTTTTCCAGCCAGGCCTTAATTCCCTCTTGCGCGTCTTCGGTCTTCATCAGTTCTTCCAAATAAATATGCTCGGCGCGCGCGAGGCCTTTTTCAAAATGCATCGCGTCCCAACAGTACACCGCTTTTTTAGTTACCGCCAGGGATGCGGGACTCAGTTTAGAAAGGCGCTCAACCATCTCATTCACCACCCCCGCTAGCTCATCACTATCAACAGCGGCGTTGGCCAGCCCTATGGCCAGGGCTTCGGCGCCGGAGATCTGGCGGCCAGTCAGGATCAGCTCTGCGGCCCGCTTCTGGCCAACCAAAGCAGCCAAGCCAACTGAAGCAACCGGCGGGAAGCATCCTAACTTGATTTCAGGAAAGGCCCAATGTGCATCGCGGGCGGTAAAAACCATATCGCAGACCATGGCCAGCTCGGCCCCACCGCCCAGGCAGTTCCCCCGCACCATCGCTATTGTTACTTTCTTTGAGCTCACAATGGCGCGGATGATGGCATGAAATTTGGTCAGCATCTCGCGGACTTTGTCTGGCGTATGCGCCGCCACATCCACGCCGGCGGAAAAATGCTGTCCGTTGCCGCAGAAGATGATGGTGGAAATTGCTGTCTGGGTCTCAATCTGGCTGAGGGCCTCGGCCAATTCTTCCATCATGGGGATATCAATGACGTTCTGTGGAGGGTGGACGAGGGTGACAGTGACCGTAGGCGGAGCAAGGCTTACCAGAATGGATGTTCTCGACATCTACAGCTATTGAACCACAGAGACACAAGAAAATTGAATCATTGGGTCACTGATTCATTGAGTCATTTTATCCTCCGTACAAATTACAACGGAGGGTAATATCAACAATCAGGCAATGACTCAATGATCCGATGACTCAATGGCACAATTACTCAATTAATAATCGGCGTTGTCATGGCCGATTTACGCGGCTCACCGATGGTCTCCAGCGGATCGCGCACGCCGTCGCGTGGGCTGATCCATTTTTTCTCCGCCCCGAGAATATCGAGCAGCAGTTTGCGGTCCTTGGGGCCGGGCATGAATTCTTCCAGATGCTCCTGGTATGAGCGGTCATCCATGGGCTCACCGGTTCGCGAATGGAACTTCTGGCCGGCGTAGCGCCCGATGTTGCGGTTGAACTTGATGTCAGGAGTGTAGAGCTCGGGCTGTCCCTTTTCCTGGCCTGCGCTGATGCGTGCAATCAGAGTGGCGACTTCATCGCGATACAACTGGCGGTTGTAGTCGTTCAGATCATCGAGCTCGGCTTGCATCTGGTTCTTGGGTTCGTCGTAGCGTCCTTTCAGGCCCCACACATAAGCCCAATGTGCAGAAGAAGAGTGGTCAGTGCCGAACAGGTCGTAGGCGCTTGAGATCCATTTGTTCAGGTATTTCTGCATGAGCCAGCCCGGCACCACGCCAGCTTCAGCGATGCGCTGCAGGCCGGTGTTGCCCGTGCCCATGTGGAAAGCCTCTTCTCGCAGCATGTAGGACATGGAGCGGCCCAGAGGCGCAAAGGCGGAATACTTGAGCATCTGGAGCTGGAACTTGCCGTCGCGGTCTACGAAATCGGTGTAGCAGAAGAAATCAAGCCAGTTGTCCACATCTTCATTAAAAGAGCCGAGCAGGCGCTTGTTCTCGAAGGCGCGGCGCTCCAGCATCTTTTGCGCTTCGACCTTGCCCGAGTGCCCAAAGTGCTCGATGAGCAGCGCGCACATCTGCCAGCCGTGGCGCATCTCTTCAATCATGACGCGGGTAAGGGCGCGGCGGTCGTATTCGCTGGGCGCGGAGTTGAACAGGAAGCGCTGCTGCTCGACGCTGGCAAATTCGGTGTCGCCCTGGTAAACGATCAGGTTCATGAGCGCATCGCGCATGTTTTGCGTGGGGACCTTGCGCAGGTTCTCCCACTTGCGCTGGCCCTTGTAGTGGCCAAATTGGATTTCAACGGTCTCGATGGCGCCATAGAGGGTCTCAAACTTGAATTCGGAGACTTCTTTGGGATTCACCCCGATCTCTCTGCGCCAATCTTCAAACAAACCAACCCAATCACCAAAGGTGCCGATCTTTAACATAGAAGCCATGAGAAGTCTCCCTTACACTCTTACACAGTGGCTATTTTGTCACCGGTATGTCTCTGGTTCAACACACCGCAAAAACTTAACCATCCGGCCGGTAGCATTATTTTGCTTTGAAGGTTGCCGGACGCTTCTCCACATAGGCATTCAAACCTTCTTTGGCGTCTTCACTCTGGAAAAGTATTTGCTGGTTCTCGCGCTCGAGCGCCAACGCCGATTCCATCGGAATTTCCCAGCCTGACTGCACCGCGCGCTTGATCCGTCCTACAGCCTTGGAGGCTTTATTGGGTGGGCAGAACTGGCGGGCGTAGTCCATGATGTTTTCCATGAAGTTTTCTTTCTCGAAGATGTCATTGATGATGCCCATCTCCTTGGCTTCTTCGAAAGAAAAGGTATTGCCCGTAACCATCAATTCGATGGCCTTGGATTTCCCAACCAGGCGCGACAGGCGCTGGGTGCCGCCGGTCCCAGGCAGCACGCCCAGGTTCACCTCAGGCAGGCCAATCTTGCCTGCCTCCTTGCGGGCAATGCGGATATCTGCCGCCATGGCTATCTCAAGTCCTCCGCCCACGCAGTGGCCGTTAAGTGCGGCAATCACCAGTTTGGGCGTGTGCTCCAGGCGCAGCAGGGTTTCATTGGCATGCAGGCAGAAGTAGTATTTAAAAGTCGGGTCTACGCTGGCCAGCATGCGGATGTTGGCGCCGGCAGAGAAGAATTTTTCGCCCGCCCCGGTGAGCACGATGACGTGGGCATTGTTATCCATGCGGGCCTGCAGTATGGCGTCATCGAGCTGCCGGTTCATCTCATAGGTATAGGTATTGGCCGGCGGGTCGTTCATCTCGATAACGGCCACGCCTTCGTCCAATTTGTAATTGATAAGCGGTTTAATCTCGGTCGCTGTTGCCATGGAAGAACTCCTGGAATGGATCAGAGTCTGGCTGTAGATCGTTCGTCTTCATTATCGCACTTTGGCGCCAGCCGCGCATCGGACAGCAAAAGCATTCGCGGGGCATCTGCCGGTGCGCAGCCGTTATCTAACTAAGACCGGAACTTTGACCAGGAGAGTTGCCCATGCCCCATTTCGTACAAGACGTTGAGCACATCCGCCAGCGCGCCGCGAACAAACTAGCCGAAGGCCCTGTCACCGAGGGCTACAAAGGCGACGTGCACAAGACCATTGATATTCTGAACGAGGCGCTGGCCACAGAGATCGTCTGCGTGCTGCGCTACATGCACCACTACTTCATGGCGACAGGAGTCCACGGCAAATCTGTGGCCAATGAATTCAAGGAGCACGCTGACAGCGAACGCGAGCATGCCGACATGATTGCCGAGCGCATCCAGCAGCTTGGCGGCAAGCCCGATTTCAACCCCCGTTCCCTGCTGGAGCGTTCGGTCTCACAGTACATTGAGGGTGAGACATTGGGCCAGATGATTCGCGAAGACCTTATCGCCGAGCGTATTGTGATCGAGGTTTACCAGGAGATGATCCGCTACTTTGGCGATAACGACCCCACAACGCGCGTCATTGTGGAACATATCCTCAAGGATGAAGAAGGGCACGCCAACGACCTGGCAGACCTGCTGTACATCACAGACCCGCAGACCGGACAAGTGGAAGGTAAGGACCCGGGCACAGATCCGCTGCACCTGGAGCGCCAGAAAGAGGCACAACCTCAACCTGGCAGGAAAAAACCGGCAGCATAGAGCGGTCAGCATTCAGCCCCTGCAACAGTAACAAGAAAGCTGATTTAATCCTGTTACTTAATCATTGATAAATGAAAAAGGCAGCCTTTGCGGGCTGCCTTGATTAATTCAACCTTAATTTTTATTTTTTAGTGCGGCGCCTGGGGGCAGTGTGGTGAGCAGGAGTCGCCGTTCCCTTGGCAACAGCCAGTTTGCCGTGATCCAGGTGCATCATGTAAGGATCCTTATCATAAGTTTCAGGAGTCGCCACGACGGCGATCTGCGTCCCTACTTTGGGCATCTTGGCGGCTGGAATCGGCGAGACCATTACGACTTCCGTATCGGCCTTCTGGTCCTGAATGCCGTCATACGTTGCCGCCATAATAATCCGATCTTTTTCCGCCTGAATGACCAGCGCCTGAAATGCCAGCGGTGTGCCTTTAATGGCATTCCACACACGGTCGGTCGTTGCCGGGTCTCCGTAGGTAAAGATCAGCTTCCAATCGTCAAAGCTCATCTGCTTGGGATCTTTGGAATCGGCGATCTTCTTGACCTGTTCTGCCGGGGTCGGAGCAGGAGTTACTGTGAACCCCGGTGGCGGATTGGGCTGGGCGGCAACCTGCTGCAAGAGCTGGTCCCAACCGGTGTCGTCACCGTGATAGTAAGTGTAGCAATGCTTCACATACGTACTGATAGGACCGTTGACCGCAGGATTGCTCTTGGTCAAACTTATGGCCCTGGCGCCATACCACAACCCCTGAGGATTCACCGGCTTGGTGCTGCAAAAAGCCGTTGCCAGCGGGTAGGCATTCAACCACGCGTCCGGATCGCTGGGATTGGCGTTGACTTCCATCTCATACGCTGTTTGAAGATATTTTTGTGCGGTTGGGTAATCCTTGGCATTGAGAGATCCAATGCCTACCGCGCCGTTGAACACCAGGGCGGCAATGGTCTTGAGTTTCTGGAAATCCGCATCCGATACACCATCAGGCTTGGTGTAGGTATTGAGGGCCTGCAGGCCCTGCTGTCCGTATTGAAGAGCCAGGGGCGCATCCGCGGCATTACCTGATTGCGCGGAAAGACGCTTGCTGTAGGCCAGCACCAGTAGGGCGCGCACGTTGTTAGGATTCACCTGCAAGACACGCGTAGCGGCATCCTGGGCCTTGGCTAGGTTGCCCGCCTGCTGGTAGGCCCCCATTAGCTGTTCCAGGGCATCATCCTTAACGACGCTGTTGGGATATTGCGTGATGAACTGTTCCAGGGCATTTGCCTTGGTAGCCGGCTCGGTAATGCCCATGGCATTGACGTAGGCATTGTATTCAGCAGGATCTTTGATCTCTTTCTTCTGCTGCGGTTGCGCCGCAGGCGGCTGGGTCGTCGTGGTCGTCTGACCAGGTTGAGCGCCCGGAGCGGGCTGTTGCGAGGTGGTTGGTGAGGTGGATGGTTGCTGTGCCACACCCGCGACTGCGGCCGCGAGTACCCAAATGGCAAGCTGGTTCAGCTTCTTCATATAGCTCCTTCAATCAGAACAATGGATCGCGAAATTCCCTGGCAAAACGGTTTAACTGCGCTAGCCTCGAACCCTCGCCGGCTTGCAAGCAGGGGTGTGACGAATTCCACCCGAAGCTTGGCATTATAGAAATGCAGCCCGGCAATAGCAAGTTTAGACAAACGTTACCCCTTGTAGCGCAAGCTTCGCGCTCCGCGAGCCAATATTGCCCTGTGTTCTATTAAGATGCAAATTAGATGCTGCTTGGTTGGAAGTTTCACGCCGGCAGCCTCGAAGATAAGGAGAAAGACGAAAGCCTATGGAAGGTACACTCAGCGGAAAGATCGCCCTGGTGACCGGCGGCGGCCGCGGCATAGGGGCTGCCATTGCTCGAAAGCTCGCTTCTATGGGGGCCAACACCATCATTTGCGGGCGCACGCCCGAATCATTGCAGCAGACCGCGCGCTCTATCACCGCCGGCGGCGGGCAATGTGAATCCCTGACCTGTGACATAACCGACCTGCGCTCGGTAGAGGCGCTTGCCGCCCGCGTGGACAAAACCTTTCAGCACACTGACATCCTGGTGAACAACGCCGGAGTAGGTGGTTTTGGGGCTCCTCTGCACCAGTTGCCACCTGAGGAATGGGAGAAGGTACTGAACACCAACCTGCGGGGCGTCTATTACTGCATCCGCGCCTTCGCGCCGATGATGATCCGGGCCAAGAGCGGCGATATTATCAATATCTCTTCCATCGCCGGAAAAAATGCCCTGGCCAACGGGGCAGCTTATGCCGCGTCCAAGTGGGGATTGAACGGATTGACCTATTCGGTGGCCGAGGAATTGCGAAGTCATAACATCCGGGTTGCGGTGGTTTGCCCGGGTTCGGTGGATACCGAACTTTCTCCTCATACCGGCAGAGATAAGAGCAGGATGCTGCATCCAGAAGATGTTGCCCACGTAGTTGCCATGCTGGTGACCCAGACGCCGCAATCTTTCGCCAGCGAAATCGTGCTCCGGCCCACGCAGAAGCCATAGGTAGCGCAGGGCGTCTCGCCAGTTGTCGCGTGAGCCTGCCCCGGCGTGCCGGGGGCATCTTGCCCGCCACTCTGTTGGACTTACCTAAAATGGTTTGTGTCCAAGCAGTACCACTACAAGCTGTAGAATGGATGTTAGCAAAGCCACGGTTTGTGTTACCATCAGCACCTTTGCTACTTTGTTACGGGAGGAGAACATATATGTCAGATCGCGATGGCAACAACGCCATTATGTGGTTCTTAGCTGGCTTGGGGTTGGGCGCCCTGGTGGGCGTGCTGTATGCTCCGCGCTCAGGACGTGAGACGCGACAGGCCATCCTGGACGCCGCCGAAGATAGCCGCGAGTACCTGGTCACCAAGGGTCAGGCCGCCCGCGAACAGGTAACCGAATGGGCCGCCAAAAGCAAAGATGCGGTCAAGCAGCAGAAGGATCAGTTTAAAGCTGCTTACGAGGCTGGCCGCCAGGCGTACCGGGAGACCGCCACTCCAGAAAAGTCCTAGAACTGATTTTCGTAATTAGGAACATTTGAGTGCTGCTCACAATGTACGCGGAGCACTCTGAAGCTTATGGATACATTGCTGAAAATTTTTATTGTCATCACGGGATGCGCCGTGGTGATCCAGGCAGGAATCCTGCTGGCGCTCTACTTCGAGTTCAAAAAGAGCAGCGCGCGTATGGAGGCCATGACCGGTGAAATCCATAAGCGCGCGATCCCGGTGCTCGATGCCGCCGGCGCTATCCTGACAGACTCGCGCGAGAAGCTGCATACCATCACTGAAAACCTGACGGCAACTTCCACTTCACTTCGCTCCCAGGTGGAGCGCATGGATCACACCATCAGCGATGTCATTGACCGCACCCGCTTGCAGGTAATCCGCGCGGATGACATGATCAGCCGCGCCATGGACCGGGTGGAAGAAACCACAGAGCTGGTGCAGCACTCCGTTATCTCACCCGTACGCCAGATCGCCGGGATTGTCAGCGGCTTGACCGTCGGTCTCCAGGCCTTCTTCAAACGCGGAGGCCATAAGCAGGAAGGCATGCCGCAGGACGAAGAGTTGTTTATTTGAGAGCAGCTTTTAGCTCCTGGCATTTAGCGTATGCTGCAAAATGACTCACGCAGATCTTACTTTTGACCAAATTCCACTTCCGTTTCTCCACGGTCGTACCACACAAAATCCCATCTCCCACTTCACCTATTGAAATCGACTTGACAACCGGCGCCTTATAGTCAGATTATTCCTCCCGGAAAATTCTGCGGTCCGCACTCTATGGCACTCAACAGGCAGAGCCAGTCATAGAAAAACCGCCAGTGGAGAAAATCTAATGAAAAGTCTTCTTGCCTGTGTCGTAGTCCTTGTTTTGCTCTGTTCCCTGAATATCAACCTCGCCTTAGCACAAACAACCAGCGGTCAGATTAGCGGACGGGTCGTCGACCCCGACGGCCAATCCATTGTTAACGCTGAGGTCACCCTCACCAATCAGCTCACGTCGGAGCAACGTGTTGAAAAGACCGATACCTCTGGCGATTTTGTCTTCGCCTCCGTACAGCCGGGTACATTCGCGGTAGCCATAACCGCGCCGGGATTTAAGACATTTACGAAAAAGGACCTGGCCCTCACCGCGTCAGAGCGGCTGTCGGCCGGCATACTGCGAATGGAAACCGGCGCTGTCAGCCAGTCCATTGACGTCAGCGCCGATGCAACCCCGGTGCAGACGGAAAGCGGTGAACGATCGGCCCTGCTCGACGAGCATCAGATGGCGACCCTGTTAGACCCCGCCCGTAACTTCCTGAACTTGACCAGGGTGCTTCCCGGAGTCGTGGCAACCAACAACGTGGGCCAGGACCAGTTGGGCATTTATGGCATAGATACAGTCAACGGAGTGCGCAGCGAGTACGGCACTGTGAGCGTTGATGGAGTTGACGCCAACACGAACGCCCGCGGAATTGACCGCGTCGAAACCCCCTTGAACATGGACGCGATTGCCGAGGTGAAAATCCTGCAGAACAACTTCCAGGCCGAATATGGCGGAAGCTCCGGCTCGGTGGTGAATACGGTGACCAAGTCAGGAACACGTGACTTTCACGGGACCGTCTACTACTACAAGCGGCACGAGGAATTTAACGCGAACCAGTTTTTTAACAGCAAAGGCTGGAACCAAGACGCCAACGGCAACCCGGTTGAGCTGGCAAAACCGCTCAATCGCTTTAACACCATCGGATATAACATCGGCGGGCCAATCTGGATTCCCAAAGTGGACTTCAACCAGAAGAAAGACAAGCTCTTCTTCTTCTTTTCCCAGGAAATCTGGCCAACGGTTCATCCCGGCGACGGCACTCCCCTTAAGCTCAGGGTGCCTACCGCTCTAGAGCTCCAGGGCGACTTCTCGCAAACTATTGTTAATAACAAAGTGGTCGCACTCAAAGACCCGAAGGATTGTGGCCCGGCAGCAAACCAGAACTGTCTCTTGAATCCCACCCACATCAATCCTGCCTTCATCAACCCCGACATGCTGAAGCTGCTCAATATACTTCCAGCGCCTAATGCTGTTGATACAACCGGTGCCAACTTTGTGCAGCCCCTGACCGAGAAGAATCCGGTGAATCAAAAGATACTGCGGGTTGACTACAATATTTCCGATAAATGGCGCGCCTATTTCCGGGGTGTAGACATGTCGGTGAAGTCGCAGGGGAACGCGGCCGCCTTCATCCCCATGGAATTCCTTACCAGCTTCCCTGTGGATTATGTCAATCGCAGCCCGAATCTGGCTGTGGATGTGACTTATCTCGCCAGCCCAACGCTGGTAAATGAGCTCAATATCGGTTGGGCTTCATGGTCGGAGGACCAGGTCTTTCCCAATGGACAGAGCGAGCTTGCCGCCGTCCAGAAAAGCGCCCTGGGAATCACTCTGGGACAGTTCCGCCCGCAAGATAATCCACGCGGCCTGATTCCGGTTCTCACTTTTGGTGGTGGAGGTCTGAACAAGCTTCCGACGATTGGGTTTTCCGGTTCCAACGGCGCCAGGTTCCCAATCAGTTCTAAGTCCAGTTCCTACGGTCTGACCGATGGATTAAGCAAGGTATGGCAAGGGCACATCTCTAAGGCGGGCATATACGTACATACTGATCGCTATGTGCAGCTTCATGTGGCCGGTAATTTCGCCGGAAACTACAACTTTGGTGTGAGCAACCAGAATCCCCTGGACAGCGGCAATACTTATGCCAATGCCCTGCTGGGCAACTTCCAGCAGTATTCGGAAAGCACCGGCGCTCCCGACTCCGATCCTTTCACCCACATCTTCGATTGGTATGTGCAGGACAACTGGAAGATCGTGAAGAACTTTACCCTCGACTATGGGCTGCGTTTTACCTGGGATATTCCACAGTCGCTGCATACCGGAGCGAATTTTGTGCCCGCGCTCTATGACCCCACGCAGACGCCGGTACTCTACAGGCCCGCAAAGGTGGGAGGTAAGAACGTGGTCATAGACCCCAGAAACGGAACCGTCGTAGCCTCGCAATTGTCTGGCGCCGTGGTTCCCGGATCGGGAAATCCTTTCGATGGCCTTGTGCCCATCGCAAGCACGAATGTCATACGAAGTCAGAACCTCCTGGTAGCCCCGCGCATTGGATTCGCGTGGGATATCTTCGGTGACGGCAAGACCGCTATGCGTGGTGGCTTCGGGGTCTTCTATAATTCTCGTCCGCCCTCTTCTCAGGCGGGGGATCTGACCACGAACCCGCCAATTCAAGCCAATCCAGTCCACCCCTTTGGCAACATTGGCCAGCTTTTCACCAATGCGGATACCAGCGTGATCTTCCCGTCCAATTTGAACCGGGTATTGCCACAGAATGCGCAAAGACCCGTAGTCTACAACTACAGTCTGGGAATTCAGCATAATATCGGCTTCCAGACCGTGCTCGACATCGCTTATGTCGGTAACCTGGGGCGGCACCTCGGTGAAACCGTTGACCTGAACGCCCTGCCGCCGGGAACACGATTCCTTAGTGCCAACCAGGACCCCACGACCGGTAAGGTTCTGCCAGATAACTTCCTGCGTCGCTACATCGGCTTGGGAAGCATCCCATTTACCGTGTTTGGAGGTACGTCGAACTACAATGCACTTCAGGTGCAGGTCACGCACCGATTTACCCGTGGTCTGTCGTTCGGCGCCAACTACACTTGGTCGAAGGCACTGGATTTCAGTGACGCCACCACCGGCACCGTCGCAAACTTCGCCCCCCTTCATGCATACAACTACGGTTTGGCTAGTTTTGACCGCGATCACGCCTTCAAGATTAACTGGCTCTGGAACGTACCAAAGGCCAGCCGCTTGTGGGACAACCCCGTTATGCGCGCAGCCTTTGATAACTGGCAGCTTTCGGGCATCGCTTCTTTTATTCGCGGCGCGCCGCAAGGTATCACCCTCAATACCGGAGGTGTCGATCTTACCGGCGGCACAGATGGGCCTCGTGTGCTGCTTACAGGCAGTCCAGTCCTCAGTCCTGGTGACCGCACAGTGCTCCGGTATCTCAACACCAGTGTAGTCATGGAACCGGCAGTGAATACAATCGGCAGCAATGGCCAATATTCAAATTTCGTCGGCAATGCCGGCAAAGCCGTATTCCGCGGACCGGGAATTAATAATTGGGACGTGGCTCTGTTTAAGAACATTCCCATTAAGGAAAGAGTAACGCTGCAATTGAGAAGTGAATTCTATAACGTATTCAACCACCACTCGTTCACAGGCGTGGATAATACGATACGTTTTGACCTCACCGGTAAGCTGATCCAGAATCAAACCTTTGGTCAACTGAATGCCGAGCGCGGGCCCCGACAGATCCAATTTGCCGCTCGTGTCAGCTTCTGAGGCCAGATTTGGATTGCAATTGAAGCTATAGAAGTAACTCCTCCCACCCCAGGGCCGTCGCATATCGCGGCGGCCCATTTTTTTATCGCAGATAGTGACAGCGGAACGGGTGCTAATCAACGAAAAAGTAGCAATCGTCCTTTCTTAATTTTCTTTGGCGCCTTAAGTCTTGCTGTATTTCGTTTCTGCAAGACCCAGCGCCGGAGGCGTGGAATGAGTTAGCCCAGCGCGGAAGCGCTGGGTAAGTAGGAAAAAAGTAAGGAGCCCTGGAGGGGCGGCACTAACTGCGTGATGCCGTAGCCCTTAGAATGGAGCCTGCCCCGGCTTTGCCGTGGGGGCTGACTGCTAAACGATCCAACCGCCGCCCACCACGTTCTCCCCGTCGTACAACACAACTGCCTGTCCCGGAGTGATGGCTCTTTGGGCTTGGTCGAAAGTCAGGGTGATTTCGTCGTCTCCGGTCTGCTGCGCGGTAGCAGCGGCGGCCTCGTGGCGATGACGTATCTTCGCCGTGACCCGCATAGGATGCTCGAGATTGGCGACAGAAATCAGGTTGATGCGCCGCGCCCGCAGCGTAGTGGATTGCAACTCATCGCCCGGGCCGACGACAACTTCCCTCTTGTCTCCGCGAATTCCCAGAACATACAGAGGCGAGCCCGTGGCCACGCCCAGGCCCTTGCGCTGGCCTACGGTGAACTGATGTATGCCTTTGTGCTCGCCCACCACTTGACCGCTGGGGGTCACCAACTCGCCTGAAGTATCGGGCAAAGCCTCGCCCTGCTCGGCAAGATACGCATCAATGAACTTCTTGTAGTCGCCGCCGGGGACAAAGCATATCTCCTGCGAATCGGGCTTCTCCGAGGTCGCTGGGGCCAATCCTAGGGCACGTGCCCTCTCCCGCACTTGTGGCTTGATCATGTTTCCCAATGGAAAGATCGTGCGGCTGAGCTGCTCCTGCGTCAGGCCAAAAAGAAAGTAGCTTTGGTCGCGGGAGCGGTCCACGCCACGCAGCAGGTTCCAGCGCCCGCTGGCCGCATTGAACTCAATCCGGGCGTAGTGGCCGGTAGCCAGGGTGTCAGCCCCAATCTGTTGCGCTGTAATGAGTAACTGATCAAACTTCAAGTGATTGTTGCAGAGACTGCAAGGGATCGGCGTCCGGCCAGAAAGATATTCTTCTACGAACGGACGGACAACATCTTGTTCAAAGCGCTCTTCGTTGTTGACCACGTAGTAAGGAATCTCGAGGATTTCAGCTACCCGGCGGGCATCGTAAACATCGTCAATCGAACAACAGCGCCCCCGAACCTGCTCAGGCATGCCCTCGTGTCCGGCAAGCCGCCGCTGGTTCCAGAGCTGCATGGTCAACCCGACGACGTTATGCCCCTCAGCACGCAGCATGGCCGCAACGGTGGAAGAATCCACACCGCCCGACATGGCTACGGCGATGGTTTTAGCCAGCATTTCAGCAATTAGCATTTAGCGCTTGGCATTTAGCCATTAGATCGGCTGCATGATACCAATTCTTATTCTAACTGTTTAACGCGAATCCTTGGCAGATAGAAAAACGCCGTTGAACACGTAGAAACTTCCTAGTCGGCTCGCGACTATGGCGATCCCAGAATTACTGTATCCGCTACCGTGGAAGAGCTGGCCTTTCAGGCCCGCGTTGAGATGCAAAACAAATGGGCTTCAGCCCGGTGCCGCTCCGACGGTAACCTTGCATAAAACACCTCCGAACTCACCTGAGCCGCATTCCTTAGTTCACATGCGCGGTGCTCGGTGTCTCCTGGTCGTTGAGTTCTTCCGCATGATCAACGACAAGAATCTCTACTGGAGCCGTTTGTGGATTCAATTTGAGCCCTAACTGCTCCGACACAGCCGTGACAACAGAGTTGCTGTCGCCCGGTGTCCAGTCCAGGGTGATATCGTAAACTCCCTTCAGTCCAGTCTTGTCCAGCACCATGCGGCCGGTCGAATTCGACAGGAAGCCAGCCATTACATCAATGGGGACCTGTTGGGCGACTAGGTGACCTTTTTCAATATGGAACCGGCCCTTGCTGGGCCCCACCTCGCCAGGCGGCGCCTCTTTCAACTTTGATCCATTCGTTCCCACAACCAACTCGTACACTGGCAGTTCTTTCGTTTCACGATGGACTGTCAGTTTGAACCGGTCGGCCAGCAGCGCCTGGAGCTTCGGCCCGATCTGGGGATTAGCCGGATCTACCTTTGCGTGGAGATCATATTTTTCGGTCGTGAGCCAGCTTGGCCCTCCTAGGATTTGTAAGTCTTTGAGGCCATATGCGCTCTGAATAAGCCGTTTCAGAGTTACGTTTGTTGCTGTCCAGTCCGGGCTCCCGGATTCCCGAATCATCATGGTGATATTGGCGTCTGGCTTGCTTCGTTTGATCGAAACGTCTTCGAACACCGGTGAGGGCTGCGACTGCGCTCGACTTGGCGTCGGGTTCAGAAAGCCGATGGCGATAGGCACGGCGACGACCGCCATGCCTATTGTGGCCAGCAATAATTTCTTGGTGAAATCCAGCTTGCTTGCAATGCGATGCGTCATAATGTCCTCGATTCTTTTCTTGAGATTCGATCCCGTCACTCCGGTCACGCAGACCAGCGGCGATTCCAAATAGAATTCACAAACTTTAAGTATGCTTTCAGCGTAAGCCTGCGGCTCGCTGCCCAAGCGCAGTACCTCCTCGTCGCAGGCGCGCTCGCGTTCATCCACCAGGCGCGCCCCAATCCACCACACCAGGGGATGAAACCAGAAGAGAGCTTCGACCAGCATATGGATCGCCGCCAGCAGATTGTCGCGGCGGCGAACGTGGCACAGTTCGTGCGCGATGATCGCCTCTAACTGCGCGTCTGTCAGCCGGTCTGAGATTCCTGCCGGCAGCAACATCACCGGACGGAAGATGCCGACAACCCCTGGTTCCAGTGCGGATTCGGAGACCATGATCTTGATCGGCCCCGCAATTCCTACGCTTTGTTCCAGACGGCGTAGCGCCTCGAGTTCACGTCCAGCTTGCAGCGGCAAAGCTCCGCGCAGGGGGCCGGTCACACGCCGCCAGCGCAACCACCAAAACAGAAGCACGCCAGCGCAACCCCAGAGCCACACAAGGAGCAAGAGAGTTGGCAGAAGACGGGCTGCAGCAGCGAAGGCCGTAGAGGCAGTGGGCACAGCAGACGCCGGCGCAAAAGGCTGGCTGATCTCCTGCATCACAAAGGAGACTCCGGGTTCGGTTATGACATGAGACTTTGATAATCCCAGGTGGCTGCCCATGGCAATCAGCAGCGAAAACGGAATGAAGAACTTCACCGATGCCGTCAGCCAAAGCCAATAGCGCACCTGCGCGCGGTTCTTTCGCAGCGCCAGGGTGAGGAGCCCGGCCACGGCGGCAAAGAGCGTTGATTGCCACAGGTGATTGGCCAGCGGCGTCCCGAGGGCTGTCCATGCCAAAGGTGAAAATGCCACGACCGTAAGAATGTTCATTCCGATTTGTCCTTTCTCCCCAGTCTGCGCACAGCTTTCTCGGCTTCGCGTACGTCATCCAGGCTAAGCTTGCCCGATTCGATCAGGTGGGCCATGACGGGCTGCGTCCGGCCGCCAAACAGGCCCAGCAGCTCGTCAATCAATCGGCGGTGCGCCGCCTGGCGCGAGATAATTGCCTCGAAGATATGCGCGTTACTGATCTTCTTAACGCGGCGCAGCACCTTCTTACGTTCCATGCGATACACAGTGGTCTGCACGGTTGTATAGGCCGGCCGGTCGCGCGGCGGGAACGCCTCCTGAATCTCTCGAATCGAGGCGACGCCTCGGCTCCAAAGCGCCTCCATAATCTGCAGTTCCAGTTTCGTCAGTTTCGGTAAGGCCATGGTATTTAGTCTCTACTACAATCGTGCGTAATACTACTACATATGTAGTTTTTGTCAAGTATTTTGTAAAATAAAAATGGGCCAACGATATCAGCATTAGCTGATAGGGGTCAGGGCCTGTGAATTGAGGTGGGTCTGGATTGGCTAAATGCTGACTGCTGAATGCTTCTTATTTCGCTGAGTGCTGACTGCTGATTGCTGAGTGCTTTTTATACACCGGAGACAACTCCCGCAATCTAGCCACAGTCGGTGGAATCAAAGACAACGCGAAGTCCACATCTTCCGCAGTATTGAGTTTGCCCAGGCTGAAGCGCAGGCTAGCCCGGGCCCGTTCGGGGGCCAATCCCATGGCCATTAAAACGTGGGAAGGCTCAAGCGCCCCCGACGAACAGGCGGCGCCGGTTGAAACTGCCAAACCTTTTAGGTCGAGGGCAATGATCAGCGCCTCCCCCTCGATATGGTCAAAATGAATATTCGTCGTTGTCGGGACGCGCGGAGCGCCCTCGCCATTCACGCCGGTTTCATCCACCGCGCTCAAGATTCCCTGCTGCAAGCGGTCGCGCAAAGCACCCAGGCGCGCGACTTCACCGTTCTCGAAGGCGGCCACGGCGATCTCGGCCGCCTTGCCTAAAGCAACGATCCCGGGCACGTTTTCTGTTCCCGCGCGGCGCTGGCGCTCATGGTTGCCGCCGTAGAACAACGGATCAATCAATGTTCCCTTGCGGACGTACAACACCCCAGTCCCTTGCGGAGCGTGCATCTTGTGTCCGGAGATGGAGAGCAGGTCGCAGCCGATCTTGCTGACGTCAATCACGCACTTCCCCGCCGCCTGCACGGCGTCGGTATGAAAATAAATATCGGCCTCGGCGGCAATGCGGCCGATGGCCTCAACCGGCTGCAGCACTCCCGTTTCGTTGTTCGCCATCATGATCGACACGAGCCGGGTGTCCGGACGAAGCGCGCGCCTCACGTCCTCCGGATCAACCAGGCCACGGCCGTCCACGGGAACATAGGTGACCGTGCATCCCATCTTTTCCAGGCGATGGCAGGAGTTGAGCACGGCATGGTGCTCGATCATGGAAGTAACCACATGATCGCCGGAGCGAACCATGCCAAAAACGGCGAGGTTATCGGCCTCGGTGCCGCCGCTGGTGAAAACAATCTCGGCAGCCCGGCAGTTCAGCAGCAGGGCAACGCTCTCCCGCGCGCGCTCGACCGCGGCCCGGGTCTGCTGCCCATGATGATGGATGGAAGAGGCATTGCCAAATCGCTCGCCCAGGTATGGACGCATGGCCTCCAGCGCCTCCGGTAACAGAGGCGACGTGGCGTTATTATCCATATACACGCGCTGCATACTTCTATTGTATCCACGTTATGACCACTGGGAGTTGAAGAATAAATGCACTGAGTTGGTATCAAAACCTTGTATTTTGCCAAATTCTAACCCATCATTTTCATTGGGCTCTGCCTCGGGATCGAGGACTGAGCGTTATCTCGCAATAGTTTTCTGAAAGGGTTAGGCAAAAGCCGCATGACACCAGTTCAGCATTACTTCAGCACCGCGTTCTGGGCGCCGCATGTTATTGAACACGAATGAGTTAATGCACAGACCCTTGCTGAGCAAGGGGAGGGGGTAGGAACTTCGATGGAGGCTATTTTTGCGGAAGGGATAGCAGACGATCTAGCCTGGTAATTTTTGCGGCGCTTAAATTGCTAGAATCGTCTAATCAGCAATGTTCAAGAACCTGGGTACCTTAAAGCCGTATTTCTGGAGATACCGTTGGGGATTTATCTCCGGTACACTTTTCGTCCTGCTTACAAACGGCATATGGGTTATCTTTCCTCTACTCATCAAGCGCGCCGTCGACGAGGTGAGCACATGGAGCCATGTTCACGACCTGCTTATGCGGCTTCCGATTTCGCTGAGCATCCGAAATACCGCAGACCACATAAATATCAAAATCATCATTTATGCGCTCGCCGTTGCCTCACTACAACTGATTGGCGTCGCACTGGCCAAAGGGATCTTCCAATACCTCACCCGCTGGAAGCTGATCGGCATCTCGCGTGAGATCGAGTTCGATCTGCGCAATGACATGTTCCGCCACCTGGAAGGGCTCTCCTACTCCTACTACCAGCGCACGCGGACTGGCGACATCATGGCGCGTGCTACCAACGACCTGAACGCGGTGCGCATGATGCTGGGGCCGGCCATCATGTATTCCGCCAACACCATCGTATTCACCGCGGCTGCCCTGGTTTTCATGTGGCACATCAGCCCCCGGCTCACCACCTGGGCCTTCCTGCCGCTTCCCCTGGTCAGCATCATCGTGCAGTACTTTGGGCGGCGGATTCATGAGCGCTTTGAGCGTATCCAGGCGATGTTTTCTGATATCTCTGCGCGCGCCCAGGAGAATTTTTCCGGGGTCCGCGTGCTGCGGGCCTACGTGCAGGAAAAAGCCGAGATCGAAGCCTTCGAAGGCGCGAATCAGGAATACATCCGGCGCAGCCTGTTGCTGGTGCGGCTGATGGGAATGTTGTGGCCGACTCTGGAGCTTCTGCTGGGCCTGGCCATCGTGCTGGTGCTATGGCTGGGCGGGCGCGAAGTGCTGCTGGGGCGCATGACGGTGGGTGATTTTGTCGCCTTCAATACCTACATGGTGCAGCTTACCTGGCCAATCATCGCCCTGGGCTGGGTTCTGAATATCTTCCAGCGCGGCACCGCGTCCATGGGGCGCATCAACGAAATTTTTGCGGAAAAGCCTGAGATCACCGGCAGTCTGGCTTTCCACGATAAGAACGACAAGACCGGCGATGCGATTCGCGGTGAAATTGAATTTCGTGGCCTCAACTTCAGTTACAACGGCGTGCCCGTTCTGAGGAATGTCGATCTGAAGGTCCCGGCGGGAACAAGCCTGGCGGTGGTTGGCCCCACCGGCTCGGGAAAATCAACTCTCGTCAATTTGATTCCGCGCATTTACGACGCCGCTCCGGGCATGGTCTTGATCGATGGGCGCCCGATTCGCGAGTTTCCCCTGGCAGACCTGCGCCGCAGTATTGGCTTCGTACCGCAGGAAACTTTTCTATTCAGCGACAGCATCCGCGAAAACATTGCCTTGGGCAAAGAAGAGGCCGGCGATGCCGCCATTCATGATGCAGCCACAGCGGCGAATATTGCCAGCGACATCGAAGAGTTTCCGGAAAAGTATTCCACCATGGTGGGCGAGCGCGGCATCACGCTTTCCGGCGGACAAAAGCAGCGCACCGCCATCGCCCGCGCCATCCTGCGCGATCCGCGGATTCTGATCCTGGATGACGCTCTTTCCAGCGTTGATACCCACACGGAAGAAAAGATCCTCACCCACTTGCGCGAGGTGATGCAGGGCCGCACCACCATCTTCATTTCGCACCGTGTCTCCACCGTGCGCAACGCCGACCGCATCGCGGTCCTGCACGATGGCAGCATCGTCGAATCAGGGACGCACGATGAATTGGTGGCCCGTAACGGCTATTACACCGACCTGTATAACAAGCAGTTGCTGGAAGAAGAGCTGGCCGAGGTATAAAGGGATTGAGTCATCGGGTCATTGAGCCATTTTGGGAATTGCAGAATTGCGGAATTTCATAATTGTTAATTGTCTTCAGATTGCTGGCTTTCGAGCAAATCACCCAATTACCCGATTACTGAATTATTCAATTTTGTTTACTGACCCAATGATCCGATGACCCAATGACTCAATTCCTCCGCGTCTCCGCGCCTCCGCGGTTTCATTTATTCTGAACCGCAAACTGATAAAGTGTTTTCAGGGACAATGAAGCGCACCGTCACCGCCGAACTGCTCGACAGCGATGCTGGACCCCCCGGCGAGATTGCGTCTTCCCTGGCGGATTTGCGGCTTGTCAATCGCTGGTTTGGCGGAAGCCGCACGACCATAGACTTGATCCGAACCGTGGCTGCCCGGACTGGACAAAAAGAATTTTCCTACCTCGACGTGGCCGGAGCCTCGGGCGACGTCGCTTCTGCTGCCAGCGAGAACCTGCGGCGGCATGGAATCAAACTGGCCGTCACGTTGCTCGACAAAAATCCCTCACATCTCAATGGCAAATTCAGGGCAGTTGCCGGCGATGCGCTGGCGCTGCCCTTTGCGGACAAGAGTTTTGATCTGGTGGCCTGCTCAACCTTTGTGCACCATCTGGAGCCGGACGAGATTCTACAATTCGTAAATGACGCCCTGCGGGTTGCGCGCAAGGCGGTGCTGATTAACGACCTGCGCCGCCACCCGATGCATTTAGCTCTGGTCTACGCGGGCTTCCCGCTCTTCCGCAGCCGGCTTACGCGCCACGATGCCCCTGCATCGGTAAGGCGCTCGTATACTCCTGAAGAGTTACAGAACCTGTTAAGCAAAAGCCGGGCAGCTCGCGTTGCAATCAGCCGGCATTATCTTTTCCGTATGGGTGCAATCGCCTGGGCACAATGAGTTAGTCTTGAGTGTGAATTGCATGAGTGGATACGACCTGGCGATCGTTGGTGGAGGGCTGGCGGGATGCGCCGCCGCCATCACCATCATGCAGTCTGCGCCCGCCACCAAAATCCTCGTGCTGGAGCGCGGATCATATCCGCGCCACAAAGTCTGCGGAGAATTCGTCTCCCCTGAAGGCATCGCCGCCCTGGGCAAGATTCTGCAGCCGGCGGAGACTTCGCTCCTGGTCAAACAGGTGCCGCCTCTCAGCTATGCCAATATTCGGGTTGACGGCCGCGTTCTGTCTTCGCCCATTCGCCCCGCAGCGGCCAGCATCACTCGCTTTGACCTCGATCTTGCGTTGTGGCAGCGCGCAGGAAAACTCGGGGTTGACTGCCGCGAGAAGGCTCCGGTTTTGAAAGCTGAAGGAGGCGGCCCTTTCAAGCTCCAGCTTGAACGAGCGAGCATACAGTCGGCGGCGCTTATCAACGCGGCGGGAAGATGGTCTGTCTTCACCCAGCGAAGAATCAAGGTCTCCAATGGTTCATTCAACAAATGGATCGGGTTGAAGGCCCACTTCACGGAAGACATGGCGCCGCACGCAATTGATCTCTACCTTTTTGATGGCGGCTATTGCGGCGTGCAGCCCGTCGGACCGCAGCGGGTGAATGCATGCGCCATGGTCCGTGCCGAGGTAGCTACCTCGCTGGGCGAAGTATGCAGGCTTCATCCTGAGCTTGACCGGCGCAGCCAGGATTGGATACCCGTGATGGAGACTGTCACCACCTCTCCGCTTCTGTTCAGAAAGCCGCTCCCGGTCGAGGATGGCATGATTAACGCAGGAGATGCCGCCGGATTTATCGATCCCTTTGTTGGTGATGGAATGACGCTGGCGCTGCACAGCGGCATGCTGGCGGGACAAGCCTTACTTCCTTTCTTCAGGAAGGAATGCGATTTACAAGCTGCCCTTGAAACCTACGCCCGGCAGTACAAGAGCAAACTTCTACCTGCCTTTCATCGCGCACGCTGGGTGCGAAGGATGATCGCATTGCCGCGTCCGGTGCGAATTCCACTTGCCCGTCTTATCCAGACCACGGGAATGACGGAGTTGATGCTTAGGGCGACAAGAATCGCGGGATAGCTTAGCGCACAACCAGCACTTCGCGGGTATGATCACGGGCGAGAAAAAATTTCAGGGACTTGAAGTTATGGAAGAGATTCTCGATGTGCCGGTTATTGAAGACGCGCTGCAGGCGGAAGCGAGGAACCTGTTGCAGCTCCAGGGTATCGGCGCCGGCAATGTGATAGCGACAGTAGGGAGCCTGTGGGCCGGCGTCTTTGGTATGAAAGAAGCCCAGCAGCATACCGCCCGGCTGCATCACGCTGTGGATGCGCTCCACCAAAGGTTTCACCAGGAGCTCGGGGAGATAATCGGCGACGCTCCAGAGCAGCACAGCATCGAACTGCTCTCCGCGAAAGACGAGGTTCTCGGCGAAGAAGCGCTCTACATCCACGGCGGCGGCGCCATCTTCCCCGGGACGCAGCAGCGCCGGATCCATGGAAGACAGCAGAACATCCACGTTGTAGATCTTGTGTCCGAGTGAAGTGAGATAGTGGATATTCGTAGGCGAGGTCGGACCCAGATCCAGGACATTAAGCCCTTCCCTCGCCTGTATGACCTTGGTAAATTCCTGAAATCCGGTGGAGCGCCGCGGCACACGCTCTTGCGATGGCGCTAACGGCGGCGTTCCAGCCGTGGTTGAACCGCGGAACATCTTTAAGAACTGCGGCATCAGGAATTCGATCCGGCGGTCGCGCTGAAGCTCAGCTCACGCCGGTGGTCTCCTGACTGGGATTTTCCATCTTTCAGAAGATCGATGGCCCCTTTGAAGAAAGCTCCATCTTCAATCATGATGCGCTGGGTAGTGATGTCACCGGTGAGCACTGCGGATTTCTTCAGCTCCACCTTTTCATCGCCGGCTATGTTGCCGTCAACCTTGCCGTGTACGATTACTTCGCGGGCGCGAATGTTGGCGCGGATACGGCCATGCGGCCCCACGGTGAGGCTGTGCTGCTTGAGGTCAACGCTGCCCTCGACCTCGCCATCGAGATACAAGTCTTCGCTTCCGGAAAGCTCGCCTTTGATCAGCACTGATTTGCCGATGTGGGCAACCTCGGCGCGGAAATTCTCCGCCGGACGCTGTGGAACATAAGCCGTACGCGCCGCAGCAGCGGGTGGGGCTGCGGTGCCGGCGCTGGCAACAGTCGTGGCTGGCATGGTGCTCATGGTGTTGTTGGTCGTGCTCGGGGCCGGGGCCGCTGAGCCAGATGATTTTTCGTCAGGACGCGCTTTCCACATAATTTCTCTCCCATTGTTCGCCCAGGCTGATCGGATGGCCCGAAGCACAATAATTCGGCAGCTCAGACAGCAGAGATCAGGATGGCGTTCTGCACACTATACTGCCTTTCCTGCCTGCGAAGAAAGCCTTTCTCCTAAGGGAGGCGGCAGAAGCTCCTCCGGGGTCCGCTCCCTGAGAACCCGATACCACAGGGATGGAATCCAAGGGTAACTAAAGAGTATATATGTCTACCAAGCAGCTCAGCCTCATCCGTTTTCGGCGGCTTAAATACTTGAATTCCCTATGTTTATCACTTAGTTAACGTTACGATGGTGCAATCGGAGTTTGGCCAAAAGCGTGCAATGTCAAGAAGGTGTCGGCCTGATCGGATTGTTGCGCCAGTCGACGAAGACCGAAAACCAGGGGAACAACGGTTTTTGTTGTTGGGGCAACTTCTTACCAGTGGGACTGCCTTTCCGAACGGCCGACCTTGCTCTCATAACCCTCATATTTCTCCTCCTCCGAGGCTGGTATTTTGCCAGCCTCTCTTCTTTGGCGCGGGGTGCAGTCGTTAAGTTTCGGCTATTTTCTGTGCAACGGAAAAGCTGATGGAACACTCTAACTAAGTAAGGTTTTATGCCATCTTGCGAACGCAGGAGAAGAATTCTCGCGCCTTCGGCGCTGTTCATCGCTCTTGTGGCCGTTTTTCTGGCTCTGCCGTCGAATGCCAGAAGCGGCAAGCAGCAGGATAACTCTGCCTCTCAAGCTTCAAGTGAAGACCTCCATTTGCCCACATCGGCCAACGATCTTGTGCGCCAGGCCATCGACAATGAGCTCAAACAGACAGTGGGCGACGAGAAGTATTTTTATATGGTGCGCAAACTCTCTCCCGGCAGCGAACAAACCAAGGAATATGTGGAGACCGACGAAGGCGCCGTAGGCCGGTTGGTGGCAATGAATGGCAAGCCGCTCGCTGCCGACCAGGTCCGGAAAGAGGACATACATCTACAAAAACTTGCGACCGACCCGGAGACCAAGAACAAGCACCGCAAGGAGCAACTCGAAGACGAAGAACGTACCAATAAAATGCTGAAGGCCATGCCTGATGCTTTTATCTTTCAATATGATGGGAAGGAAGACTCTCCTCAATATGGCACGTTAGTACGGTTGCAGTTTAGGCCAAATCCGAACTTCAATCCTCCCAGCCGCGAGACGCAGATTTATCGCGGCATGGAAGGCACCATGCTTATTGATGCCGCTGAGAAGCGTCTGGTCAAGATTGATGCCCACCTGACACAGGAAGTCACCTTCGGTTGGGGCATCTTCGGGCACCTGGACAAGGGCGGGGCGTTTGAGGTGGAGCAGTCCAAGATCAGTCCTCGCCGGTGGGAAACAACAAAATTGGAGATGAAGTTTACCGGGCGCGTGCTTCTGTTTAAGAAGTTAAACGTTGACGAGAAAGAAATTACCGGCAATTTTCGCCCCGCTCCCCCTCATCTCAACCTGATCGAAGGGGTGAATATGCTGAAGCAACAGAATCCCCAGCTCGCTGAGGACCAAAGCAACGCATCTAAGGCGAATGCGAAATAACTCTAGGCAGAGACGGCGCTTAGAGTTTCTTCCCTGACGGTGAGTTGCTGAATCAAATCTTTCCGGATCTGGTGGCCAATTCCAACTTCCCTCGAAACACGAATCGTGCCCTGTGGCGATACCAGCACTTCGGGCTCGATGATGTCTTCTTTCCAATAGCGTTTGGAAGCGGAAACATCGCCGGGGAGGGTGAAGTTTTCCAGCGTAGAAAGCGCCAGATTTTGCGCGCGTCCGATGCCCGATTCCAGCATGCCACCACACCACACGGGAATGCCCGCCGCCTGGCAGACATTGTGTACGGCGATGGCTTCGCTGAACCCTCCAACACGGCCCACTTTGATATTTATGATCCTGCAAGACCCGAGCTCGGCGGCCATCTGGGCATCGCGGGCTGAGCGAATGCTTTCATCCAGGCAAAGCGGAGTCTTGAGCAGCTTTTGCAGGCGAGCATGAAAGTAGATGTCATCGCTCCACAGCGGCTGTTCGATCATCAGCAGGCCGAAGGGGTCCAGTTTCATGAGATGGCCGGCATCTTCCAGCGTGTACGCGGAATTGGCATCACAGCTCAATAGAATCCTGGGCCAGCGCGCCCGGATGCGCTCGATGACGCTTACGTCCCAGCCAGGCTTGATCTTGACCTTAATGCGTTGATAGCCGGCGGTGAGTTCGGCCTGGATTTTCTCCAGCAACTGTTCAACGGAATCCTGAATACCAATGGAGACTCCGCACGGGACCTCGGTGCGAACGCCACCGAGCAGATTCCAGAGAGGGATTCCCTGCTGCAAGGATTCGGCGTGCCACAGCGCATTCTCAACCGCGGCTTTGGCCATGCGGTGACCGCGGACCGCACCCAACAGAGGCACGCAATCGCGGCCATGAGCAAGAGATTTACCCAGAACCGCAGGCGCGAGATACTCGTGCGTGACATACCAGGCGGTATCAATGGATTCCTCGCAATAGTGCGGCCCTTCGCCGGCCACACACTCTCCCCAGGCTTCAATTCCGTCACAATGAATGCAAACCAGCAGGATGCGGCGATGGTAAGTCCGGCCAAAGCTGGTTTCAAAGAAGTGCACCAGCGGCATACGGATTTCGCGCAGCGTAATGGCCTCGATTTTTATCATGGCGTTTCATCTTCCAGGGGATACCACCAAGGCTCATCCCACCTGCCCAGCAGAAATTTCCCGTTGCCCTGCGCATCGCGTTCGTATCCTAAAACCGCGAGACCTTCGGAAAAAGCTTTGAGAAACGCTTCACGGTTTCGCAATTGCAGTTGTTTGGCCTGCTCACGAGTACTAGCTGAAGATTTCCATTCGTAGACCTGCGCCGGCACATCTATGGTCACGACCGGCTTGAGCGGAGGCGCTCCGGACTTCAAAAGTCCGGTCACCCGTTTTGAACGCAGCCACCATTCAGCAACCAGCCGATCGGTAGGAAGCCCGCCCTGCAAGGGTGAGGATGACATTCCATAATGGTTGACGCTATAACGCCGGGTCATAGCGCCCAGCTTTGCAATATTCAAGAATGAGTTCTTGATCTCCAGCGGGTCGAAGGTCCACTCAATAAGATCGAGGTTGCGGGCGAGGGCATCTTCACGCTGCGCCAGCTTCAGCTTTTGTCCGAGCCCGGAGTCGCGGTATTGCTCGCGCACCGCCATCATATGTGAGTGCAGGTAGGGCTTTCCCGCGCGCGCGCCGGGAATGGAGAACACAAACCCCGCCAGGTCTTTGCCGTGGAAAGCGCCGATCACCTGCCCCCCGATCTTTTGCGCCACCACAAACATGCGCAGTGGAACCAGGTCGGCGTCATCGAACTGCCAAACATCTTTCTGT
>Ga0209166_10000948_pt1 | contig 26615 bp, 25 predicted proteins | sample Coa_R1_3_FD_187151 | JGI IMG/M metagenome (GOLD analysis project Ga0209166, IMG submission 187151) | Surface soil microbial communities from Centralia Pennsylvania, which are recovering from an underground coalmine fire - Coalmine... | ecosystem: Environmental > Terrestrial > Soil >...
GGGAGCCGTTGCCGTCGGTATTTTGCTTTCTTTGTACATCAACTCAGTCGTGAGCTGGCTGATTGATGCCAACGTGTTGACCACCACGAACCTGTTGAAAGAAACCGTGCATGTTGAGAGTCCCCCGATCTTCAAAGTTATCGTCTTTTCTGTGCTGATTAACCTGGCGGCGCAGGCGGGCGATCTGGTGGAATCGATGATGAAGCGCGGCGCCGACGTGAAAGATTCGGGGGCCTTGTTGCCGGGGCACGGAGGCATTCTCGACCGCATTGACGCTATGCTGCTGGCGGCTCCGGTGCTGTGGTACTATGCCTTCACGGCCACTCAATAATCTGCTTTCTGATGAAACGCATAGCTATCTTAGGATCTACCGGCTCCATTGGACGAAGCACGCTGAGCATCGTCGAATCCTACCCTGAGCGATTTTCCATAACCAGCATGGCCGCGGGCACAAATCTTGAGACTGCTTTGGCCGATGCCAGACGCTGGAAACCAAAAGTCATCTCCGTAGCCAAAGCCGAGGACGCCGGCAAACTGAAAGCACAGCTACAAAGCGCCGGGCTGGAAGCAACCGAGGTAGTACATGGATCGCAGGGAACGGTGCAGGTGGCCACCCATCCGGAAGTTGATTTCGTGGTCAGCGCCATCGTGGGCGTGGCTGGACTCGAAGCAACCTACGAGGCCGTGAAGGCCGGCAAAACCGTAGGGCTGGCCAACAAAGAGTGCCTGGTGGCCGCGGGTGAACTGATCACCGCTGAGGCCCGCAAGCAGAACAAACCGCTGCTGCCTATCGATAGCGAACATAACGCGGTACACCAGTGTATGCGCGGCGGGCGTATGGAAGAAGTGGAGCGCGTATGGCTCACCGCTTCTGGCGGTCCTTTCCTGCATACCCCCAAATCACAGTTTGACTCCATCACGGTCGAGCAGGCCCTCAACCATCCTACGTGGAAGATGGGCAAACGAATCACGATTGACTCCGCCACCATGATGAACAAAGGCTTCGAAGTCATCGAGGCTTGCCGCTTGTTTCACGTGCCGCCGGAGAAGGTGAAAGTCATTGTGCATCCCCAATCTACGATCCACTCCCTGGTTGAGTTCGTGGACGGCAGCATTCTGGCGCAGCTCTCGGTCACGGACATGCGCCTTCCGATTCTTTATGCGCTCACCTGGCCGGAGCGCGTCGCCTCTGATCTGCGCTTTCCGGTGCAGAAGCTGAAGCGGCTGGATTTTCATCCGCCGGATATGGACAAGTTCCCCTGCCTGCGCCTGGCCTATGAAGCGGCCGAAGCGGGCGGGGCTAAGTCCATTGCCCTCAACGCGTCAGATGAAGTCGCCGTCGCCGCCTTCCTGCAGGGCTCGATTGCATTCGTTGACATCCCGCGTGTGATCCAACAAACAATGAGAGAAACCAAGGACCATCATCCCGAATCTATATCTGGAGTGCTATCCGCAGACGTCCAGGCGCGCCATACGGCGGCGGGAATTGTGAACCATTTGGGCAAAACCAAAGTAATCTCCCCTTCGGCGGCTCTGACACGATAGAATCTTAGGAATATTCTTTATATGCTGTCTTATCTCACAACTAACCCCATCATTGACGTAGCGATCGTGCTGGGGACGCTGGTTTTCATCCACGAGTTCGGCCACTATGCTGCGGCCAAGCTCTTTGGCGTGCGCGTTGAGGTGTTCTCACTTGGATTTGGCAAGCGTTTATTCGGTTTCCGCCGTGGCGATACCGATTACCGCGTGAGCGCGCTGCCCCTGGGCGGCTACGTAAAAATGTCGGGCGAGAACCCCATGGAAGCCAGCACCGGCGATCCGGGCGAGTTCATGGCGCATCCCCGCTGGCAGCGATTCATCATTGCCATAGCCGGGCCGGCGATGAATATATTGCTCTCGGTGGTAGCGCTCACGGTCGTGTTCACAGTCCATTATGAACACGCCTTCTTTCTGGATCAGCCGGCAGTAATTATGGCTGTAACAGACAGCTCTTCTGCCGCCAAGATTGGATTGCAACCAGGCGACCGTATCGTGCGCGTGGATGGCACCGATGATCCGACCTGGGAGACGGTGCGTAACCAGATGCTGATAAGCACGGGTGATCCGTTCCGTTTTGAAGTGCAGCGCGGAAATCAGGCCTTCACCAAAGAAGTCACACTTACGAGCACCGACGTCGACCCTCTGGACCAGTTGGGAATCGTTCCTTATCAACCATTTAAGATCACCGAAATTGCGCCCGACATGCCGGCCGGGAAAGCCGGCTTCCAGGTAGGCGACGAAGTTGTCAGTGTTGACGGCAAGCCTGTTCGTTACACCCCTGAATTCTCCGCCGTTCTGCAGGAAACCAAAGATAAACCCGTGGTTGTGCAGGTTCGGCGCAACGGAACCCTGCTGAACTTCACCATAACACCAGAATTAAAACAGGAAGAGGGCAAGAGCTACTATCGCGCCGGTTTTCTCTCTGAACCGGTGCATGTTGACCGCCTCTCGGTTCCCGCAGCTTTTGTAAAGTCGCTGGAAGCGAACAAGAAATTCTCGTTGCTGATTGTCGAAGTGTTGCAGAAGCTTGTGCAGAAGCCCGGCGCTATCAGGAAAATGTCAGGACCCATCGGCATTGCGCAACAATCGGGCAAGGCGGCGCAAGAGGGCATTTTGCCCTTTATCATGTTCATGTCATTTGTCAGCCTCAACCTGGGGATTTTCAATCTTCTGCCTATCCCTATTCTGGATGGTGGCCTGATTCTGCTGCTGGTTGTCGAGGGCGTCATGCGGCGCGATATACGGCGTGAAGTCAAAGAGCGGGTTTACCAGGCAGCTTTTGTGTTTCTGATTATTTTTGCCGCGGTCGTCATTTACAACGACATCACCAAAACCGCTCTGGGCAGGCTGTTGCCACACATGTAGAGAGCGGCGCGGATACGCGCGAGAGCCCCAAAAAATAATTCCGCATGCAGCCCACGCGAAACCGTTGCAGACCCATGGGCCTTGCAGCTAAACTCATTAGGATATGGCAACAATTCAGCGCAGGAAATCTGTAACCGTCAATGTTGGAGGTGTGCGTGTCGGCAGCGACGTGCCGGTCGTGGTGCAATCCATGACCAACACCGACACGGCCGATGTGCCAGGCACGATTCAGCAGGTCGCGGCGCTGGCGCGCAACGGATCGGAACTGGTCCGCGTGACTGTGAACAATGACGATGCCGCCAAGGCCGTGCCCCACATCGTCGAGGGCCTGGCCAGACAGAATGTCCATGTGCCCATCATCGGCGACTTCCACTATAACGGACACCTGCTGCTGACCAAGTATCCTGCTTGCGCCCAGGCGCTGGCCAAATACCGCATCAACCCCGGCAATTGCAGCATCGGCAAAAAAGACGACGACAATTTCAAGACCATGATTGAAGTCGCGGTGAAGAACCAGAAGCCGGTGCGCATTGGCGTGAACTGGGGCTCGCTCGACCAGCAGCTCCTGACCCGCATGATGGATGAGAACGCGCGCCTGCCCGAAGACCAGATGAAAGATGCGCGCGATGTCACCATGGAAGCCATGATCGAGAGCGCACTGCGCTCGGCCACGCTGGCTGAAAAATACGGATTGCGGCGCGACCAGATTATCCTCAGCGCCAAGGTGAGCGGCGTTCAGGACCTGGTGGACGTCTACCGCTCGCTCGCCAGCCGCTGCGATTACGCCCTGCACCTGGGCCTGACCGAGGCCGGCATGGGAAACAAGGGGGTCGTGGCCAGCACCGCCGGCCTGGGCATCCTGTTGCAGGAGGGCATTGGCGATACCATCCGCGTTTCCCTCACTCCCGCCCCTGGCGGCGACCGCTCGGAAGAGGTCATAGTTGCGCAGCAGATCTTGCAGTCACTCGGTATCCGCAGCTTTACTCCACAGGTCACCGCCTGCCCCGGATGCGGACGCACCACCAGCACCTTCTTCCAGGAGATGGCCGAGCAAATCCAGACTTACCTGCGCGAAAAAATGCCGGTCTGGAAGACGCAATACACCGGCGTGGAAGAGATGAAGCTCGCCGTCATGGGCTGTGTGGTCAACGGGCCGGGTGAATCCAAGCACGCCAACATCGGCATCTCGCTGCCGGGGACATTTGAAGAACCCAAAGCGCCTGTCTTCGTGGATGGCCGGCTGATGACCACGCTGAAGGGCGACCACATCGTCGCTGAGTTCATCAAGATTCTCGATGAATACGTTGATTCCCACTACAGCGCTAAAGAGCAGCCGGAGACGGCTTCTGTATAGAATAGCCACACGAATCTTCTTTTCTGCGGCCAATTTCCATTCTGACACTGAGAACTGACAACTGAGAACCGAGAACTGCCTCAATACGACAACGGCTTGGGCCACAGGCGCACGTTGCTGGTAGCGGTAGCAGTCGCCCCGCCCGAATCATTGATCGTCACCGTCACCGTCCAAGCACCGACCTTGGTGTAAGCATGCGTTCCGATCACATTATAGTTCTGGCTTCCGAGGGAAACGATTTGCGCTGCGGTTGTAGGCGCGGTCCCGTCGCCCCAATCGATGGTCGTGCCGGTAAACTGGCCGGCGCTTCCGCTGGGATCGGTGTCGGTGAAGCTGGCGACAACCAGGGTAAACGGCTGGCCCAATCGGACTCTCAGATTGCGCCCGGCGGCATTGCTGAGGGCGTAATCTGTCGGTTGGCAGGCAGAAAATTCTGAGGTGTTGCCTGCTGGATCGGTTGCGGTTGCGGTTGCGCTGACCGATCCTGGGCCGAGGAGCGAAGTCGAGGCGCTGAACACTGCATTGCCGCTCCCATCGGTGGTAACCGTCGTCGTACCCAGTGAGTTCTGCCCCTGGCCGTGGCCCGAAGAGTCGCATGCCGGATTCTCAAAGAACTCCAGATGAAAGGCCGTATTCGGAGTGCTGTTCAGCGTTCCCGTGACGCTGGTGGCGCCGCCGCCGAGTACGGCACTGGTCAACACCGGATAGTTTTGCAGGTTATTGGGCCCGCTGTGCGGGCCGCCTGGAGTGTTGAGGGTAACGCCGTCGTCGTTCAGGTCCATTCCCAATCCGGTATTGAAGAAAATAGTGTTGCCCTCAATCGCATTGCCAACCGTCGTGCTGCTGCCGGTTACCACAACTCCCTTGGCATTGAAGGCAATCCGGTTGCCGGAAGTCGTGTTGTTGGCTGCGCCGGTGTCGATCCTTACGCCATCTCCAGTGTTTCCTATGGGGGAGACTCCACTGATGTCTGTGCCGATGTAGTTCCCTTGCACCAGGTTTGTTTTCGAATTCGAACCGGAAATAAGCACGCCCTGACCCTGGTTTCCGGAGATGATGTTGCGGCCGAAATTGCCAATCATGTTGCTGGTCCCGGACTGGATATAGACGCCATTGCTGCCGTTCCCGGCGGGAGCGTTTCCGGCAACATTCGTGCCGATCAGGTTTGCCGTCACCGAGTTGTGGGAGCCGAAGATAGAGATACCGGCACCCGCGTTGCCCGAGATGACATTCCCCTGAACCCCATTGAAGTCTGTACCAAGACTAACGCCGTTCCCGCCATTGCCCAACGCCGCCGTTCCCGCCGCATTGAGGCCAATGAAATTGTCGTCCACGAAGTTGCTCCCAGTCCCAGAAATGATCACTCCGACGCCCGCATTTCCCGAAATCACGTTGCCTTCTCCCGAGAGCGCGTTGTTTCCAACATAATTGCCGGAGCTAGTGTCGACCTGCACTCCGACACTGGTATTAGCGAGGGCGCTGCTACCGGTCGCATCCGTGCCAATGAAGTTGCCTACCACGGAGTTACTCCTGCCCTGTGAGATCCAGACGCCAGTTGCGTTCCCAGAGATGACGTTGCGGTCAGCAAGGGTATTTCCTCCGATAGTGTTGTTGTTATCGTTGAAAGGGAGCCACACGCCAATACTATTGCCCAGGGCGGCGGTTCCGGCCGCATTCGTCCCAATGAAATTACCCGTAACGGTATTGTTGCTTTCTTCTACCGCAATTCCAGCTTGCGAGAAGCGATTGATGATGAATCCGCGCACCTTCGTGCCCGCGGCTTGAATGGTAATGCCATTCACGTTTACGCCCGCGCTGGCGCCGTCGAGTTCAATCACAGGATTACCAGGAGCCCAGCCAGGCTGGCTGGTTCCATCGAGAAGCCCGAATGCCTTGGTTATCGCCGGAAGTGCCGAAAGCGGCGTGATGGTGTGAACTCCACCACCGGGGATATTGAAAGTGATTTGTGTCAGGTCGGGGTCCGCATTGAAATCCAGAATTGCCTGCCGCAGCGAACCTGCCCCGGAATCGTTCGTGTTAATGACCACCGGTTGCACGATCACCTTTCCGGTCATGTTACCCAGGTGGACCGAGCAGTAGTAAGGGAACGTGCCGCCGCCAAAGTTGAAGACAACATCGTACGTGAAGGGCACGTTGTGCTGCGTGGAATCCCATCTTCCATCACCCGTGCAGGTGGCGGGACCGGAACAGGTCCCGGAAGTGGTGGAATGGGGGCCCGACTGCCAGACCCAATGCACCGTGTCACCTTCGTTGATGGTGGTGGTGCTGGTATTGCTGACCTGATCGACGAAATTCGTCCCACCCTGTCCCACGTTGACCGTGCGCGTGGTCTGGGAGAGCGAAGGAAGCGAGACGGCAAGCAGCACGGTGATAATCAGTAAATGGCGGCGGCGTTCGGGCTGTCCGATGACAGACTGCCACTTTAATACAGAGATTGGTTTCATTGTCTTTATGGCCCTGCTTGTCAGTCAGAATCCGGCTTACCTGGCTGGCTGTAGCTGAACTAGTTGAATAGGGAGAGTTGAAACTATATCGGAAGACAAAAGGATTGGCAATATTGAATGTACAAGCGCGGATGGCTTGCGGCAGTAGTTGTTTTCCCAGCGAATTGCGGCACAGCTAGAAGTCTGTGCCTCCCGAAAATTCAGTCGTCCCTGCGGGGACTTGGAATTGTTCGTCTATCCTTACCCGCCGTTAAAACGGCGGGCTGTTTTCATCCGTCCCGCTGAGCGCGGGACTGCTTCATCTCTTATGACAAATTATCTTCCAAGAAAGTTTTCTGCAGCTCTGAAGTCCGAAACCTTCATCACTTTGTGCCTCTACTGGTAGAGGGTGACGACCGCCGTAAACATGGCAAACCCCTGCTGCGATGACGGCGGATAACAGACCCCGATGGCTATATTGGTGGCCGTCGACGAATTTTCGGCCGCTTTTTGCAACGCAGGGGGCAAACTGCCGGCATCGGACTGGGTGAAGACCACGACGGAGCCGGGGCCCGGCAGATAGCTCTGGGCTGCGCTGGCGGTGACGCCCGACTGGCAGGCGACTTTGCGCAGGGTGGAAGACTCCGCCCGCCTCAGGGCAGGGAGCCCATGCTGGCGCCGAATCTGATTCACCTGCCTGAATATCTGGCTTTCGACATTTTCACGGGTCTGCTCAGGCACGCGATGGCTGAAGTCTTCTGTAACGTAAATCTGTTCGCCTTTTTCCACAATGCCAATGCCGATCGCGTTATAAGCGGGATTCAGAAGGTTGGCGCGATGTCCGGGCGAGTGCATGAGTTCAACGTGCGCATCCTGCACGGAACCGGATTCGGCCACGTTTTCCGCCACCGCATCAAACTTGTCTCCAGCCTGCGCCAGGCGCGTTTTCAGGTCAGGCTCATCTGGAAACTGGTGTGAGAGCTTGCCCATGCGGGCCAGTTCCCATGTATGCTTCCGCGCCGCAGTGGTGAGTTGATCATCGATTGCGAACAGGGGCAGGTTCCGGCTTTTTCGTTCTCCATTGACTAGCGAGTAGAGTTCGCTTTCGGCGGAGGTAAGCTGCGACGAAGAAGCATGACCAGCGTCGCCATGATTATTTTCGACGCTCTGGCTTCCGGCGTTCTGAAATGCGCTCGCCAGGCAAGCGTTGCCGACGAAGAAGAAAAGGAAAACAACTCGCACTGCACTAGCATACACTCGTAATGTAATCACTCGTAACGCAATGCCTCAATAGGATCCATGCGTGCGGCCTTCAGCGCAGGCCAGAAGCCGGAGAATATGCCGACGATGGAAAGGATCGCAAAAGAAACCACCATGACCATGGTCGAAGTTTGCAAAAAGATGTCTCCTTCGTGGTTCAGGGTCTTTTCCATATCGCTGTAAAGCGGCATGGGAGGCACAGCATGCGCAATGATCAAGGCAAGCAGCATGCCGATGATGCCTCCGGCAAACGTCAGCACCAGCGATTCCGCCAAAAATTGCATCAGGATATGCCGTGGACGCGCCCCCAGGGCCTTACGCAATCCAATTTCACGCGTCCGCTCCGTCACCGAGACCAGCATGATGTTCATTACACCCACGCCGCCCACGCCCAGGGTCAACGCGCCAATGAGCCCTAACAATACATCAAGAGCAATCGTAAACTGTCGGAGTTCGCGGCCATCTTCAACCGTGTCCCACTCCGGCGCGGCCTTGTCGTCTTTGGGATCAAAGTGGTGGTACTGGGCCAGGACCGCCCGCACGGCAGCTACGGTTTTTTTGTTTTGCTCGGGAGAAACGGGCTGGAAGACAATCATATCCGGATCGCGGTGTGGAGGGTCAGTCACGTCGCGCATCAGCGGAAATGGAATGAAAGCACACTGGTTATCGGGACAGTTATTGGAAGAATCCTGGATCTTCTTGCGCAGAACTCCGATGACCTCGAAACGCAGGCCTTGAATATCAACATCTTCTCCCACAGCGGGCGCTCCGTTGAAGACTTTTTTGGCCGCATCTGCTCCGAAGATGACTACGTGGCGGCCCTCGCTGAAGTCGCTCTCTTCGAAATAGCGGCCATCTTCTACTTCCAGTTTGCGCATCGCTCCGTAAGGGTATTCAATCGCTTTTGTCATCACTGAAATTACGCGATTGTTGATTTTGTAGCCCAGTCCGTTGTCTGATTCCGCGCTCACATTTTTTGCAATGGGCACCTGGTCGCGGACCGCATCCACGTCATCGTAGGTAAATTTGATCTTGCGCCCGGCACGCTCGCCGCCCGCCTGCATGCTGGTCTGTCCCGGCCATATCATGATGACGTCATTTCCCAAGCCCAGGAACGCGTTGAATACGCTATTGCCGAGCCCTTCGCCATACGCCAGCAGGATCACCACCGAAACCAGGCCCCACACGATTCCCAGCATGGTCAAGGCCGACCGCAGACGGTTTCGCATGAGCGACTCCCAGCCCTGGACCAGGATTTCTTTCAAAGGCATTTATTCATACCTCAGGCATTCCACCGGGGTCAGGTCGGCGGCGCGGATGGCAGGAACCATGCCTGCCGTGACGGTAAGAACAGAGAGTGTAAACAGCGCAGCGATTACGGCAACCAGCGAGATCACAGGGTGAGGAATAAACTCGGGCAAGGAAACTTTTTCCAGCAAGACACAAAACCCGATTCCGAACACCAGACCCAAAGCGCCGCTTAATAACGTAAGCAAGGCGGACTCAGCGAAGAACTGCCGCAGGATGTCTCTCCGGCTTGCGCCCAGGGCCTTGCGAACGCCAATTTCACGCGTACGCTCGGTGACTGAGACCAGCATGATATTCATGACGCCGATTCCACCCAGGCTTAAGGTCGTGATGGCAACGGTTCCGAAGAAAAGCGTCATCACGTCAAAAATTCTCTTCATCAGCTTGGCTGCGTGCATCGTGTCCCACACAAATAGAGCGTCTTTATCTGTGGGCTCAAAATGATGAAGCCTGCCCAGGGTGCGGTATACCTGCTGCACAGCTTGCTCATGTTCGTCGGGGTTTTCCACTTCGAACACAAGGTTGTTGAGCCAGTCGCGGGTCACTCCCGCCCCGGTGGCACGGGGGAAATCGCGGGCCATGGCGGCATAGGGAACAAAAAGCTGGGTGTCGTCTTGCCCGCTGCCATAGCTGCTGTTCTGTTTCTTTTTTGCCAGAACACCAATGACGGTGTAGGGCAGCCCTTTGATTATCAAGGTCGCATCTACAGCCGGCTGTCCGTTAAAGAGCTGCTCTCTTGCGTCATGTCCTAAAAGAACCACGCGCCTGCCTTCGGCCTCATCCGCCTCGGTCATTAGACGTCCTTCACCTATCTGGAGAGAGCGAAAATTCTGGTAAGCGGGCCAGACGCCACGTACGGGACGGTTGGCAGCGTTGAATTGGCTGGTTTCAGGCAGGTTTTGCCGCAGCTCCGGACTGACTGCTTTGATCGAATAACACTCAGCCTGGATGGCACGAACGTCATCAATGCAGAGGCGGATTTCGCGTCCTGCGGCATAACCGCCTGCCTGCTCGCTGGTCCTTCCGCCCCAAACGATGACTACATCCGTGCCTAGAGATTTCATCCGGTTTTGCTGGTCGCGGCCGAACCCAAGCCCCAGCCCAACCAACAGAATCACCGATACCATGCCCCACACGATGCCGAACATCGTCAGGAAGCTGCGCATCCTATGAGTGCGAATAGCCGTGAATGTCTGGCGGACGATTTCACGCAAATTCATCGCTTCCCTCTCGACGAGACGGCTGTCTTCGCCAGAATGTGGCGGGTGAGTAAAAAGTGAGCGCTGTCCGCGCGCGAACTTTTTGCGAGCAGCCCTGTTTGGCTGCAAAGCCCTTAGACTAGCGCCTTACTGCAGCACTACTTGCTCGTTCTCTTTCAGTCCGCTGAGCACTTCGGTCTTAGAGCCGTTGGAGATGCCGGCCGTAACCGAAACCTTGCGCTTACCGTCCTTGGCCTTAGGATCTACAACTTCGACGAATGCATTTTTGTCTTTGTCGTAGATCATGGCCGCCTCGGGAACGGTAAGAACGTTAAAGTGCTCTTCCAGGATGATCTCGGCGTTGGCGGTCATGGTGGTCTTCAGCTCTCCGCCGGGATTATCAATGGAAACGCGCACCTCGAAAGTGGTCACGTTATCTTTTTCCACGCCCATGGGGGCGATCTTCGTAACCCGGCCATTGAACGTCTTGTCTTTGAAAGACTCCACTTTGATGCGCGCCGGCTGGTTCATGGTGACTTTGCCGATATCGCTCTCATCCACCTTGCCCAGAACATAGACTTCATGGATATCGCCAATGGTCATAACTTGCGTGGCGGCGGAGCCCATGACCAGAATGGAACTTACGGCATCACCGACTTCCACGTCGCGCGAAAGTACGATGCCATCAATGGGAGCGACAATGGTGGAATATTGGTATTCCTGCCGGTTTTGCTCGAGCGCTGCCTTGGCTTTGGCGACGTTGGCAACCTCCTGGGTCAGTTTGGCTTTGGCCACGATCAGGTTGGCGCGAGCAACATTCTGCTTGTTGAGGGCCAACTCGTAGTTTTTCTCGGCATCCTCCAATTGCGATTGGGAAAAGACGCCCTCTTTGGCCATCTGCTGGGCGCGCTCGTAGGTGCGCTTCAGAAGGGGGACATCGGGGCCTTCTGCATCCACTGTGGCGCGGCCGACGTCGGCCTGGGCTGCGTTGCGGCTGGCTTCGGCGGCCTGCAGGTCGGCTTCGGCCTGGTGCACGTGGGTCAGGATCTCTTCTTTATCCAGTTCCACCAGGATTTCGCCGGCCTTCACCGGTTGTCCGGCGTCTTTGTACCATTTTTTGACGATGCCGCTGGCCTTCGATTTGACCACGGTCTGAATAATCGGCGTAATTTTGCCGGTGGCAACTACGTTTTTTGCCAGAGTCTCCCGCTTGACATCGCCGATCTTGGATTTATCAATGATAGTGCCGCCGCTCTTGGCAGCTATCAGGACGAGCAATATGATGACGCCAGCAGCGATCCCGCCGGATACAAGAATTACCTTTTTTCTCTTCTTTTTACCGTTCCCATTCGCCATCGGGGCCGCTCCTTAACAGATCGTGCTTTGCTACGGGTGAGAGGGATACGCAGGCCGGGTTCAAAAAGTTCCAAACGGACCAAAAAATATTCTCCGCTGGTCTGAACGGTTAGACCGCAGGCAGCAGTAAAAGTTAGCGTTGTTTTTGCTCTACAGGAGACATATTTACCCGCCTTTCATGAAAGGCAGAGCTTGTTATTAAGAATATCAGTTCCGGCCCAAGTGAAATGACCGCTAGGTCAATTTCGCGTCTGAGTTACTTAAAAGCCAGGCGCGCGAACGCTTGTAATACGCCCGGACATTCGTCCCCAGGTGCTTCACCCACGCGGGTCGGTCTTCCCGGCGCTCGGAGGCGAACTTCGCGAGAGCATAGCCGTACACTTCCTCCGGTAGATATCCCAAACGCTGCATCGACCACCCCTGCTTCCGTCCGTCATCGTGCTGCTGGAATCGGGCTGCCGTGTTGGCTGTGAAAACGCCCATACCCAAGAACACTGTCACCAAATCGGTCAACGGTTCCATGTCGGCTTCATCCCGGTTAACCAGTTTTTTTCCAAGCAGTATGGCATGCCCAAGCTCATGCGCGAGCGTCGCCACAAGCGCAAGCGGGTCCTTTAATTGCGAGTCCTTCACGGCGATGACCATACGCGCGTCTTCCGTTCCGTGCACATACAACCCGGCACATCCCCGTGAACGGCTACTCCAGAAAGGTAAGAGATCGCGCATTTCGGTGGTCTCGTCAGGAAATACCTCAAGATCAATCTGGCTTTGATCAACGCGCATATACCTGCAGACGCGTTGAAAAAGGAGGTGCAGGCCCTCCTCGGTGCCGTCATAAGGATCCGGAAAGTGTTCTGCAGTGGGCAAAACGACTTGGGCTTCGAGCATGCGGTTACGGCCCAGCAACCGGCCGAGTCGATCGTAAGCATTGTTGACCCACTGGCGGTCGTCGTCTGTCACCGGCAATTTTGGACGAAACCCTAACATTCCAAAAACACTCCGTCCTGGTGTTCTGCAATTTTTGAGGCTGCTCCATTGAAATATACACTTCTCAATCGGCAAATTTGGACCCTGGAAAATGCTACAATCACCTTTCCATGTTTACGCTCGTGTTGCTGCGGGTGTTCCTAGTTCTCCTCTTTATTGCAGCCAATGCCTTCTTTGTGGCGGCAGAATTTGCCCTTGTCAGCGTGCGCGATACGCGCATTCAACAGCTTATCGAAATGCGCCGCATTGGCGCGCGCACCATCCAGCGGCTGCACGACAATTTTGATGAGGTGCTTCTGGCGGTGCAATTCGGGGTCACCGTGTCCAGCCTGGCGCTGGGCTGGATTGGCGAGCCTACCATCGAGCAGATGATTGAACCTCTGCTGTCGCATGTTCCCCATGCCCCTATCTATGCTCACCTTGTTATCTATGCTCATCTTGTTGCCAGCATCATTGCCTTCACCCTGATCACCTACCTGCACGTGATTCTGGGCGAAATTGTTCCCAAGTCCATCGCCCTCACCCGCGCCGAGCGGGTTGCCCTGGCCGTCGCCGGCCCCATGGAGGCCTTTATTGCGCTCTCCAAGCCGCTGCTTTACCTCATGAAGCGCGGGTCGCGCCTGGTGCTGCGCGCCTTTGGGACGCGCAGCGTGCGCGAGGGCGGCGTCCACTCCCCGGAAGAGCTGAAGCTGATTGTCACCGGCAGCCGCCGCGTCGGATTGCTGCCCGAGATCCAGGAAGACATGATCCATCGCTCGCTCGACCTGGGCAACGTCACCGTACGCGAGATCATGGTGCCGCGTCCTGACATCTTTTCTCTTCCCGCGGACATGCCGCTCGAAGAGGCCGCCGGACGCGTGGTCGAAGACCAGCACTCGCGCATCCCGGTGTATGATCCGCAGCGCGGGCCCGAGCACATTATCGGGGTGCTGTACGCCAAAGACGTGGCCCGGCTCATGTACGTGCGCTTCATGAATCTGCGCAAGGCCGGCGCTCCCGCTCCGCCTTATTCCGCGGTGCAGGTCCGCCATATCATGCGCGACGTGCTGGTGGTGCCTGAGACCAAACCGCTCACCGACCTGCTCACCGAGTTCAAGCAGCGCCGCCGCCATCTGGCCGTGGTGGTGGATGAGTTCGGCTCAACCGCCGGTGTGGTCACCGTGGAAGACGTATTGGAACAGGTTGTGGGCGAACTGGAAGATGAGTTTGACGTGGATGAGTCGCCTTCGCTTTCGCTTGCCGGCGGAGTAATGGTGCTCGACGGCGCGGTCAACATCCGCGACCTGGAGACCAACTATGAACTCAAGCTTCCCCGCGACGAAGGCTTTGAGACCCTGGGCGGCTTCGTCATCTCGCGCCTGCAGCGCCTGCCGCAGAACGGCGATTCCGTGGAGTTCGACGGCCGCAAATTCACCGTGGTTAAAATGGAAGGCCATCGCGTCGAACTGGTTCGCATCGAGGCCGGTAAACCGTCGCCTGCTCCGGCGACACAGGAACGAGCCTCCTGACGCAGCTACAAGCTGCAAGCTATAAGGGATTGAATGCTTCGCAATGTGCATATTCTCGGGATGCTGCCACTCATCACCATTATGATTTTGGTTCCCAGGGCAGTGAACGCTCAGGATCAGATCACCGGAATCAACGGAAGCTCACAACTGTGTGACGAATTGCGGCACCGAGGTTCAGGCTTTGAGCAACTGGTGAACGTTTGCCAATATGCGGTGACGGCGCCCCATACTTTGCCTGATTTTGTGTGCACCGAGACCGTAAGACAATATCTCTCGCCGAAACAAAAACCTGAGATCATTCAAGCTGAACTCAGCATCGAGAAAACACGAAGTCATTACGCCGCCGTGACGGTGAACGGCAAGACCAAGCCCGGCTACGACAAAACCGGCGACATTCTATTCGAAGAATTAGTTGGTTCGAGTGGTGAATTCGCGATGCTTTTCAACGTATTTGACAGTTCGAGCCATGCCGAATTCGCCGCGCCGGTCGAGGCCATGCTCGACCACAAACGGCTCAAGCGCTATGACTTTCGAGTCAAGCGCGAGAACAACCTGAGCTGGACCTGGTTCTTTGCGGATACCGCGATCAACCCCGGGTACCACGGTTCGATATTTGTCGACACCGCAACTGGAAAGATCTTCCGCCTTGTTGTTCAAGTGAGCTCAGACGAGGTCGACCAGCACACACCGGTTTCTGAGGCCACGACGACGATCGACTACGACGACGTGCCGATCGCCGAGGCGGGCATTCACCATGTTCCGGTACGGGGCGAAAGCATTAGCTGCTTTCGTATCCTGAAGGGGTGTACGCGCGCACAGCTAACTTTTGGTAACTTTCATAAGTTCGGGTCCACGGTTCGCGTAGTACCCTAAAGCGACATAAAATCAAAAAGTTGAATGCTCAAATACGTTGTAACCCGCCTGCTCTATACCATCCCGGTCATCTGGCTGGTGGTCTCGGTCGTTTTTCTACTCATCCATCTTGTTCCCGGCGACCCCATCCAGCAAATGATGGGCGAGGGCGCGGCTGTTGCCGACCTGCAAGCCACCCGCCACGCTTATGGACTTGACCTTCCGCTTGGCCGGCAGTATTTGAACTATTGGCGCGGCGTGCTGCACGGCGACCTGGGACGTTCGTTGCGCTTTGACCAGAGCGTAAGCCGCATGATCGTGCAGCGCTATCCGGCAACCCTGAAGTTGACCCTGGTGGCAATGGCGGTAGCCCTGCTGCTCTCGGTCCCAGCCGGGGTACACTCGGCGCAGCGGCGCAATCGCTGGGACGACCGCGTTATCAGCTTTATCAGCCTGTGGGGGCTCTCGTTCCCCAACTTCGCTCTCGGGCCGATCCTGATTCTTTTTCTCGCTATCAAACTGGGCCTGCTGCCCGTTTCCGGATCGGAAACCTGGGGGCATCTGATTTTGCCCTCCATCACCATGGGTGGTGCGCTGGCGGCCATTCTTACCCGCATGGTCCGCACCGCGATGCTGGAAGAGTTAGGGCAGGATTACATCCGTACCGCGCGCGCCAAAGGACTGCCTGAGCGCGTGGTGGTGTATCGCCACGCCCTGCGCAACGCCATGCTGCCTGTGCTTACCGTCGTGGGATTGCAATTTGGCGCGCTGCTGGCCGGCGCTATTGTCACCGAAAAAATCTTTTCCTGGCCGGGCATCGGGCGCCTTACCGTCGATGCCATCAGCAGCCGCGACTACTCTCTTGTGCAAGGATGCGTGCTCGCCATTGGCTTGACCTACGTCGCGGTAAATTTTTTGACTGATCTTCTGTACTCGGTTGCGAATCCGAGAATCCGGCAGTAAGGACTGACTCGTTTGGGCATTCTTCAAACCGTTCGCCGCAACCCGCTGGCAGCTTTTGGCATTGTGATGATTTGCCTGTTCGCGTTGCTTGCCGCTTTCGCTCCCTGGCTCGCCCCCCAGGACCCGGCGCATATTGATCTTCCCGCGCGTCTCGCGCCCCCTTCGCTGGCGCACTGGATGGGGACCGATGAACTGGGCCGCGACCTCTTCTCGCGTGTGATCTACGGTGCGCGCATCTCCATGCTGGTGGGCTCATGCGTGGTCGCCGCCTCCCTGTTCCTGGGGTTGATTGCCGGCTGCATCGCCGGATATTACGGCGGGCGCGTTGATCGTTTCTTCAACATCGTGATCATGAACGCATTTCTTTCTTTCCCCGGAATTCTGCTGGCCATCGCCTTCGTCGCCTTTCTTGGCCCTGGACTGTGGAACCTGATCCTGGCGCTTTCGCTCGGCGGGTGGGTGGGTTATGCTCGTTTGGTCCGCGCCCAAGTACTGGCCACGCGCGAGAAGGAATTCGTAGAAGCTGCCCGCGCCCTGGGCGCCAGCGACTGGCGGGTGATCACGCGCCACATTCTTCCCAATATGATTCAACCGGTCATAGTGCAAGCTGCTATCGGCATGGCAGGAGCGGTGCTCGCCGAAGCCACCATGAGTTTTCTGGGACTGGGAGTTCCGCCACCCGTCCCCAGTTGGGGCTCTATGCTGAACGACGGACGCTCGCATTTGTTCGACGCGCCCCATGTTGTCCTCTTCCCCGCTGCCGCCGTCATGCTGGCCGTGCTGGCATTCAATTTCATCGGCGACGCCTTGCGCGATTACCTTGATCCCCGCGCCCGCATTGAAGCGGGGCTGTAACGCATTTACCCTGAAAGCAAAAAGCAAACCACTAAGGACACGAAGTACACACACAAAGGACACAAAGCTTCTCTTCGCGCTGGAGATGAAAAGAAACCCGGGTTTTCCCTAAGCTCTAGCTCTGTGTAAACGTCTAAAGCCCCGTCCTAACAATCTAACGCACCCTTTTCGAGGCACTCCCTCAAATCACTGAAAACAAAGGATAAAATCCCATTGACTTGATTGCAAATCGTAATAGACTAATTGCAATTTGCAATTATATGAGCGATTTTACAAATTCGAATGTGCTCTTCCAGGAAGAGCAGCGCCTCTGGCGGCCGTGGCTGGCAGTGCTTTTTGTGCCGGCGTTATTTGCGGCATTCACCCTTAGCTTTGGCGTGTGGCAGCAGGTCATCGGTGGAACGCCGTGGGGCAACCGTCCTATGAGCGATCCTCTGCTGGCGCTGGTGACGCTTGTTACCTTTCTGGTTCCAGGAGTAACCCTCTGGCTGCTTTACAGCATTCGGCTTACAACCGTCGTTGACCGGAGAGGAGTCGAGGTGCATTTATGGCCGGTGCGGCGCCGTCATATTTCCTTCACGGAAATTCGCAGCGTCGCGGCGCGCGATTACAACCCAATCCTTGAGTATGGCGGCTGGGGTCTGCGCTTTGGCAGCAAAGGATGGGCTTATAACGCCAGAGGCAGGCGCGGCGTGCAACTCGAATTGAGCAAGGGGTTTCCGGTTCTGATCGGTTCGCAACGGGCTAATGAACTGGCCGCCGCCATACAGCAGGCTAAGGCAGCATAGCAAAAGGGTGAGCCAAAAGTGAGCGCCGTACAGCGCGAACTTTTGGCGAGGGCATAGCGGCCATGTTTTGGCCGCGGAGCCCTCAGAAAAAAGAAATGAAATTAGGGGAAAAGATACGTTACCTGCGCTCCATGGAGGGCGCGATTCGCGGACTGAACCGCGAGATGACCCAGGCCGAGGTGGCCCGAGCTATGAGCAAGGAACTGAAGAAAAACATCAGCCAGTCGTACCTCTCGCAAATCGAGAACGGCACGCGTCCGCACCTGACCAATACGACGCGCATGCTGCTGGCAAAGTTTTTCAACGTGCATCCCGGCTACCTGGTGGATGACCCCGAAGGCTTCCACACCGAGCTCACCTCAAACCTGAGCACGCTGGAAGACAAGCTGGATCTATGGCTTATTAGCGGGGCTGAGCGCTTTCGGCGCGATCCGCAGTTGAGCCATGCCCTGATTGAGCTGGCCAAGCATGAAGACACACGGAAGTGCCTGACGCTGCTGGCGGCGATTTTGGAAACGCCCCAGCTCGCCGACCGGCTGCTGCAAGTTCTGAAGCCGGAGTATGAAAGGACCAATGGCCGAACTGCGGGAGGCAAACCCCGCAACGGCCAGGGAAACGGAAGGAGGACGGTATGAACTGGGAGACCTTCTACCTTGTGTGTTTTTTCGTTGGATTTGTGTTGAGTGTGGTCTCACTGTTTTCCGGCGCGTTCCATCTGCATCTGCCGGTTAAATGGCACCTGCCGTTTCACGGGCACTACCATGGCGGACATCTCCGGTTTGGAGGGCGGGGCGGGATGGGAATTCCCTTCTTCAACATGTCTACGATGATGGCATTTTTATGCTGGTTCGGCGGCATGGGTTATTTGCTCACCCATTACTCCACAATCTGGTTTTTGCTGGCGCTGTTGGTTTCAGTAATCACCGGCCTGGGCGGGGCAGCGATCGTCTTTTGGTTTCTGGTGAAGGTGCTGTTGCGGTACGAGCACTCACTCGATCATGCTGACTTTGAGATGGTGGGGGTTTTGGGAGTGCTGGCGGTTTCCATACGTCCGCAGGGAACGGGCGAGATGATTTATCAGCAGCAGGGAACCCGCCGCGTGGTGGGCGCGCGCAGCGAAGACGGTAAAGCCATTGCCAAGGATTCTGAAGTTGTCGTGACCCGGTATGAGGATTGCATTGCTTATGTGCGCCCATGGGCGGAGTTCGCCGATGAGCACGGCGTCGGCATTGCCAGTGAAGATCGGAAAGAAAAAAGCTAGACCTGTTTAATTTCTTCTGTACATAAGAGCAGCATCGCCGGGACAAGAAAACGCAAGATCCTTCGCGCCAAAAAACGGCGCTCAGGATGACAAGATGCAAGCGGATAGCGAAATAGGAAGCACGGTAATAATTAAAACGGAAGAGACTTTTGTTTCAGAGAACGTAGTTATGGTTTTGGGATTTCCATCTTGGATCGTCATTGCGTTTGCCATGGGAGCATGTGCTCTCGTGGTGACAGCAATCATGGCGAATCTTTACCGCAAAGCAGCACCGGGAGAGGCACTCGTCGTGTATGGCTTGCACGGCCCGCGCATTGTCGTTGGTGGAGGCATTGTGATTTTTCCTTTGGTCGAGAATTACCGAAAGCTGTCGCTGGAGCTGATGTCGTTTGAAGTGGCGCCACAGCAAAACCTCCATACCTCCGAGGGAGCGATTGTGGCCCTGCAGGCGCTGGCCCAGGTCAAGGTGAAGGTGAACCCGATGGCGATCCATGCCGCTGCCGAGTGGTTCCTGACCAAGACAGTGCAGCAGCGTGAAGAGCTGATTCGTCAACTCATGGAAAGCCACCTGCGCAGCATCATCGGGCACCTCACCGTAGAGCAGATTGTCAAAGAGCCGGAGGGGCTGGCCGAGCAGATGCGCGATGCCTGCGCGGCTGACATCAACAAGATGGGCCTGGAGATGATCTCTTTCAGGATCAAAGAAGTCCGTGAACAGAACGACAAACGTTAGAGCTTTTATTTGAAAGGAGGCAGTTATGGGTTTGGGTTTGGGGATTCCGATTTGGGTAATTGTTGGGTTAATGGCGGTATGTGTGCTGGTGCTGATGTGGATGTTGGCCAGTCTCTACCGCAAAGCGGCGCCGAACGAGGCGCTCGTAGTCTATGGCTTCCGCAAGACGCGGACAGTCGTCGGTGGAGGCACCATTATTCTTCCCGTAGTGGAAAACTATCGTGTTTTGTCCTTGGAGTTGATGTCGTTTGATGTGGCGCCGCAGCAGGACCTCTACACCAATCAGGGCGTAGCGGTAACCGTGGAAGCAGTAGCGCAGATCAAGGTGAAATCAGATCTTATTTCCATCAACACGGCATCGGAGCAGTTCCTCAGCAAGACGCCGCAGCAGCGCGAGGGCCTGATCCGGCTGGTGATGGAGGGCCACCTGCGCGGCATTATCGGGCAGCTCACGGTCGAGCAGATCGTGAAAGAGCCTGAGATGCTGGCTGACCGCATGCGCGCCACATGTGCCAAAGACGTAAACAAAATGGGCCTGGAAGTCATCTCGTTCACCATCAAAGAGGTCCGTGACAAGAACGAGTACATCACCAACATGGGCAGGCCCGACGTGGCCCGCATCAAGCGCGATGCCGACGTAGCCTCTGCCGAAGCCGAACGCGACACCGCCATTAAACGCGCCCAGGCGCAGCGCGAATCCGCTATTGCCAAGGCGCAGGCCGACCAGGAGCGCGTGCTGGCTGAGACGCTCTCTATGGCCAAACAATCGGAGGCGCAACGCGACCTGGAGATCAAAAAAGCTACCTACCTGGAAACCGTCAAGAAACAGCAGGCGCAGGCCGATAAAGCCTACGAGATCCAGACCAACATCATGCAGCAGCAGGTCACGGCCGAAGCAGTGAAGATTCAGCAGATTGAAAAAGAGCAGCAGGTCAAGGTGCAAGAGGCTGAGATCGCCCGCCGTCAAAACGAGCTGATCGCAACTGTCCTGAAGCCGGCTGAGATCGAACGGCAGCGCATCGAAACGCTGGCGTCAGCCGAGCGGCAACGCCTGATCACCGAAGCCGAAGGCAGCGCCAACGCCACGCGCGCACAGGGTGAAGCGGAAGCGGACATCATCTTCAAGAAGGGTGACGCCGAAGCCAGAGCCATGAACGTGAAAGCGGAGGCCTACCAGGAATACAACCAGGCCGCGGTGGTGGATAAGCTCATCACCGGCCTGCCCGACATCGTGCAGGCGCTCGCCTCGCCGCTGCAGAAGGTGGACAAGATCACCATTGTTTCCACCGGCGACGGCAACGCTGCCGGCATGAACAAGATAACCGGCGACTTGACCAAAATCGCCGCTCAAGTCCCGGCACTGTTAGAGACCCTGACCGGCATGCAGATGTCTGAACTATTCGCCAAGGTCCGGGCAATCGGCGATAAGGCGCCGAAGCCCGACGATCTGCCTCCGGTACCCCCGAAAGGCAAGGGCGCGGGAGCATAGAGCCAGCTACTAGCTGCTAGCTCCTGGCTGTATCTGGGGCTAGCAGTTGGCTGCTGAGATTTTCGAACCTGACGTTCTTTATATGGAAGTAGATCAAAGGATGGCTATGAAGACGCGAAACAAATTTGGTGCGGGAATGGCGATCGGAATTTGTATTGGAACGGCCGTAGGAGTAGCCATTCATGCGCTGTCGATCGGGGTTGGCGCCGGCATTGGCTTAGGCGTAATCCTGGGCTTTTTGATGAACAAAAGACAAGCTGCTAGCCACTAGCCTCTAGCTGTGATTTGGTGGTTGGCACTATCAACAAAATTTTGGAACCTGAAGTTTTTGTATGAAAAGAAGAAGAAAAATCGAGCTGCTCGTCACTGACACAGCTAGAAGCTAGTGGCTAGCAGCTCTTCCCAAAAGAAGGAGTACACACATGGCACTGTTAGAGCGAGTCGCAACGTTAATCCGGGCCAACCTGAACGACCTGATTGAAAAGGCCGAGGACCCGGAGAAGATGATCAAGCAGGTAATTCTCGACATGCAGAACCAGCTTCTGCAGGTAAAGACGCAGGTGGCCATCGCTATTGCCGACCAGCACCTGCTGGAAAAGAAGCAGAAAGAAAACGAAGAAAAAACAACCGAGTGGATGCGCAAGGCCGAACTCGCCGTCGAACGCAAGAAGGATGACGACCTGGCCCGCGCCGCCCTGGAGCGCTCCATGAGTTACAAGCAAATGGCGGAAAGTTTTATCCAGCAGGTGGCCGATCAGAAGACGCAGGTAGAGAACCTGAAGACGGCTTTCCACAAGCTGGAGCAGAAGCTGGCAGAGGCTCAATCCAAGAGCGAGCTGGTAATTGCCCAGCATCGCCGTTCGCGTACGGTCAGAAAGGCGAGCGAGGCCCAGGTCGCCGTGAGCAACAGCTCCAGCACCGCTACCTTTGACCGCATGAAGCACCAGGCCATGCGCAATGAAGCTATCAGCCAGGCACATAGCGAGCTGCACGCCGATTCCCTGGACGACAAGTTTGCCGCCATGGAAAAAGAAGGCGAGATCGAGCGCCTGCTGGCCGATATCAAAGCGCGCAAGAGCCTGACGGCGTAGTTCTCGATGGGGAATGAGAGTGGATCGGCAGAGGAGCTTTGAAACTCAAGCCAGTGAGTGTGTGCTTGTTGCATGGCTGTGTTCTGCCGAAGGGAACACCATGATGGATACAGAAGTGTTTCAATTCGAGTTGTTGGGCAATTGAAGCTCTCTTCTGGCAGGCCAGCCCGCGTGAAAATTAGATTTTTGGGGGTTGTGATATCAAAGTGCGCAAGAACCTGACAGCGTAGATAGACTTATCAAGCTGCTTGCCCTGGCACGATTGGGGCAAGCGCCAACCGGGTTTTGAAGTCTAATCATCGAGGTCTCAGTGTGGGCTGCCCACCTGTACTTTGCCAAAGGAAGAGCTATGACAAACGCAGTGGCATTTCAGTCTGAGTTGTTGGGTAACGAGTCTGTACTGTGGGCAGGCCAGCCGGAGCGCAGGATCATCTTTCACAAAGAAGACCTTCTCGCCATTCCCTGCAGCCTGTTGTGGGGAAGCTTCGCTATAGTTTTTGAGCTGGCGGCATTGGTCGCCACCAAGGCGGGCCACGCCTGGTGGCTGGGCGCCATCTGGGGAACCCCGTTCGTGATTGCAGGCCAGTATCTTATCTGGGGAAGGTTTCTGTACGTAGATTGGAAAAAATCGCGGACATTTTATGCCGTGACCACGGAAAGAATCCTGATCAAGAAGATGAAATGGAGAGGGCGAACCGTCTGTTCATTGGATCTGTTTAATCTGGGGGTGGTCCAGAAATCGATCGGAACAGATGGAGTAGGAACGTTGCAATTCGACTATCCCCACGTTCCGCCATCGAGCGTACTCAGATTTCTCTTTGGACCCAGGACAATGCACGATTCCTTTTTCGATCCTTTGGAGAGAAATGGAGCGCTTGCCTTCGTGGATATCCCCGATGCTGAAATGGTCTACAACATCCTCATGGAAGCTAAGGATAAATTGGAGGCTGACAACGCCGCAATTGATGTCGGGTTTTTGCACGTAAGTTAAATTTCTATATCTTGTCGAACAGGTCCGTTATTCGTTGGCGGCTTCTTTTCTCGCAGCCTCCAGAGAAGCCTTGTCCCAGCTTTTATCAGTGAAAATGTAGACTCGCTTGCCTTTGGGCAGATTGCTCAATGGTTCATCGGTCGAAATTCCCAGGCTCTGCCGGCACAGGCTGGTATTGAATTCGCTGTTATGGCTTAAAAATGCGATGACGTTGCGGTGGTCTACGCCCATGCGGAAGAGCATGGGCACGGCCTCGTCCACGGGCAGGCCGGTGATCCAGTCGTCATCCATGCACCAGGAAGCCAGCGCGGTGATGGAAATCGGCATCCCGGGTAGCGCCTGCTGGCGCAGGTGGGTCAGCATCTGGCGGTAGAACTCGCGCTCCGAGCGGACAGCGTCAAAATCAACCTGCAAGGCGGTAACCTGGGGCAGACGGGCGACCTCGGCAATATCTTCCGCTGTCCGCTTGGCCTGCTCTTCGGAGAGCTTCAGCCGCCCGTCGCGCTGCGGCTCAATGCGGACCACCGCCATCAGCGGCGTGTCAGGAGAAACGCGCAGGGGCTGGAAGCGCGGCCGGACAACGACATCCCCGGCGCGCAGGTAGAGGGTCCGGGCCAGAAATGCCACCCCTGTCTGTTGCCTGTTTTTGCCAGGCTGGTCTTCATCAGGCTGATTGAGGAATCTGAGGTCTTCCGGGCGCTCCCATGCCCACAGTATGAGACGAGGGAAGTTGGGGAGGCCGGCGGGCTGGTTCCCTACCGTGGCATGAAGGTTGCCAGCCGGGCGGCTCATGCAGAATACAGCGCCGCCCAAAATGAGAATAGTTCGGAAAAGGGAAAATAAAGGCCCCGCCAGCGCCTGAGCGGCGGCCGCTCTGCTCCGGGAGGGGAGTGCTTCCACTTTTCCTGCCTGGCGGGCTGTTTTTCCCGCTCTCAGGAGCGAGTGTAGCACCTGTGTCAAGAGGCAATTTGTGGCATTTCATGCCGCAACTTTTCCGATGGCCTGGGTTTATATGCGTAGTGGACGCCGTACACGTCCATAGTAAGCTCTCCTAAACCACAGTACACTTTATGCCTCCGGCCCAACCGGGGGCTTTTTTTGCCTTTTGAGACTAAACCCATCTCATGAGCTGACCATTAACAGAATTTTTACATAACGGCCCCTTTGCGGCCTCAGACAGGGCTTTGAAGCCGCGCGCTTTCAAAATCATTAAGATAGTTAGAAGTGTCCCATGGGCGAACGCGACCTTTTGTTCTACGACGGTGAGTGTGGCTTTTGCCACGGGACGGCGCGCTTTGTGCGCAAGCGCGACCGCAAAGGGCAATTTGAATTTGCTCCGCTGCAGGGAGAAAGGTTCCGCCAAGTCATACCCGAGGCGGAGCGCTCGCGCCTGCCCGACAGCTTGGTACTGTTCAGCCGTGAAAACGGCCTGCTGACCCGCTCCACCGCCGGCATCTACATCTTTTCCAGGCTGCCACAACCCTGGCCGTTTTATGCCAAACTCCTGCGGCTCGTACCGCGCCCCCTGCGGGATTTCGGATACGACCTTTTTGCGCGGGTTCGGCGCAAGTTGTTTTCCGCACCCAAGAGTTGTGAGTTGGACTAGAAAGGAAAGACGCGTAATTTTCACCACGGAGACACGGAGGCACGGAGAAGAAGGGGGGATTGGGACATTCTTGGAGCGTGTTTATTTTGAAAGAAGCGCCGGGAAAGTTACATCAGAGGAAAATCGTAAATCGTACTTCTTAAATCGTACTTCTTAAACACAAACCCCCGCTACATACTCTTGCGCAGCGGGGGATGAAACCGATCAGGCTATCATGTGATGTTGCTGCCGGTAGGTCTGTTCCAGCAGTTCCATCTGGTCTTTGATACGAAGTTTGAGTTTTTTGAGCCGGACCTCTTCCAGTTTTTCATCTTCAGAGAGATACCGTTTTTGAATGAGGGAGTCGAGACGTTGAGAATATTGAGAGTGTTCCTGAGCCAGCCGACGAAATTCTTCGTGGCTGGCCATAAGCTGATCCTTAACTTGCGTCGCCATCCAGAAAACCTCCTGACCTTGATTTGATCTGGAAGATCGAATGTTAAGGGAAGGTTAACACACGCTCTACTCGGCTTCAACGATTTCAGGAAATTTTTTTGGAAAAACAAAGCGGAAAATCATTGCATCTTCCACTGGAGAGGTGTAGTAGCCGGGCCGGCGTCCGCTCTCCACAAATCCCCACTTTTCGTAAAGCGCGCGGGCAGCGTAGTTGGAGGCGCGCACCTCCAGCGTGACCTCTTCCGCCGCACAGCTATAGGCAATGGCGATGATTTCACCCACCAGCCGGGTACCCATGCCATGGCGCCGTGCCGCGGGAGCGGTAGCGATGTTTTCAATTTCCCACTCCAGCTCCATCTGCCGGGCCACAATGAATGCCTGGACCACGCCTTCTTCTTCCAGCACCAGGCAGTGGCGCTGTACCGGGCCGCGAAACAGGTTCTCGTAATCGGTGGCCGTCCAGCGCGCGGCCGCCGCGGAAAGGCTCGCCAAAGTCATCATGACGGGCACATCGGCAGCAACTGCAGGGCGGATCACCATAAGAATCGTCTATTTTACGCCGGTCTTGGTAAACTCGGCCCTGCGGATGTAATTGGCATCGAGCGCATCGGGAGATACTACCTTACCGGCAGCGATTTTTTTCAGCCCGAGAAGGGCAATTTCCGCGCTGCCGGGACGATCAATTTTTACAACCCCGATGCCCTGCTGCCCAAGCGAATGAATCACGCTCTCATCGGGAGAGCAAAGCGCCTGCTGCTGATCTTCCTCGCCCAGGTATTGCAGAAACTCCTCCATGTTCACCAAACTTTCGCCCATGGGCTGCAGGCGATTTTCTGTGAGCTGAAATTTGCCCAGGAAGAGGTCTCCGCGCGAAGCATCGAGCGCAACCAGGACTCGGCCCTGCCTCGCGCCTCCTCTCTGCGCATGGGCGCACGCTTCCAAAATGGAAACAGATGCAATAGGTATGCGCAGTGTTTCTCCCAGGCCTTTGACCGCGGCCAATCCCACGCGCAGGCCGGTAAACGATCCGGGACCGGAGGCCGCCGCAATGCCTTCAAGCTTCTCTTTGGCAATGCTATGGCGGGCCAGCACGCTGGCGATGGCGGGAATCAGTTGCGCTGAAAACGTGCCCCCGGCCACCGGGACGCTCTCGATCAATTCGAAATTTGCCTCATCGCCGCGGGCGAGAGCAACACTGCCCTGCTTGCCGGAGGTGTCAACCGCCAGA
>Ga0209166_10000949_pt1 | contig 26596 bp, 16 predicted proteins | sample Coa_R1_3_FD_187151 | JGI IMG/M metagenome (GOLD analysis project Ga0209166, IMG submission 187151) | Surface soil microbial communities from Centralia Pennsylvania, which are recovering from an underground coalmine fire - Coalmine... | ecosystem: Environmental > Terrestrial > Soil >...
TATAGTTAATTATGAGTTATGCTAATTTAGAAACAAACAAAAAAGAAAGCTTTCTTTGTTAATATTTCTTATTGTTGGAGTATATTTTTTGTTTTCAATTTATTAAAAGAGCCTTCAGAAAGGGGAATTATGGGGGATAGATGCGCTTCCAAAAGGGGATAATTGTAAATAATTATTTTAATTGGTATTTATTAATTAAATTTATTATTTTGTGTTTAATTATTCTAAGGTAAAAATCCAATTTTATTAAAAATTTAAGATTGATTGTTAAAGGTAAATATTTATTATTGAAAAAAGGTTTTCCAGGTTTAAACAGAATAGAAGTTTTTAATTGATTTTTAATGTTGATATTTAAGCTACTAATATTTTTAAAGAATCTTGCGGGTGATTCTTTTTCTATAGTAATACCTTTAGAAATGTCAACTATTTCATTTCAAGTTAAACTATTTCTCGCAATTCCAGAGAAAACAGAATGAGTAGTATTTTTATCATCAATATATCCATATTTTTTAATACCTAAAAAATAAGCTTTTTTTAGGATACCTCCTTTTAATTCATCTTTCAATTGTCCTAATTCATTACCAATTAAATATTCTGGTAATTCTTTATCTACAAACAATGAATCCGTGTCAGTATAATATAATTTTATTCCTAATTTAATTAATAACATTTTTAATTCTATCATTTCCATTCTAGCATAGGCTGTTACAGCTGCTGCTATAGCAACATTAGATTTAACATTTCTGAAGCTAGTTAATAAATCCAATTCAGTCTCTGATTTTATTTCATTTATTAAATCAAAATCTAAATTACTAGACATTAAAATAGTACTAATTTCATCATTAATATTAATTTCAGAAAAAATAGTATAATTACCATAATATTTCATTAAATCACTTTTATAAACATTTTTAGTTTCGATTAAAGTTTTTCTTCTACCGAAATATCCATATAATTGATTTAAATGCATTTTAGCAATAAGTCTTAATGCTCCAGTTGCTATTTTTTTAATTTCGTAAAAATATTTTATATAACTACTGAAGATATCAGCTTTACTAAAATTGTATACTTTAATTAATTCTACTTTATAACCATATTTTTCTACAGCTTTTAATTCTTCTGTAAAATAAATCCCTATTCAACTTCCTAATGGATGAATTGTTTCATTTTCGATTTTAAATGGTAATAAAGGAATTTCTAAATCTCTAGGAGTAGTGATTCTAACTTCTGCAAAACCAAAAACATCTTCTAATTTAACATTCATCCCTTCTGTTTCTCCTAAGAATTCTATAGGCATTTGATTACACATAGCTTTAGGATACAAACTATTTACATCATAATGTTTTAAGTTTTCACCATATTTATAATAATAATCAGTTGAACCTCCTAAATAAGCTAATCTTATAATACTATCTATTTTTTTAGTTAAAATAGAGATATTATTTTCTAAAAATTTTTGTCTAAAGATTTTAAATGATAGAGTAGAAGTACTTCAAATTGTAGCTAAATCTACTTTATGTTCTTCAATATAAATATTTTGAGCTTTTGTAAGAGCTTTTAATAGACAGATTGAATCTTGTAGACTATAAGCTATAAATTGTTCTAGTAAATCTTTATTTTCGAACAAAGAAATTTTGTTAAATTCAAGATTATAAGGATACAATTTACCTTCTATTTCAAAAGTATTGCATAATTCTTGTAATGATACAGGAAATATTCTTAAAGAATCTTTAAATATTAATTTAGTTTCTTTATATACTATATCAATTCCTATAAATCTATGTAAATCATCTATAATAGAATTTACTTTATCAATATTTACATCTGGTAATTCCAGTAAACCTTTAAATAAAAAATAACCATCAAAAGAACCTAAATTATGACTAAATACTACACATTTATGTAAATTTAAATCATTTAATCTATTCATAAAATTCAATCATAATAATTTTACAGCTTGTTCAGGATTTCCCAATAATAATTTATAATCTATTAATTCAAATATAGTTATTAATTCTTCATTAAAAAAATATGAGAAACTAATGCTAATAGGGGTTTGAATTCCATTTAATTCTATTGTTTCTAAATCTATAGTTGCAATTAATAATTTATTAATATTTTTAGGAATTTTTAAAGGTTTAATTAAATTTAAATCTTTATTAGCTAAATTTAAACTACTAGTGTAAAAACTTCTTCTAGACTGATAAATTTTATTATTTGCTTTTTTGCCTTTTATTGTAGATTTAGGATTATAATCTCACAATTTAACTTGTAAAATATTAAATATTGTAACCGGGTAACCAGCTTCATAAAAAGCTTGAATACTATTTTTAATTTTATCTAGATAATTATTAATAGTAGTATTTTCATCTATAATAATATTTTTATGAATATAAAAAGTTTTATCTTCATTAGTAATAGAAACGATCATAATTTTTTTACCTTCTTTTTTAAATTCTTCTTCTAAAATTAAAGCTGAGAATAATGCAGCAAATAAATATTTATGATCTAATAATTTATTATTTTCAAATGTTAATAAATTATATTTACTAATTGGGTCGTACTGTTTATCAATTAATTTTAAAGGTTCAATTACTAATAAATCAGAAAGTTTAGAGTGAATACTATTATTTAATATCTCGAATATTTTATTTATAAAAAAACTTAAATTTCTAATAAGGTAATTAGGATAAACAAAAAAAAGTTTTAGATATAAACCTATAAATTTTCCAATAATTTCTTTAATCCTAGAGTTTTGAGATAAATTATAAAAAAAAAGTCATAAAAGACTCAAAAAAATATTATTTATTAAGATAAATAATAATAAAAAAGTATAAAATTTAATACCTGATCCAATTGGCTGAATATAAAATATGGTTGTCAGTCATACAATATTAAAAATTAAACTTGTTAACAACATCATGTTGTCCATTAATCTGAAAGTTATTAAAATAACCATTGAAGGTAGGGCTACTGCCGCTATAAAGAATAAAAATAATGTTTTAAACATTTACGACTCACCTGATTTGAACAGATATTAATTGATTGGCAAATCAATTGTGGTACCATTTACACTAGATTCGCTTGTTTATATTAAGAATAAAGAAATTATTAATTAAAAAGGATCTAATATATACTTATAGTTCTAATAATTAAATTTATAGAATTATTCTATTATTTAATTTAAAAGAATAGGGTTGAATAAAATGAGAAATAAATCTAAGTTTATGAAATTAATTCTAATAAGGTCTTTTAGTATAATGGTTGTACGACCACCCTTCAAGTAGTTAGTGCCAGTTCGAGTCTGGTAAAGGCTGTAAATTTCATAATTAAATAAATATAAAATTCTTTATAACTTAAGATTATAAACTAATTAAAATTAATATTATTAAAATATAATATTAATTTTAATTAGTTGTTATTCGTTATTTAATTTATAAAATTTATAAAATTAAGATTTAAGTACTAATTTTAGAAAACACACAAACTAAACCAAAATAAAAATGTTACATAATTTAAATTTAATAATACATTCTCCATTAGAACAATTTGAAGTAAGTAGTTTAATAAGTATAATAGCACCTATATTTGGTTATATTAATATAACATTAAGTAATTTAGGATTATATTCTTTATTAATATTATTTATAATACTAAGTTTACATATAATAAGTAATAATGAAAATAAAATTTTACCATCAAAATGAAGTATAGCAATAGAAAGTATATTTACAACTATTAATACAATGGTAAGAGAACAATTAGGTAAAGAAATTTATTTACCTTTTATTTATTCATTATTTTTCTTTATATTAATAAGTAATTTAATAGGTAATATACCTTATTCATATACTATAACAACTTCTGTAATAGTAACAATAGGTTTATCCTTTACAATATTAACAGGTGTAACTATACTTGGATTATATCTTCATAAATTACATTTTTTCTCATATTTTGTACCATCTGGAACTCCTTTAGCTTTAGTACCATTATTAGTTTTAATTGAAACTGTTTCTTATTTAGCTAGAGCTTTATCTTTAGGTATAAGATTATTTGCTAATATGGTAGCTGGACATTCTTTATTAAAAATTTTATCTACTTTTTTATATCAAATGTTTAGTAGTAGCTATATTATAGCTATATTCACTTTAATTCCTTTTGCATTCTTCTTAGCTTTATGTGGATTAGAAGTAGCTGTATCTATTATTCAAGCTTATGTATTTGTATTATTAGTAATATCTTATATTAAAGATGCTATCTACTTACACTAATTGTTATTTTTAAATTAAATTTTGTATATAAAATTAAGTTTTGTTTTTATTATTCTGTTAATTTTGTTATTTTTGAATTAAAGAATTCTCAGAACATAATAAGTTGAATCTAAAATCAACAAACAAAAATTAAATAATAAAAGATTATAATGGTTTTGTGTATAAATTACCTAAAAATAAAGATTAAAATAAATTTAATTATTTTTGTTTTTAATAAAATTTGACCCCCTTAAATTTAAAAGAAGTCTAATATATAATTTAAAATAACCCCAAATAATAATAATATGATTATAAAATATTATAATAAGAATAAGGAATAGTTTACATTGGAAAGTTAAAACGATTGCTAATTGTTCGGGTTATCCCTTAGGTGTTCGACTCACCTCTATTCCGTTTAAATTTAAATTTAAATTATTTACAATTTTATTGTAAAAATGTTTTTTTTTAAATGTTTTTTTGAGTAAATAAAAAATAGAAGAGTAAATATGAAAAGTGAGGATTGTTGTATGGATTGACGGCTTTATTCAACTAATGCTAAAGAAATCGGAACTCTTTACTTAGTATTTGCTATATTTGCAGGTATGATAGCTACAGGATTTTCAGTTTTAATTAGATTAGAATTATCTTCACCTGGTGTTCAATTTTTACAAGGAGATCATCAATTATTTAATGTTATAATAACTGCACATGGATTATTAATGTTATTCTTTATGGTAATGCCAGCATTAATTGGAGGATTTGGTAATTATTTATTACCTATTCATATAGGAGCTCCTGATATGGCAAACAAACAGGAGGTCCTTGAGTTTAATAAAAAATATTATAATGAGAATTATAAAGAGAATATTTTTAAAGAATATTTAGCTGGTCTATTTGAAGGTGATGGACATATTTGGATTCAAAAGGAAAATCAAAAAAAGAAACATAATCCAAGATTTTGTATTACATTTAGTCTTAAAAATGAACCATTAGCTAAAAAATTATTATTATTAATAGGGTCAGGATTTATAAGATATAAAATACAAGATAATGCTTGTGTATTAACTGTTTCTTCTGTTATAGGTTTAAAAAAATTAGTTCATTTAATAAATGGCGAATTAAGAACTCCAAAAATACATCAACTTCATAAATTAATAGATTGATTAAATAAAAATCATAATACAAATTTTACTAAATTACCATTGAAAGATAGTTCATTATTTGAAGATGGATGATTAAGTGGATTTATAGATTCAGATGGTAGTTTTTCTGTTCAACATACTAAATTAGAAAACAATGCAAAAAAAAGAAAAATATCTTGCAGATTAAGAATTGAACAAAGAATGTTAGACCCAATAACTAAAGAAAGTTATTTTAAAGTTTTAACGGATTTATCAAATTTCCTTAATTGTTCATTGTTAATTAGAAAACAAAAATCAACTGGTAATGAATATTATACTTTAACAGCTTCAAGTAAATTATCTTTAGAAATAATAGTAAATTATTTAGAAAAATATCCATTATTTTCAAGTAAACACTTAGATTATAATGATTGAAAAAAAATAGTTCTATTAATATTTTCAAATAAACATTATACAGAAGAAGGTATAAGTAAAACAGATTATGTAAAAAATAATATGAATAGACAAAGAATTAAATTTACTTGAGACCATTTAAATATATTATCTTTTTAAAATTACATTATTATTTATTTATTTATTAAACTCTAAATTGGAAATGCCGTTAAGAAGTGTGAACTTTTTAATTATTACTTCGCTATATGCATGGAATCTCTCGATTTTGGAATTATTTTTCCAGTTAACAGATACATAGACACTTAATTGAAGTTTAAAACTTATAAAGTTGTATTTTCAACTGAATTAATCGTAAAACTTATGTATACATGGGAAGAATATGCAGGAAACCAACAAAGTAAATTATTAATCACTAAAAGTTATAAGAAAAATAAGAAAGTAAATTTTACTTCCTTTAAATGTTTATTAATAAAAAGAGTAAACAAACTATTTATTAATTTTCGTTTACATCTATTCTTATTTCTTATTTTATTACTATTTTAACATTAGTTACTAATTATTTACTTTAAGTAGGATCCTCAGAGACTACACGCGAGGCTCATATTTTAAATATGATGAAGACATAGTCCGTTTAAGTAGGAAACTACTTAAGATTAAGATTTCCAAGATTAAATAATATAAGTTTTTGATTATTACCTCCTTCATTAATCTTATTATTACTTAGTGCATTAGTAGAAAATGGAGCAGGAACAGGATGAACAATTAAGGATAAGTTGTTCTATTACAGTAATGTAGTATTAACTAAACTCTACTTGATGCGAGAAACTCCTCAAATCGGAAGTAATTACCTATTCTATATATTTATTAGAGTGGTAAAAATATTACTAACACGGGGACAATTTGCCTGGGTAAAATTTTCTACCCATCAGAGACTTAACGTAGAGCATCCTTCTAAATTTATTAATAATATTACAACTCAATCATTAAATAAAAATAAAGAATTATTCTATCAATGATTAGTGGGATTTACTGATGGAGATGGTACTTTTTCTATTTCTTATAGTAATGGAAAATGAACTTTAATTTATAAATTATCTCAACATGAATACAATATGAGATTATTATATTTTATTAAAAGTCAATTAGGCGTAGGTAGAATTAATAAAGAAACTAAAACTAAAACAGTTAATTATTGAATCAGAGATAGAAACAAATTAGCAGAGGTTATATTTCCTATATTTGATAATTATCCATTATTAACTTCTAAATATTTTAATTATTTAAAATTTAAAGAAGCTTATAATATATTAGAAGATACTAATTTAACTAAAATCAAACGAGATGAATTAATGTTTAATTTAATTAAAAAACTTCCTTCTTCTGATTACATTTCCCCAGCTTGAGAAAAAGTAAATAATTTAGTATCTAATACTACTGAAGCTAACATGGTTATGTCAAAAGCATGATTAATAGGGTTTACTGAAGCAGAAGGAAGTTTTTATCTTGTTAATAAAACTAACTGTAGAATAGTTCATGGGTTTGAAATAACTCAAAAATTAGATTTAATAGTTTTATCTGCTATAGGATATATTCTAGGTATAAAAACTTATTCTAAACACACACATTATACAGTTGTAACTACTAACTCAAGAAGTATTGAAAATATTATAAATTATTATACTAACACTATGAAAGGAATGAAATCCTTTGAATTTAGAGTTTGAGCTAGAAGTTATGTAAAACATAAAGGTGATTTTACAAAACTTAATGAAATTAGAAATAAAATTAGAATTAGAAAACTAGGTACAACTTTATTAAATTATAAATCTAATGGATTAAACACTCAAGATATACGATTTATACATACTACACCCTTTAAATCTGAAGAAAGAAAATGAAGAATATTATTAGATAATAGTAATACAAATTCAATAATTAACAAAGAAAATGGGATTTATAAAGTTTACGGTAATTTATTTTTAAATGAAGGTAATGTACTTAATTATAATGACATAAATGATAGTATGATAGATAAGTTTACACTTAATTTAGTTGAAATTTTAGAAGATTTATATGATAATAACGAATGAACTGTTTTTAATTTATACTTTTTAGTTAAACCAGATTTTGATAGAGTTATTAAATTTGATATTGAAAATTTAAATAAACATTTTGCTAAGTATCCACTGGAGTTTATACATCAAAATATAGTTAAATTTTATAAAAATACAGGTTTATTAACTGCTACTGGTGTATTTGTGTTTTTATCTTTATATGATTTTAAAAATTTCACAGTAATATCTTCAAATTTGAAAAATATTATTAAAGATAATATCGAAATTATAAATAAAAATGTACATAAAGATTTAAACAATACAATAGTTAATTATACAAAGAAATTTGATATTAATTCAGAGATCCTGTTAATAATTCAAGCTGATTTTGATAAAATAAATAAAAATAAGTAAATATAATTTATATTATGAATTTATTTATACCTTTTGTTGTAATTTTATATTATTAAAATAGTGAGTTAACATTAGTATAATAGAAATTTTAAATTAGTTTATATTAATAATTAGAAGGATGAAGACATAGTCCGATCTTTAGTGAAAGCTAAAGCGAATAATGATAGTGAATTTATAATAGATTCATGAGATTATCAACCAAAATTTTGTTATCCACCATTATCAGGAATTCAAGCACATTCAGGTGGATCTGTTGATTTAGCTATTTTTAGTTTACATTTAACAGGGGTATCTTCATTATTAGGAGCTATTAATTTTATTACTACAGTTTTAAATATGAGAACTAATGGTATGAGTTTACACAAATTATCATTATTTGTATGAAGTGTATTTGTAACTGCTATTTTATTATTATTAGCTTTACCTGTATTAGCTGGTAAACTTATACTGCCAGCTCTAAATCCGGCTATATGCTGGGAACTGTTTTATTTAACTCAAATTAATGAAACACAATCAGCAGGAAACCTATTTTATTTAAATTTCTTAGGGCTCCTCAGAGACTACACGCCGGAATTAATCTGTTGTAATATTTTACCATTGACCTTAGGAAAAACAAATAAAACCCAAATTTATACAGATTTATCAGACTTTAAATTAAGTTCTTATTTAGCCGGTTTAATAGAAGGAAACGGAACTATAATAGTTCCCAAAACTGAAAGATCAGTTAAAGGTAAATTGAATTATCCCGCAATTCAAATTATTTTTAATTCTAAAGATCTACCATTAGCTTTAATAATTCAAAAAGAATTAAAAAATGGTTCACTTGCTAAAAAAAAAGGAGTAAATGCTTATGTTTTAACTATCAATAATTTTGATGGTTTAATATTATTAATTTCATTAATTAATGGTAACATGAGAACTCCTAAAATTCATGCTTTAAATGATTTAATTGATTGATTAAATATTAAATTAGGAAGTTTATGTATTCCTAAAAAATCTTTAAATAATAGTCCTTTAAATTCTAACGCATGATTATCTGGTTTTATTGAAGCGGATGGTCATTTCTCCGTAAGAACAACTACTTCTTCTAAATATCCAAAAGTTGAATGTAAATTTGAATTAAGTCAAAGACAAAACGATCATAATAATAGAAATAATTTAGAATTTTTAGAAGCTATTGCTATTTTCTTAGTTTCTTCAGTTAAAGCTGTTAGAGTTAATAAACCTAACCCTGAATACAAAGTAAGAACAACTAGTTTAAAAGGAAATTTAGTATTAGAAAATTATTTAAGTACATTTCCTTTATTCAGTAGCAAATATTTAGACTATAAAGATTGAATTAAAGTTTTAAATTATTTTAGATCTGGTCGATTTGATCATAAGTCTAACATTGAAAATATAATTTCAATTAAATCTTGTATGAACGATAGGAGAACTGTTTTTTCTTGAGATCATTTAGGTAGATTTCACAACTTAGATTAATAAGATATAGTCCCAACATACATGTGAATGTATGAGTATTTACCTTAATGTTTTATAAATTTATCAAACATTTTTGAGACCAAAAAAATTGAGTCATGGGACCTAGTCCAGTAAATCAAGAAATTAAGGGTATAACAATGTTATTAACAGATAGAAACTTTAATACTAGTTTCTATGATCCAGCAGGAGGTGGAGATCCTATATTATTCCAACATCTTTTCTCAAGAGATATAGCTATGAGGGATTTTACATTATTAATAACAGCGATATCATTTAACAAATCTTATAAATTCTTATTAGATTCAAAATTGAATTATAGTACTTTAATAGATAAATTTTATTTTTTAAGATTCTATAACAAATTAAAACAGTATCTACCTAATGGTACACCACCTTCTGAGAAATTTTTAACTTGATTAGTAGGATTTACAGATGGAGAAGGTTCCTTTATAATAAATAATAGAGGTGATCTAGCTTTTGTAATAGTACAAAGTAATGTAGATATTAAAGTATTAAAATTTATACAAGAAACTTTAGGTTTTGGTAAAGTAATAGCACAATCTGCAAATACTAGCAGATATGTTGTACAAAGTAAAAAAGAAATAGAGTTAATTATTAATTTGTTTAATGGTAATATAGTATTACCTAGTAAAAAAGTTAGATTTGAAAAATTTGTTAATGGGTTTAATTCTTGAATAAAAAAAGGTAGAATTAAAATAAATCCTATTAACTTTATACATAGTTCTATTTTACCTAGTTTAAACGATAGTTGATTAGCAGGATTTACAGATGGAGAAGGTTGTTTTACTTGTTCTATAAGTAAAGATAAAGGGTTTAATTTCAATTTTAATATAGCTCAAAAATGAGAAGAAAATATTGAAGTTTTACAACATCTTTGTATATTATTTAACGGAGGAACAGTATCAAAACATTCCATTTACAATGTAAATGAGTATAGAATAGGAGGAGTATCAAATTGTAAAAATGTTTTTCCTTATTTTGATACTCACCATTTATGCTCTAAAAAATTTATTTCTTATACTTTATGAAAACAAATGCATAACGATTTGTTAGAAAAATATCATTTAGATCCGGTAAAAAGATTGGAAATGATTGAAAAAGCTAGATTAATAAATAAATTCGAATAGCATATTAGGGAAAAAAAGTCAAGGTTTAATGTGCAAGTTATGAAGCTCTAAGGACAGATGTAAAAGACTATAAGATCTGAAAGAGCAATTATTCAATAATGAATATACCTTAGATTTAGTCAATGTTTAGTTATTACTGCTTGCAACTCTTAAATATAATGTATATATAATTGTATATATATTATTATTTATATCTATAACATTTTATTTCATTAAAAAGGAAAAATATTTAGTAAAGAAAAACTGAATTAAAGTTTTTTTATAAGAAAAAACAAAAATATAAAAACAAAAAATAAAAATAAAAATAAAAATAAAATAGGGAGATATAAACATTTTAATTCAGTCCCTAAATTCTATTCTTTAAAAATGTTATTTAATTATATCAATTAAGTTATATAAACATTAGTTATAGATATAAGGAAAAGTTAGTATAAACATTGGCGATACTAGTGTTAACGGTTAATAAAATATCTCGTTTAAAGACCGTCGGTTGTTTAAGAGACCGCTACAGACTGGTTCACTGGTAGGTAGCTGAAATGCTGCTTAATGTACAGTCGGTTTCTTCCATACATTTTGGTATGCACAAGCCCAGAATTATTAAATTACTGGTACCTGAATTTAATAAGAGATCGTTAGTAATTACTGATGTGAAATTAAGTTTGAAGAAATGGATTCTTTGGACATCCTGAAGTTTATATTTTAATTATACCTGGATTTGGTATAGTTAGTCAAGTTATATCTACATTTTCAGGTAAACCAATATTTGGTTACTTAGGAATGGTATATGCTATGTTTTCTATTGGAATATTAGGATTCTTAGTATGATCTCATCATATGTTCAGTGTAGGTTTAGATGTAGATACAAGAGCTTATTTCACTGCAGCTACAATGGTAATAGCTGTACCTACAGGTATTAAAATATTCTCTTGAATTGCTACATTATATGGTGGTAGTTTAAGATTTACAACACCTTTAATATTTGCATTAGGATTCTTAGCTTTATTCACAATAGGAGGTGTTACTGGAGTAATTTTAGCTAATGCTTCATTAGATTTAGCTTTACATGATAGAATAAAAAAAGATCCTCATTATATTCAGAAATTTTGAGTAGGATTAATGGATGGTGACGGAAGTATCCAAGTAAATCATTGAAGACATAAAAATCTTCAATATAGATTAATTATTAAATTAAAATATTGTATTGAAAATTTAACAATGCTAAATTTAATTAAAAACCACATTGGAGGAAATGTAAGAATTATTGAAAATAATAAATTTATTATTTGAGTAGTAAATGAAAGAAAACTCATTCATAAATTAATTAATATATTTATTTCTTATCCTCCTTTAACTTCAAGATTAAGAGCTCAATTAGCATTTATGTTAGAATGTTTTCAACAAAATAATGTTGAATGATATTTAAATGCTAGAGATAAAAAATATCTTAATCCAAATATAGATGTTGTTAATATTGATTATAATTATTTTAATGAATGATTATCTGGTTTTATTGAAGCAGAAGGTTGTTTTTCTATTAGAAATGTATCGAATATTCACTCATTTTCAATTGGACAAAAAAATGATAAATATATAATAGATACAATAAAAATTCATTTCGATGCTCAAAATCAAATTAGAAAATCAAATAATAATTTTTGATTAATTGAAATTTATAGAAAATTAACTTTAATAAAAATTATTAATCACTGTATCAATTATCCTTTACTTGGAGAAAAATTACTTTCATTTACCAAATTTAGAGATCTTTTTAAATAAGTGTCATGCTGTCTTACCACTGTGATAAATTTAATTAATTTATCGGTAATATTTTTTATATATTAATATTGCTAACGGTGAAACCTTTAAACGGAAATAAGGCTGTTTCCATACTACAAGTTTAAAAGGCAATACCGTGGAAACCAAAAATATTTTATTTTAAGAGTTGTTTGTTTTAAATCAAATAAAAAATTAAGAAAATTAAGAAATAATTATTTAACTAAATTACCCCCTTTTTTTTTAATTTGTAATCATAATAAAAGGGTAAACATAATAATAGTATTTTGTCCAACATCTGTTTATTATGTTTATATTTTCTTAATTTTCTTAAACAATCTAACAATAACTCTAAAAAATTAATATTGAGTAGGATCCGTAGAGACTATACGTGGTAGTCGAACGTTAATTAAGTTTAATTATTAGATAAGATATAGTCCGATCCTCATTGTAAAATGAGCATATTTCTATATTTATTATAAATTATAATAGATAGAAAAAATTTAATGACTTATTATGTAGTAGCTCACTTCCATTATGTATTATCAATGGGAGCTGTTTTTGCTATATTTGCTGGATTCTATTTCTGAGCACCTAAAATTATAGGAAAATCATATAATGAATTCTTAGGACAAATCCATTTTTGAACATTATTTGTAGGAGTAAATACTACTTTTTTTCCTCAACACTTTTTAGGTTTAGCGGGTATGCCTAGAAGAATTCCAGATTATCCAGATGCTTTTAGTGGATGAAATCAAATATCAAGTTTTGGTTCATTAATTTCAATAATGGCTACTGTATTATTTGGTTATATTATTTATGATATTTTTGCTAATGGAAATCCAGTTAATAATAATCCTTGAAATGTACCTTCTTATTTTACATCTACTGAACAATTTAATAATGAAACAGAAACAGCTATAACATTAGAATGAACTTTACAAAGTCCTATACCATTCCATGCTTTCAAAATGTTACCTGTTCAATCTTAAATTGAGATTTTATATTAAGTTAGATTTTAGCTTTAAACTTATTTATTTTAAATTAAATAAACACTTCATCTTTATTAAATTTTACCCCCTTTCATTTTAATTTATATTATTTAAGAAATATTATATTAATTAGAATTTTAGTTTTAATTTATTAAACAATTAAATAAATTTTAAATTAATTAATTATAATATATATTTAATTATTAAACTAAATAAATATAATAATTATTTTATTATTTTTTAATATAATATTAATTATTAATAACCATTAAATAAAAGAGCATAGTATTAATATTTAAAATCATTAATTAATATTTAAATTATTTTTGTTATTTATAAAATTTATTTTTAAATTGAATTAAAATAAAATAAAAAAGAATTAAAGACTGTAGCATAATTGGTAATGCAATTCGCTCATAATGGATGGTATAAGGGTTCAATTCCCTTCGGTCTTATTAATTTTTAATATATTTTTATTTATTAAAATATAAATTTATAGGGTACTTGGTCGAGTCTGGTTTATGGCGCTCGTTTTGAAAACGAGTACTTGAATAAAGTCGTGAGTTCAAATCTCACAGTGTCCGATTATTCATTAAAGATAATTAAAAAACAAACACAATTATTGTTTTATATTTTAATAATTATTATAGAAATAATAAAAAAACAAAAAATAAAAATTTTTATTAAATAATACTCATATATAAAAATATTTTAAAAGAAGAGGATTATTATATAAACTTCTATAAAAGAGTATAATTTTTGATTATATTTTTATATTTAAATTAAACTTAAAAAAAAAATAATTCTTTTTGTTTAAAATTAAAATAAATCCCCTTAAATGATTAATATGATTTATTATAATTTTAAAATAAATAAATCCTAAATTAAAAATAATAAAAATATTATTATAAATCTATTTAATATTATTAACAAAATTAATAATCATAAATAGACACTCTAGTCGCAAAATCGAATAAAAATTTAAAAAATCTAAAAATGCTTAGTTTATTATTATTAATACCTATAATAGGTAGTTTATTATTATTAACAATACCTGAAGATTCTATAGAAAATAAAATAAGAATGAAAAGAATAACATTAATAACTATGTTAATAAATTTCTTAATTTCAATATATATTTGATTAGAATTTGATTCAAGTACTAGTCAATATCAATTTGTATATGAATTTATAGAATTAAGTTATTGTCATTTAAATATAGGTATAGATGGAATATCATTATATTTTGTATTATTAACAACATTTGTAAGTCCTATCGCTATATTATCTAATTATAATAATATAAATAATAATTTAAAATATTTTTTAATATCATTTTTATTATTAGAAACATTACAAATAGGAGTATTTGTAGTATTAGATTTATTATTATTTTATATATTCTTTGAAAGTGTTTTACCTATCTTATTTTTAATAATTATAGTATATGGTTCAGGTGAAGCTAGAATAAGATCAGCTTTATTATTATTTTTATATACTTTAGCTGGATCTTTATTTATGTTATTAGCTATACTTCAAATATATAGTTATGTAGGATCAACAGATTTTCAAATAATATCATTATCAGAAATTAATTTAAATAGTCAAAAAATCTTATGATTAGGATTCTTTATAGCTTTTGCAGTAAAAACTCCATTATGACCTTTAACAGGATGATTATATAGAGCTCATGCTGATAGTCCTTTAGCTGGTTCTATATTATTAGCTGCTACTATATTAAAATTTGCTACTTATGGTTATTTACGAGTTTTAATTAATTTCTTACCAGATGCTACTAATTATTTTTCTCCTTTAATACAAACTATTGCTATTATAACTTTAATTTATGCTTCTTTAGCTACAATTATTCAACAAGATACTAAAGCTTTAATTGCTTATTCAAGTGTTGCACATATGAGTGTTGTTATATTAGGTTTATTTTCTAATACAATTCAAGGTATTGAAGGTGCTATTTTATTAGCTTTAGCTCATGGATTTGTTTCTCCTGCTTTATTTATTTGTGTTGGAGGTATAATTTATGATAGAACAGGTACTAGAATAATTCATTATGTAAGAGGTTTAGTAACTTATATGCCTGTATTTACTATTTTATTTTTCATTTTCACATTAAGTAATACTGGTATACCATTAACTTTAAATTTCTTAGGTGAACAATTATCTTTAATTGGAATATGAGAAAGAAGTCCTATAATTGCAGCTTTAGGTGCTACTGGTATTGTTTTATCTGCTATTTATTCTATTTATTTATATAATAGAATTTCTTATGGTACTTATTCTCCTCATTTAAAACCTGTTAAAGATATTTCTAGAAGAGAATTTATTTTATTAATAACTTTATTAATTCCTACTGTTTTATTAGGTATTTTCCCTAATGTTATATTAGATGGTTTACATTTTTCTATTTCTACTTTAATTTTTAATGTTTAATTCTAATAGTTTTAATTTAAAATTTAAAATTTAATTTATTATTTAAATTTACCCCCTTTTTTATTATTATAATAAAATCTTTTTTCTTATTAAATATGAATTAAAATAAAAGAGCATAGTATTAACGGTTAGTATAACGATCTTCAAAATCATTGGTAGGTGTTCGAATCACCTTGCTCTTGTTTAAATTTATTTTTTTTTTATTAATTACTTTTTAATATTTTTTAAAAAGAAATTATTAATAACTTTAATTCTTAAAATTTTAAGGGATTTTAGCTTAATTGGTAGAGTTTCTAATTGTCATTTAGAAGGGTCCCAGTTCGAATCTGGAAGATCTCGCTTTATATTATTAATATAATAAATTAAAATAATGACTTGATAATATATAAATTTATTTATTTATTTTATTATGAAAAGAATAATTAAATTTATAATTAATTAATTATTAATTATTAAAAAGAATAATCTTATTTAAATTGAATAAATTTATTTAATTAATTTATATTATTAAAATCTTTTATTAAATAATTGTCTTCGTTATTAAAATATTTAATTGTATAAAAACAAAAAACAAAAAACAAAATATTTTAGTACTAATTTTAGAAACCAAAAACAAAAAAATAAATTAATTAAAATGAAAATAAATACAAAATTAATTAGTATAAAAACTAATAATCTTAGTTTAATCTTAATATTAAGTTATTTAATCTTATCAAATAATAATATTAAAATATTAATAACCTTAATAACATTTCTATTAATAAAAATAATATTAAAAAAGAATTATAAACAAAATAAAATAAAATATAATGATTCTTGATTATTATTTAAAGTTATATTTCTAAATATTATAATATATTATTTATTTTATATTTATTTAATAAATAATGTAATTTATATGGATAGTACTGAATATTTAACTTTATATAATAATATATATATTAAAGGTTTAAATACTTTAGTTGAAAATTATGGAGAACTTATTGCATATGCTGTAGGAGTAAAATTATCTAGTATTTATTTAAAAATATTACCAACTGAAACAACATTTTATTTTCATTTTGGATTAGGTGTAGGACCTACTTTAGATTTAACAGTTCACCAAGAATTATATGATTCACCTGGAGATTCTAGTTTTAAAAATTATGTTTTATTAACGGTTGAAAAAGTTGAAGATCATATTAATTTTCTTAAAGATATGGTACCTTATCATCATAAACATTATAAAATATCTAAAATGACTAATATGGAAAATAATACTACTATTATAAGTGGAGATGCTCCAACTAATATTAATGTAGTTAACATTCATTGTTCTTTAGAACCTGGAGATTTGTATGTTAATTTTTTTAACTTTATAGAAAATTTAGTTTTGTTTTCTTCAGTTATTTTGTATTTTGTATTTTTAAGTTTTTTATTTATTTTTTTAATTATTAAATTTATTAATTTCATTAAATTTATTAGATTTATTATATTTATTAAATTTTTATAATATTCTAATTAATATATTTATTTAGATTTTTTAAATCTTTATTCATTTTTTGTTTTTGTTTTTTTTAATATTCATTAAATATAAATTTTTTTATTAAAATAATTATTAAAACACACACAAAATGAAATTAATTTTATATATTTACCCCCTATTAATTTATATTTAAAAAATATGTTAATTTATATATAAAAGTATAAGAAAATAATTAAATAATTTTAGTTTTGTTAATTTAATTAAAAAATATTTAAAATTAAACAAGTATAGTTAAGTTGGTATAACCTCTACCTTCCAAGTAGATGTGATCAGTTCGAATCTGATTACTCGTATTCAAATAAAAAACAAAAAACAAAAACAAAACAAAACAAATATTTTAATTAGAATTTTATAAATAATTTTTATTTAATTAAACACAAAAATAATAAAACAAAATAAACAAACATTTGAAGAAGTAATATTAAAATTAATTATAAATTTAAAATATTTAATAATATTAATTAATAAAATAATTAAAATGATAATAATAAAAGTGTATGTTATTATAAATATAATATATTTTAGACGCTATTATACAAATTATTACAAACAAAATGTTAGCAGCAGCAAAATACATTGGTGCAGGTTTAGCTTGCTCAGGTTTAATTGGAGCTGGAGCAGGAATTGGTTTAATCTTCTCTTCATTAATCGCTTCAACAGCTAGAAACCCTCAAATAAGAGGTCAATTATTCAGTTTTGCAATCTTAGGATTCGCTTTAGCTGAAGCTACTGGGTTATTCTCTTTAATGATTGCTTTCTTATTATTATATTCTTAATTTTATTAAGAAATATTTAATAATATTTAACAATTAATTTAAATATTTTACCTTATTGAATTAAATAATTCATTCAATATTTTTTATTAAAGAATTTATTTAATATTATTAATTAATTTCTATATTTACCCCCTATTAATTTATATTTAAAAAAACAAAATATAAAGTCTAAAAGATATTTATTATATTTTAATAAAATATTTAAGGGTATGGAGCCTGCCTGAATTTAAGCTATCTAACCATAGAAATCTCAAAGGGGTGGGGTAAAATTTTTTAAACAATAACAATAAAATTCAACATTCGCTTACTTTCACTTTATTCAACTCTCAATATATATATATTCAACTTTCTACAACCAAATATATAAAAATTAATATCTTCAGTTATAATTAGATTATGCTTATATTCACCTTAAAGAAAGGGAAACCGAGAATGACCCGAAAATTGGCTTGAGTTATCAAATATTAACATTAAATAAAGCTTTATTTAGGTTAATATTAATATTAGGTATATTTATTAAGTCTTTAAACTTTTAGAGTCAATAGGAATTGAACCTATATTTGTATTACTATAAGGAATGGAAGCCCCCCCGTTATCTCTCTAATATTAACTTACAGAAAGGTAAATTGGAAAAAATGGCATATATAAGTGGTATGACTCTAATATTAAGTAAAAGAAAGCTTTGTTTTAGTTAATATTAATACAATTTATTTAAATATTTTTAATATTTAAAAGAACCCATACAGAAAGGTAAATTGGAAAAAATGGCTTATAACTCCCAAAAGGGGGTAATATTATAGAAAAAACAAAAATTTAAAATTTTATATTATCAAATTTGTTAATTAAATTAAGTATTTTATTTTTAATTGTTCTGAAATAAAAATCTATTTTAATTAAAAATTTAATATTGATTCTAATAGGTAAATATTTATTATTTAAGAGAGTTTTTCTAGTATTATAAGAAATAGTAGTTTGTAATGATTCTTTAATAATAATGTTTAAATTATTTATGTTTTTATAGAATTTAGCTGTAGAAGGTTTAGTTAAAGAAACTCCTTTAGCTATTTGTTCTATTTCATTAAAAGTTAAACTATTTCTTTCTACACCTGAGAAGATTGAATGAGTTTTATTGTTATCATCAAGATAACCATATTTTTTTACTCCAAGGAAATACCCTTTTTTTATTCATCCTCCACTTAATTCATCTTTTAATTGACCTAAATCATCTCCTATTAAATAAGAAGGTAGTTCTTTATCAACAAAAAATGAATCTGTATCAGTGTAATATAATTTAATACCTAACTTAATTAATAATAATTTTAATTCCATCATTTCCATTCTAGCATAAGCTGTTACAGCTGCTGCAATTGCAACATTAGATTTAATCATTCTGAAACTTGTAATTAAATCTAAATTTGTTTCATCTTTAATTTCATTAATTAATTCATAGTTTAAATTACTACTCATTAAAATAGTACTTATATCTTTATTAATTTTAATTTCTGAAAAGATAGCATGTACTCCATAATATTGAGCTAAGTCTCTAGTGTAAACATTTTTAGTTTCAATTAAAGTTTTACTTCTACCAAAATAACCGTATAATGTATTTAAATGTAATTTTGAAATTGCTCTCATTGCTCCTATTGAATTTCTTTTTATATTGTAGAAATATTGTATATATTTAGTGAAAATAGTAGCTTTACTAAAATTATATACTTTAATTAGTTCTACTTTATAACCAGATTTAGCTATTGTTTTTAATTCTTCAGAAAAATATATACCAATTCAACTTCCTAATGGATGTAAAGTTTCATTGAATAATTTAAATGGTAATAATGGAATTTCTAAATTATTAGGAGTAGTAATTCTAGCTTCTGCAAATCCAAATATATTTTCTAAATTTACTGTGTTTCCTTCTGTTTCTCCTAAAAATTCTATAGGCATCGGATTACACATTGCTTTAGGATATAATGAATTTACATCGTAATGTTTAAGATTTTCACCATATTTTAAATAGTAATCACTAGAACCTCCAATATAAGCTAATCTTATTATACTATCTAATTTACTACTTAATATAGGAATATCTATATCTAATAATTTTTGTCTGAATATTTTGAATGATAAAGTAGATGTACTTCAAATTGTAGCAATATCTACTTGATGTTCAATTATATAAATATCTTGAGCTCTTATTAAAGCTTTTAATAAACAAATTGAATCTTGTTTACTATATTCAATAAATTTTTGTAATAATTCTCGGTTTTCAAATAAAGAAATTTTATTAAATTCAGGATTATATTTATTTAATTTACCTTCTACTTCAAAAGTATTACATAATTCTTGTAAAGATACAGGAAAAATTCTAAAGGAATCTTTAAAAATTAATTTAGTTTCTTTTCAAACTATGTCAATTCCTATAAATTTATGTAAATCATCAATAATAGAATTTACTTTATTAATGTTTACATTAGGTAATTCTAATAGACCTTTAAATATAAAATATCCATCAAAAGAACCTAAATTATGATAAAATATAACACAATTATGTAAATTTAAATCATTAACTCTATATTAAATTTTTAAGAAATTTACCCCTTTTTTTTTAATAAATCACAGGATTAAAATTGTTTGGTTCAATTAGAAAATTTTCGAAATTTCTGTTTAGGGTTCGATCCCCTTTAATTCTGTTTAAAATTATATAAAAATTAAGAGCTATTTAATAAATAAATTTTTATTTAAATTAGGTTTCTATATTTAATGGCTTGAAAGGCTGAAATATTTTTAGACCTTCATTTTTCATTTTGAATGATAAAATAAATTAATAATAAAAATTCTTTAAAAGTAGAGGTTAATATTTAATTATATTAATCATTTCTGAATAGACTTATAATATTTAAAAAATTTATAAGATCCCTAAATTAAATTAATTTAATTAATTGATACTTAATTTAGATATAGTTACATTAATCCATAATTATATAATCAATATAAACCCACACAATGAATCCAGAAATTAATTCAAATATTAAATTAATTGATTTCTATGGTAATCCTTTATTAAGAAAACAAAAAATAAATAAAGGAATAACAGATAAATCTGTAAAAAATATAATACAAAGATATAAAGAAATAGAATTAGAAAATCAAATAAATAAAAGTAGTAAAAAAACTAATTCAAAAATACAAAAAATAATTGAAGTATGTGACAAAGTGAATAATTCTAATAAATCTCCATTAATTTTATTAAATAAAAATCAATTTAATTTAAATTTATCTAAATCAGAAAATTTAAATAATTTAAATAGTTTAAAAAATTTAAATAATGAATTGACTAAACCAATATTAAATGACTCAAATTCAATATTAATGAATGAACGACAATATATAGAATTACTTAGTCCCTTTAATTCTGAATTAGCAAGTTATACTAATCATATTTATACATTTACTAATAGACCTTCTAAACAAATAAATAAAATTTTATATAATATTTATACAATATGTAAATCAGCCTTTCTTAATATGTCAAGTATAATAAGTAAACCAATAGTATGAATTAATCCAAATTTAATAAAAATAACATTATTTTATTATTGAAAACCTTTAAGAAAAAAATATTACAATAGTATTTTATATTCAAATTTTAAAACATTATATATTAATAAATTAGAAATTTTAATTAAATTATTAAATAAATTATTAAAAAAATCAGTAGAATTAGAGTTAATAAGAATTTATTCACCACAAAATGAAAGTAATATATTAGCTAATCTTATTGGTATATTAAGTAATTTTATTAAATTTAGATCTATTCAAATGAAATTATTTAAAGTAAGTAAAACTAAAAATCTTAATAAAGGATTTACTAATAGATTTAATAATAATAAAATACCATCTTTTTTATCTGGAATTTATTTAAAATTAGCAGGTAGAGTTTTAACACAAAAATTACAAAGAAGAGTTAAATCTATAATAGTTCAAAGAGGTAGTTTAGGTAGAACTAATACTAGATTAATTAATATTAATAGATTTGTTAATAAAAATAAAAGAGGTACATTTAGTATAACTATTAAAACTGGACATATTATTAATGATTAATTCTTATTATTTAATTTTATACATTATTTTTAAATTACCCCCCTTTTCTTCTAAGATTGAATGAGTAATATCTTTATCATCCATAAATCCATATTCTTCTTTCTTAGGTTAATTTAGATTTTTCAAAACTAGCTTAACGGTATTAAGCTATAATTATTCACAAAAATTAACCACCTTAAGAGTTCTAAGGTTAGATTTGAATTATAACTAGGGGCTTCCATTCCTCATAGTAATACAAATATAGGTTCAATTCCTATGGACTTTAAATGTTTAAAGACTTAATAATTATAACCAATAGAAATATTAACCTAAATAATATTATTTAATGTTAATATTTGATTGCAAGAGCCAATTTTGCTGGGTCATTATCAATTTGCCTTTCTTGATTATTTAATAACTAAAATTGAACAAGCTATTTTAGATTTTGGAATAACTAATTTAGATAATAATCTTCCTTTTTATGTGATAATTAAGTATAAAAGGTTAATTTAGATTTTTCAAAACTAGCTTAACGGTATTAAGCTAACATTTTTATTATATAATTACCCCCTTTTCTTCTTTCTCTCTGATAATAAGGTAATATATTATTATTTTTAAATTACCCCTTAATAGATTTAAATATTATTTATTATATAATTATTAGTATTTTATATTTAAATTATAAAGTAAAATTTATAATAATAAAACGTAAAAGATATTATTAAATTTATAAAGATATAATCAAAATTATATTCTAAGTAACTTATCAGATCTAATTTTTATTTTAGATATAATAAAAGATATTATTAATTTTATATTCAGATCTAATTTTTGTTGTTTTTAGATATAATAAAAGAATATTCAGATCTAATTTTTGTTGTTTTTAGATAATAATAAAAGAATATTATATCTAATTTTTGTTGTTTTTAGATATAATAAAAGAATATAAATATCTAATTTTTGTTGTTTTTAGATATTTATAAAAGAATATTATTAATTTTATATTTAAATTTTAATTAATTACTAATATTAATTTTTAAACTAATATTATTTCTATAATACAAAATAAAATTAATAATTACACTTTAGTATAAAATAAAAAATCTTTTTTTTTTGTTGTTTTTAAAAATTAAATGAATCAAATAAACAGAAATCAATTTCAATCTTTTCCATACCATTTAGTAGACCCTTCTCCATGACCAATTTTAGTTAGTTTTTCATTATTAAGTTTAACTTTAGGAGCAGTAATGTATATGCAAGGTTTTACTTATGGAGGACAATTATTAAGTTTAGGGTTTACTTTAACAGTATATGGTATGATACTTTGATTTAGAGATATTATAACAGAAGGTACTTATTTAGGACATCATACAATCCAAGTTCAAAAAGGTTTAACATTAGGAGTAGTATTATTTATTATTAGTGAAGTATTTGCTTTTTTAAGTGTATTTTGAGCTTTCTTCCATTCTAGTTTATCTCCCACAATAGAAATAGGAGGAGTATGACCACCACAAGGTATAACACCATTAGATCCATTTGCAATACCACTATTAAATACTATATTATTATTATCATCTGGTGCATTTGTAACTTATGGTCATCATGCTTTAATTCAAGGAGATAGAAAAGGAGCTATCTTAGGTACATTATTAACAATAATTTTTGCTATAATATTTACTGCTTTACAATATTATGAATATTCAGAATCAAGCTTTACAATGAGTGATTCAGTATATGGTACAGTATTTTATGCTTCAACTGGTTTACATGGATTACATGTTATTATTGGTACATTATTTATTTTAGTAGGTTTTATTAGAATAATTAATTATCATTTAACTGATACACATCATCAAGGACATGAAGCTGCTATTTTATATTGACATTTTGTAGATGTAGTTTGATTATTCTTATTTATATCAGTATATTACTGAGGTGGTAACTAATTTATATTTAAGAATTAATATTCTAATAATTTATTAGATTAATTATATTTATTTTTAACAAAATTTACCCCCTTTCATTTTGGGTTTGGTTTTGTTATTATAAATAATAATTAAATTAATAATCCGCTAAACAAATACTAGTTTATTTGTAATTAGCAAGTAATATTTTTTATGTTTTTGTTTTTGTTTGTAAATAATAAAATTATAATTTTATAATAACACAGCTAAATCAAAGAATTAAAATATTAGACAATTAATATCAGTCCCAAAGGGTATATCATACAATAATACTATGAATTTATCATTATTTTTATTTTTAATAGGTATATTAGGTTTTATTTTAAACCGAAAAAATATAATATTAATGATTATTGCTATAGAAATAATGTTATTAGCAGTAACTATGTTATTATTATTATCTAGTTTTAGTTTCGATGATGGAATAGGACAAATATTTAGTATATTTATAATATCATTAGCTGGAGCTGAATCAGTAATAGGTTTAAGTATTATTGTTGCAGTTTATAGAATAAAAGGAAATATTTTAATTAGACAAGAAACTTAATGTATTTAACAATATTAATTTTACCTTTATTAGGTTCATTTGTATCAGGATTTTTAGGTCGAAAAATAGGAGTAACAGGGTCTCATATAATAACTTGTACTTGTTTAATTTTATCTAGTATATTAGCAACTATTGCTTTTTATGAAGTAGGATTATGTTCAAGTCCAGTAAAAATTTCTTTATTTAATTGAATAGATTCAGAATATATGACTATATCTTGAGAATTTTTATTTGATCAATTAACTGTATCAATGTTTATTCCTGTATTATATATATCTTCATTAATTCATATATTTTCAACTGATTATATGGCTGAAGATCCTCATAATCAAAGATTTTTCTCTTATTTATCTTTATTCACTTTCTTTATGTTAGTATTAGTATCAGGAGCTAATTATTTTGTAATGTTTGTAGGTTGAGAAGGTATTGGAATTGTATCTTATTTATTAATTAACTTTTGATTTACTAGAATACAAGCAAATAAAGCAGCAATATTAGCTTTAACTATGAATAGAGTAGGAGATATGGGATTAAGTATTGGATTTTTTGCATTATTTGCTTTATTCGGATCTTTAGATTATGCTACAATATTTAGTTTAGTTCCATTTATGAATGAAACAGCTATAACAATAATAGGTTTATTACTTCTAACAGGAGCTATGGCAAAATCAGCTCAAATACCATTACATTCTTGATTACCTGGAAGTATGGAAGGTTTGAAAGGTGCTAAACATTATATTCCTATAATTATTTATATTATATTTTTATTTATTTATTCTGATAATTCATATGATTTAAAATACTCATCTTTGTTACCTATTTTTAGTACTGTATCTACATCCACATTACATACTATTACTGGAAATATGTTAGGTGATGGATCTGTTAGTCTTTCTAAACTTAACAAAGGTGAAGGTAAATATGCTATGACTATGAAAACCAATTCTTTAAATTATTTACAACATTTAAATGAAGATATCTATAGTCAATTTACTAATACCAAATTTTATGCTTATCCGAATAATTTACTACCTCAACATAAAGGTAAAGAAATAACTCAATATCATTTTAGAACTAAAACACATCCTTATTTTACAGCTTTACATAGTTTATGATATGAATGAGATAATAGGAAAAACAAATTTGTAAAAATTATTCCTTTAAATATCTCTGAAATGTTCTCAGAAATATCTTTAGCTTATTGAATAATGGATGACGGTTATTTTGACTCACATGGTAGAACTAAAACAATTCTTCTTTGTACTGAATCATTTTCTAAAGAAGAATGTATAATTCTTCAATCTTTACTAGTAAAGTTAGATATTAAATCAACTTTAAAGGTAAGAGACAAAGTTAATAATAAATACCGAATCAGAATCTCTAAAACTAGTATGGATAGAGTTATTTCCTTAGTAAAACCATATATGCATATAGACTTTTTATATAAATTAGGGATATAATTGTTTTAAATAGGGCCTTCCTTAAACTTCACTATATGCTGGAACACCCTAAAGCTTTAAGTACTTATCATAGTTATGATAGTGAAAATCTTAAAGATAGTACAATGGGCAATCAGCAGGAAACCAACAAAGTTACAAACTTTAA
>Ga0209166_10000950_pt1 | contig 26581 bp, 17 predicted proteins | sample Coa_R1_3_FD_187151 | JGI IMG/M metagenome (GOLD analysis project Ga0209166, IMG submission 187151) | Surface soil microbial communities from Centralia Pennsylvania, which are recovering from an underground coalmine fire - Coalmine... | ecosystem: Environmental > Terrestrial > Soil >...
GTTCATCAATTTGGGCTAGGTACAGAGAAGCTCCCGACTGGCGTCTGCGCTTCTCGCCGCGTCAGGGGTGATCCTGGTGTCGACCTTCGGGCCATCGGCTCCGCAGCGCCGGGCTCGCCGACATCGATCCTGCTCCGGGGGCCATCCTGGCGCCCGTCGCCCGCCAGGCGGAGTGGCTATCGTTCGACGCGCCGCGGCCGCGGCTGCTCACCCGTCGGCCTCGATGGGAGTGCGCCGCGGCTCGTCGCGGAGCTCGGCGCCGACGACGCCATCGTAAGCTGGTCGCCCGACGGCAGACAGCTGTTCATCTCCGCCGGGACAGGCTCGTTCATCGTCGATGCGCTCACCGGGGAGACCAGCCCGCAGCCGCGTCTGGTGGGGTACCCACGCTCCGCTGCGCTCCGCGGGGCAGGCGGCACAACGGCCTGGGTTCCCGTTTCCTGACGTGTCCGATATCGTTGTAGACGTTGCGCCGCGGGTGGTTGGTGGTCCTGGGGTTGGGCGTGCTCACCCAGTCCCTGTTGGGCTGGGCGATGTCTTCGGCTGCCGAGGGCGCCCAGAGCCTGACGCAGGTCGATGTGTACGCCAGTGGCCTGGTGAATCCCAAGGGCATGGTCTTCACCCCGGACGGCACCCTGTATGTGGCCGAGTCCGGCAAACCGGGCGAGGTGATGGTGCCCTTGCCGGTGAACTTTGGCGGCACGGGACCAATTGGCACCAACGGCCGCATTTCGCGGATTTCGCCCAACGGCCAGCGGCAGGACTTCGTCGTGGGCTTGCCGAACGTCGGTCTGTACGGGGGCATCGAAATGCTCGGCGCAACCGGGCTGGCATATCTGGGGGGAACGCTCTTCGAAGTGGCGGCCGGGCACATCACCGTCTCGCCCGGCGTATCGCGCGTCAGCCCGGACGGCAAGCTGCAGCGGGTCGCCGATCTCGGCGCCTACAACCGCGCGCATCCGGTCGGTCGCGACAACGGTGATGCCGTACCGCTGGGTAATCCGTTCGGGATGGTCGGCCTGGGCGAGAACCTCTACGTCACCGACGGCAACTACAACCGCGTCTTCAAGGTCACTCCTGAGGGCACGATCAGCACGCTCGTCGATTTCGGCGGTGACCCGACTACGGTCGGCCTGGCGGCCGGGCCAGACGCCAGCCTGTACATCGCCCAGTTCGGGGCGGCGCCATATGCACCGGGCTCGGGCCGGGTCGATCGCGTGACGCTCGATGGCACGCTCACCAGCGGCGTCGTGAAAAACCTGACCACGCCGATAGACGTGGCGTTCGCGTCGGACGGCAGCATGTATGTGCTCCAGTACGCCGCGCAATTCAATCCGGTCCGGCTGCGCTACGTGCCGTCCGGGGGCGAGGTCCGGCGCGTCAACCCGGACGGAACCACGAGCCCCGTCGTGACTGGCTTGATGTTCCCAACGGCCATGACGTTCGGCCCCGACGGAGCACTGTATGTGAGCAACTATGGCAATGAGTCGAACGACGGTCAGGGACAGATCGTGCGCGTGGTGATCGGCACTGAGAGTGCGCCCGTGACCGCGCCGGTCGTGCCGCTCCCAGACGAGTCGAAGTCATACGCGCTGGCGCAGCCGACACCGGTGGGCCAGGCAGCGGCAACGACCCAGGTCGCCGGTACGGTCAGCATTGTCGAAGCCGAAGACCCGACCCAATGGGGCTTCGACCCCAAAACCCTGACCGTCCAGGTGGGCCAGGCGATCAGATTCACCAATACGGGCAAGATTTCGCATACCGCCACCCAGAGCCAGGGCGCCTTCGACACGGGTTTTCTCAAGGGTGGTGACTCGGTGACGCTCACGTTCGACACTCCGGGGACGTTTACCTACTTCTGCCAGCCGCACCCCTGGATGCAGGGCACGATCGAGGTGCAGGGCCAGGCCGCGGCCGCGAACGTCGCACCCCTGGTCGCCAGCCCCCCGGAAGAGAGCGAACCGCCGCCGACCATTGGCGCCCTGCGCGCCGGCATCTTCGTCGGTGCGATTATCGTGTTCCTGTTTGCGCTGGGCTACGCCACAACGCGATCGAAACGACGCCCCAACCCCCCGCGCTAGACCGAAAGGCTACACACCAGCATGGCCACAACCGAGGCAAACCAGGGGCAGGTCCATCCGGAAGCAGCCGCCTTCATCAGCCAGCTCATCGACACCGCGGCGCGCGAGCGACTCCCCGATCTCTTCTCGGGTGGCCACCCGGATGCGCTGTACCGCGTGCCCGATCGCAACGGCGTCAGCGTACTCGTGGTCCGTACTCCGCAGCTGTCGGAAGAGCACCTGGTGAAACTGATGAAGTACCGCCTGGCGCAGTATCTGGCGGTGAATTTCGTCGATACGGACATGATCTATGCAGCCCGCATGGAGTATGAGCCGCTGGCGGGTGTCTCGCCGCAAGACGTCCACCTGATCGCCGGTTCGGTCGAGACCGGTGAGATCCTGTGCTACGCGGCGATCAAGGCTGGTACGCCAGCGCCCGGCAAGACGCTGCGCGATCGCGATCGGCCGCTGTTCCCGGTCGAGAAGGTCCACGGTTGGGGCATTTACAACCGGTTGCGCATCCTGCCTGACTTGCAGGTGGACAAGCTGCGCGAGATGGGCCGGTTCGTCAAGAACCAGCGGCTCCACACATTCGACGCGCTCGGCGCGCGTGGCCCGATTGAAGTCGGCGTGGCGATCTTCCGCAGCCTCGTCGGCCCGCTCCGCCTGGAGGTGGACGCAATCATCGGTGATCTCGAAGAAGGCGTCGCCAAGCAGAACCTGGATTTCTTCCACATCCCGCTCGTGGTGCTGCACGGCACGGTCCCCTACGAACCGGAGGCGTCGTATTTCTTCCCGCGCTACCAGTTCTGCACCGTGTATCCATTTTCGATACTGGCCTCGGACATTGACGCGGCCGCGCTCGCACGTCTGGACGCTGTCGAGCGGGCCCTCGCCTTGCCTGGCAAGCAAGCCCTGGTGGCGCTGATCGCGCTCAAGAAAGACATCCCGGAACCGCGCTCGACGCTCGAGGCGCCCGAGGGCCTCGCGCCGCTGACCAACGCGGACCTGCCGCAGCGCGGGGTATCGATGGCTACGCGCCGGCAGCTCCTGGACGCCGGCGAACAGTTGCGCACCACTGATCTGTTTCACGATCTCTCCGTGGCAGAAGCGACTATCCTGGGCACCTTCATGGAACGCCGAGAGCACCAACCTGACGAGGTGGTGGTCCACCAGGGCGAGGTCGGCAACGAGCTGGTCTTGATTGAGTCGGGCACGGCCGAAGTGCGGGTGGCCAGCAGCAGCGCGCAGTCGACACACGTGGCGACGCTAGGCCCGGGCGACTTCTTCGGCGAAATTGCCCTGGTGACTGGCGGTGAGCGCAGCGCTGACGTGATTGCCACCGGGCCGCTGGCAGTCAGGTATCTGAGCGCGGACGCCTACGCGCGCTTTCTCGCCGACTCCCCTGACGTCGGCCGGCAGGTCAACCGCGCCGCGATGAGTCGCTTGCGCGATACGACGCGACGCGTCTCGCGGGGCTTCGAAGGGGGCCGGCCCGAGGCCCGCGCCGGCGGCGTTGAGGCTGCATCTGCGCCCGAGCCGGAGCCTGAGGCCCGCCTCGGCGGCGTTGACGCTGGACGTGAGCCGCAGCGGGAGCCTGAGCGGGAGCCTGAGGTGACCAACGTGCCCGACCTGTTCCGCATCTCAGCCGCCGAAGCCAACGTGCTGGGCACCTTCATGGAGCGCCTCGAAGTGCCGGCGGGGACCGTCATCGTGCGTCAGTCCGAAGCTGGGGATGCGCTCTACCTGATCGCTTCGGGCAGTGCCGAAGTCCGAGTGACCAATACGTCCGGTCAGTCGGTGCTGGTGGCCACGCTCGGCCCGGGCGAGTATTTTGGCGAGGTCGCGCTGGTCACGCACGGCGAGCGTATCGCCGACGTGGTAGCCCTGACGCCGATGACCCTGGCGCGCCTCAACCGTGCGGGTTACGACCGTTTCGTCGCGCATACCTCAGCCATGCAGCAACAGCTGGCGACAACAGCCGCCATGCGGGCGGGGGCGACCACGCGGAAATTGATTTCGGGGCGCTAAAAAGAACAAAAGCAGGCATGTCCGCGCTCTACGCATGGCTGGCGCGCAGCGCCTGCCGGCACCGGTGGTGGTTTCTCGGGGCGTGGCTGCTGGTGCTCGTGTTCGCGGGGATCGGCGCCGGGCAGATCGACCGCGTCCTCAAGGTCGGCGGGTTCAGTATTCCGGGGACGGAATTCAACACCACGTCATCGATTCTGTCGCGCCAGTTGCACCTGTCTTCGGACAAGGCGGCGCTCGTCGTCTTTCACTCCCCATCACTGCGGGTAACCGACGCAACCTTTTACGCCGCCATCCAGCACGCCGTGGACAACCTGCAGCGCGAGCGCTATGTCACCCGCGTCGAGACCTTCTACAGCACCGGTATCCCCGACATGGTCAGTGCCGACAATCACACGACCTACGCTCTGGTGACACTGGACGGCGCGGAAGAAGACCTGGAGCAAGCCGCCCCACATTTGCGAGATGTGGTGCGCTCGAGCGACATCGAGGTCTATCTGATCGGTCAGGCGGCGGTGTTCTTTGACACCCAGACAGCGAGCACGGAGGACCTGGTTCGCGTCGAGCGCTTTACCTTACCGATCGTCTTCGTCTTGCTCGTCCTGGTGTTCGGCTCGGTCATCGCGGCCGGCGTACCGCTCCTGCTTGGCGCAGCCGGAGTGGTCGTGAGCCTGGCGGTGCTGGCGGTCCTTGGCCGCTTTACGGATATTTCGATCTTCGCGCTGAACACGGCGTCGATGATCGGCCTGGGTCTGGCCATCGACTTTTCGCTCATTATGGTGAGCCGCTTCCGCGAAGAACTGGCGCAGGTGCCGCTGGCCGAGGCGCTCGACAACACGCTGCAGACCGCCGGCCGCTCGATCACATTCTCCGGCCTGACGCTCATGTTGACGATGGCGGTGCTCACGCTCTTTCCAGTGATGATCATTCGTTCGATCGCGCTGAGCATTGCGATCGTGGCCGGCGTGGCCGTGTTGGCCGGCTTGCTGTTGTTACCGGCGTTGCTGGTGGTTTCAGCGCCCTATCTCAACCGCCTGAACCTGCGTCGCTACGTGCCATGGCGCCGTCGGTCGCAGCCAGGAGGCTGGGCGCGCTGGGCGCGGTGGATCATGCGCTGGCCCTGGACGAGCCTGGAACTGGCCTTGATCGCCCTCGGTCTGCTGGCCGTACCAGCGCTCTGGCTGCAGCGGATTGGCGTTGGCGTCCAGGTGCTCCCCGAATCGAGCGAGTCGCGTTACGCGTGGGAACTCATGGCCCGTCAGTTCGGACCAGGCGAGACCGGTCCCATCTTCGTCGTGGTCCAGGCGCCGCGGGTGGGCGGGCTCTGGCAACCGCAGATCCTGACGGGCGTGCTTCAGTTGCACACCGTTTTAACCGCCGACCCACGGGTAGCCCGCGTTCAGTCCCTGGCGAGCATCGTACCCAATCCGACCCCGGAGTGGATCCGGTCACTCTCCCAGGCGACACTCCAGACCAACAGCGATCGCAAGCGCATCGCCGAGCGTCTGGCAAACCTGGACGGGGACAACAGCACGACGGTCCTGATCGTGTACCCGCGCAAGACGGAGACTGATCCCGAGACGCGCGGCCTGATGCTCGATCTGCGGGCCCACGCGACGCAGTGGGCGCCAGGTTTGGGTGGGACGCGCGTGCTGGTGGGTGGCGCGCCAGCCCAGCACTACGATTTCGACAAGCTGGTGTACGACGAGTTCCCGATCTTGCTGGGACTCAGCCTGCTGGTCACTTTCGTGATCCTCATGCTGTTCTTCCATTCGCTGGTCCTACCGCTGAAAGCGATCCTGCTCAACCTCATTTCGCTGGGCGCCAGCTATGGTTTGCTCGTGCTGGTGTTCCAGTTCGGCATCGGTGACGTCCTGCTCGGCTTCCACTCACTCGGAGCACTGCTCAGCTACACACCCGTCCTGTTGTTTTCGATCCTGTTCGGCCTGAGCACGGACTACGAAGTGTTCCTGCTGACGCGCGTTCGCGAGTACGTCCGGCAGGGGTTCTCGAACGAGGAATCGGTCGCCCTCGGGCTGGACCACACGGCGGGGATCATTACCGCCGCCGGCCTGATCATGATTGCCGTCTTCGGATCGTTCGCCCTCACGCAGGTCCTGGTGATCAAGGAACTCGGTTTCGGGCTGGCGGTAGCAGTGCTGCTGGATACCACGCTGGTGCGGCTGGTCCTCGTGCCCGCGACGATGCGGTTGATGGGCCACTGGAACTGGTGGATGCCGCGCGTCCTGGATCGGCTGATTCCCGAGTTCGAGGAGAGTGACCTCGTGCCCGTGTCATCCACGCCCGCGGCGGTCAGCGGCGGCTCTGGATAGCGCGGACGAGGGCGCGCGCCAGCCGCGAAGCGGCCACGCCCATGCCCAGCGCGCCGCGGCCGACGAGCGTTTGCGACACGCTCAGGGGCGGCATGAGCGCCATATCGCGGAGCACTCCGAGCGCGTCGAAGTAGAAGTGGTCGCTGACGAACCTGGCGTTGCGTAGCTCGGCCATGCTCATGCCCGGGATCTCCACGTGTCGGCCCGTGGATGGAATGCCCATGAACGTGCCGAGGTGCGTGCCCCTGATCAGCCATTGTTCGGCCACGTTGTCGCCGCGTGCAATCTTGTAGGTCACCTCGAAACTGAGGTCGGGAAACGCCGCGAAGAGCTTCCGCAGGAAGACGCGCACTTCGCCTTTGCCGCGGTACGTCTCCTCCATGGCAATGTTCAGCCAGATGATGCTGTCGTCGTAGTACCCCAACACGCCCTCGATGTCCTGCCGATTCCAGTACTGCAGGACATCGGTCACCGAGCGTAGATTGGCAAGCTCGATCTCATTGAGGACCTGGGAGGTGGTCGCTTCAGTCACGCTTGCGCCTGAACAGCCGGGACAGTGCGAACCAGCCAACCACCGCGACTCCGAGTAGCGGAGCGGTCTGCTTGCCCTTCACGGCCGCCCAGAGAAACGCCCGGCCGGGGGGTGACAGCGTCACGCTGAGCGGCGGCATCAGACCCATCTGGCGCAAGATCATGGCGTTGTCAAAGTAGCAATGATCGCTCAGCATCTTGCCGTTGCGCATGGTGATCATGCTCAAGCAGGGGATCTCGACCGTGGCCTGCGTGGCGGGCAACCCGTAGAACGTGTTCTGGTGAGTGCCGCGCATACGGAACTGCGCGACCACGCTGTCGCCGCGGGTCACCATGTGGGTGAGCTGGTAGTCGAGATCAGGAAATGCGTCAAAGAGCGAATCGAGAAAAACGCTGATCTCGGAATGGCCGCGATACGACGCTTCCATTGGTACGTCGAGCCACTCCATCTCGGGGTCGAAACACGCCAGCATCCCGGCGACGTTGTGCGAGCTCAAGTAAGCCACCATTTGCCGCACCGTCTCGCTGTTGCGCGCTTCGGCGTCGGAGAGCGGCGCGGTATCCGCCCCGATGTTTGTAGCTGCCATGATCTATCCCTGCCTCACGATTGCTGCGCAGTGTCAGCGGCAACCATGCCCCTCGTCAAGGGACCGCGGGACGCCCGTGACACGTCGCTTGCTTCCAGCGCGCGCTGATACCCCGAGTTGGCGTAGGCGAACGGCGTGGGAGGCTGGTTCCAGAGCCCGGCTGCCGTCGTCGTCGTCGGCGCGGCCAACTCTGATCGGCCCTGGCATCTTCGACGCTCGGGTGTGGCGATATGCACGGTCAGGGTGTCGTGATGCTCACGTCCCGGTATCCTGACGACGCGTGACGGGCACGGTCAGGGTGTCGTGATGCTCACGTCCCGGTATCCTGACGACGCGTGACGGGCACGGACGCTGGCCAGACTGCCGTGGGACGGACGATCGCGTACGTAACTGCGGGAACGCTGCTGTTCGCGCTGGTGCACAGTGTCCTGGCTACGGAATGGTTGAAGAGCCGCGTGGAAGCGCTGTTCGGCAGCCGGGTACGCAACGGGCTGTATCGCTTCGCGTACAACAACATCACCTACGCCTCGATCGGCGCGATGGTCTTCGCCTTCCGCCGTCTGCCGGACCGGGTCGTGTATCGGGTCCCACGCCCGTGGTCGCTGCTGATGCGACTGGGCCAGGCAATCGGCCTGTGGCTGATCGCCGACACCAATCTGCGCATGGGCGTCGGCCGCTTCACGGGCATGCGCGGCGCCTGGGAGTTCGTCTCGGGCGCTGAGCCACGCCGCGAAGATCCCGCCCAGGGACCGCGACTGGAACCTGCTGCCGGCCCGCCCGGCGGCGCCTTCAGGGTGTCACGCCACCCCAACAACCTGGGTCCCACGCTGATCGTGTGTTTGCAGCCGACCATGGGCGTGCGGTTGTTGACATTCGCCGTCGTGGGCAGCCTGTATTCGTACTTCGGCTCGAAACTCGAGGAGCAGCGCATCGCGGCCGCGTATCAGCAGCGGTACGCCGTGTACCGCGCACGGACGCCGTTCTTTTTCCCTACCTGGAAAGGTCGCCAGTGACCGACGCGCGCTACGACGTGATCGTCATTGGCGCTGGCGCCGCCGGGTTGACCTGCGCCACCGCCCTGTCCCAGGCCGGGCTGCGCGTGCTGCTGGCTGAAAAGAACGAGTGGGTTGGCGGTTACTCGCACGGATTTTCGCAGGACGGCTTCTACTGGGACCACGGCGGGCACATCTTTCTGGGCTACAAACTTGGCGGCCAGGCACGCGAGGTCTTTCAGCGGTTAAAGCTCGATCAGCGCGTCGAGATGGTGCCCGACCAGCACGACTACCGCTGCCTGTTTCCGGACGATTCGGTCGCCATTCCAGCCGAGATGACCGCCGCCGCCGACATCCTGGCCGAAAAGTTCCCCGAGGAGCGCGACGGCATCGCTCGAGTCTTGTTGATCATGGAAAGCCTGATCGACGACGTCGACCAGTTCGTCCCCGCCTTTCGCGTCGCTCAGCGACCAGGCGACCGGCGGCTGCTCGATCCGGTGATGGAACAGTTCCAGCGGCCACGGCTCGGCGCGCTGGCCGGGCGACTCGCCCATAGCGTTGGGGCGCCTGGGGCGAACTTGCTGAAGTACCAGTCACGCACCCTTTCGGACCTGTTGAATGAGCACCTCAAGAGTCCACGCCTGAAGGGTTACTTCTCGATGCTCTGCGCTGGGATCGGCGCGGCGCCCGGGCGGCTCTCGGCCGTCATCGCGGGGATCTTCTTTATCCACGCCCTGCGCACGATGTGGATGCCTCGCGGCGGCTTTGGCAAACTCGGCGAAGCGCTCGCGGAGATGTTCCAGGAGCAGGGCGGGAGGGTGCTCACCGGCTGCGAGGTAGCGCGCATCGTCCTCAACGATGGGCAGGTGAGCGGGATCGAGTCGAGTGACGGCCGCCGCTTTTACGCCGACACGGTCGTGTCTGCGTGCGACGCGCGGCGCACGTTCCTGCAGATGCTGGATCCACAGTTCGTGCCCGCCGACCTGCGGGCGCAGCTACCCCGCACCCCACTGACCCCATCCATCTTCCAGGTCCACCTGGGCGTCGACATGGACCTCGAACCGTATCGCAACCAGATCAAACGTTTGAACTTCATTTATCCCTACGACGATATCGATCGTGCCATGGGAAATTTCCCCCGAGGCAACGTGGAAGAGGCGGCATTCTTCCTGTACGTGGCAACGTTCCACCAGCCCGAAATGGCGCCACCTGGAAAACACTCGCTCAAGCTCGAGGCGTACACGACGCTCAACTCCACGGGCATCGATTGGGAACGCGACCAGGAGAAGATTGGTGACGTCTTCATCCGCCGCGCCGAGCAGCTCATCCCCGAGCTCGGCAAACACATCGTCACGCGTGTACACCGCACGCCGCTCGATTTGCAGCGCGACACCGGCAACGCCGACGGCGCCTTCGCCGGCTGGTCCTTTGCGCCGGAGCAACTCTCGCGGGGGCGGCCCTTCCAGCGTACGCCAGTGCCCGGTCTATATCTGGCTGGGCATTGGACCACGCCCTCGGCGGGCGTACCCTGGGTCATGCTTTCGGGCTACAACACGGCGTCGATGGTGGTGGGTGATCGCGCGCGGGGACGCAGACCAGCAACGCGGAGGAACGTATGACTGACCCATTCGCACGTCTCGGGGCGTCCATGGTGCGCTGGCGGTGGGTGGTTCTCGGGGCCTGGCTCGTCCTTCTGGTTATCGCCGGGGGGCTCTTAGCCCCGAAGGCCCCCAAGGCACTCAAAGGCGGCGGCTTCATCGATCCGGATTCCGAGTCCGCGAAGGCCGCTGCCATACTCGACACCGAATTCAACTCCTCGACGTTCACCAGCGCCGTGGTCGTGTTCCACTCCAGCCCGGTCTTCGTCGATGATCCGAGGTTCAAGGCCGAGGTCACCCGCGCCGCCGACGCGCTGGCCAAAGTCCACGGCGTGCGCAACGTCCAGACCTTTTACTCCACCAATAATCCGCTGCTCGTCAGCGCCGACCGCCATACGACGTTCGCGCTCATCCCGCTGGAGGGCAACGAGGGCGACATCCAGGAGTTGGTGCCCGATCTGCGCGCGAGCATCAAGGACATCTCCCTCGAGCACTACCTGACCGGGACGCCGGCCGTCAACAGCGACTTGCAGTCCATCAGTGAGGAGGATCTGCAACGGTCCGAAAAATTCACCGTCCCGATCGTCATCATCCTGCTGCTGCTGGTGTTCCGTACCGCCGTTGCCGCCGTGCTGCCACTGTTGATCGGTGCCTTCAGCATCGTCCTGGCGCTGAGCGGGATGTATCTGGTCAGTACGCAGACCGAGGTGTCGATCTTTGCCCTGAATGTCACCACGATGATCGGGCTCGGCCTCGGGATCGACTTCTCGCTGGTCCTCGCCAATCGCTTCCGAGAGGAGCTAGCCGCTGGCCGGTCGGTCGAGGATTCGGTGGCGATCAGCATGGCGACCGCGGGTCGGTCGATCACGTATTCGGCACTGACCGTCTTTCTGGCGATGTTCGTGCTGACCCTGCTGTTCAACCTGCTGGTCGTGCGGTCCATCAGTCTCGGCGTCATGCTGGTCGCGTTGACCGGGCTGCTCGCCGGCGTGACGCTGCTGCCCGCGCTCCTGGCCATCCTCGGGCATCGCATCGAGTGGGCGCGGGTCGTGCCGCGCCGGCGCACGGTCGTGGATCGGCCGGCCAATACAGCGTTCTGGTATCGGCTGAGCATGGCCATCATGCGCCGACCGTGGGTCTGGCTGGCCGTATCGCTGGGCATCCTGCTCGTCCTGGCCTGGCCGGTGCGCGAACTGACCCTGTACGGCGCGACGGCCGACATCATGCCACCCGAGACGGAATCGACCCACGGTGTCCAGGTGATGAACCAGGCATTTGGCCAGAGCCGCCTGACGCCCATCCAGCTGGTCATCCAGGCGCCAGCCCCGAATGGCGCCTGGAAACCCGAGTTTCTCAGCGCCCTGAAGCGCGTCAGCGACTCCGCGGCGGCTGACCCGCGCAACGAGCAGGTCTTTTCGCTGGCGACCCTTGCCGACACCGCCGGCGTTCCGCCGGACAAGTTCTCGTCGCTCACGCTGGAGCAGATCAAGGCGGTGCCTGGCGTCGGCGAAATCCTGCCGCAGTTCGTGAATTCGAATCGGACCAATGACACGGCCGTCATCACGATCTTTTCGAGATACGACCGCTTCTCCAAAGAACATCAGGCCTTTATCGCCAACCTGAGAGACAACATCTTGCCGCCGATTCGCCAGTCCGGAGTGGTCGCAAATACCTACGTGGGCGGCGATGGCGCCATCTTCATTGATTTCCGGGATGCGACGGCCCGGCGTCTGCCCTTCCTCGTGTTGGGCGTGACCGCCGTCACGTTCATCATGCTGATGATGTTCTTCCAGTCGGTCTTCCTGCCGCTGAAGGCCATCTTGATGAACCTGGCGTCCATTCTCGCGACGTATGGCGTGCTGACGATGATCTTTCAGTACGGCTGGGGTGATAAATTCTTCGGCTTCACGTCGCTCGGAGGTCTGGGCATGTTCGCCCCGGCCACCCTCTTTGCGATCCTGTTCGGGTTGAGTACCGATTACGAGGTGTTCATGCTGTCGCGGGTCAAGGAGTACTTCCACCAGACCCACAACAACGAGGAGGCCGTCGCGCGCGGGCTCCAGAACACCGCGGGCGTGATCACCGCCGCTGGGCTGATCCTGGTCGGCACATTTGGCTCGTTCGCGACGGCCAATGTCGTCGCCATCAAAGAAATCGGGATCGGCCTGGCGGTCGGCGTATTCCTGGATTCAACGATCGTCCGTGTCATCATGGTGCCCGCCACCATGCGCCTGATGGGCAACGCGAACTGGTGGATGCCAGCCTGGCTCAAGCGCATCGTGCCTGAACTGCGTGAGGGCCCGTCGGGCGAGATGCTGCCGGGTGTCGCCGTCCAGCCAGCGCCCGCTGCCCAGCCGGCGGTGAGCAACGGGGCGGCGGCGGCGGCGCCGGCGTGGCACGCGTTCAACATCGGACATCTGCGCGTGCTGACGGGCTCGCTCGGGACCGACGACATCGTGCTGCTGAAGACGCGTCCCTTGCGCATCGGTCGCGACGAGTCCAACGATTTGCAGTTCTTCGACGAGGGCATCTCACGCTTCCACGCGCGCATCGATTTCGACCCGATCGCGGGCACCCACGTCATGGTCGATCTCGGAAGTACGAACGGGGTGTATGTCAACGGGCAACGCATCGCCGCTCAGCCGGCGTCGACCAGGCTGCAGGATACCGACCGTATCGAAATCGGCAGCACCGCCGAAGTGGTGATGGTGTACGAGGTGCGACCGCTGTCCGCGGACCGCGTTTCGGGGCGGCGAATGAGCGTCGTGTGATGCGCGTGGGGCGATGCCGGGGGAGCTAGGTCGCAAGCCACCAGACGTCGGGCGGCATGGACGACTGTCGCCAGACTACGCCGCGGCCGGCGCCGGCCTCGAGCCAGATCAGCCGCAGGCAATCGGCGCGGCAGGCCGCCTCAAGGCAGACTACCAGCAGGCGGTTGCCGAACTGGTGACCAACCCGGCCGCGCTCTATCGGGTGGTCATGGACGAGTCCTTCGACGGTTTCGGACCCGGCTGGTTGCCGGACGACCCGCATGCCGAAATACGCCGTGTGGAAGGTGGCTATCGCCTGCTGCCGTTAATCGGCGATCACTGGCTGGCGATCGGCGCGCCCGTTGGATCAGCGCTCCGCGACGTGCTGGTCGGCGCCAGGTTCCGCAAGCTCGGCGGACCATCCGGCGGCACGTACGGCTTGCTGCTGCGGGATCGTGGTCCCGGCCCCCGCGACGGTCGCAACCAGATGGGCCGCTATTACGTGGCTCGGGTGGACGATCAGGGCCTGGTCGGTATCTGGCGCCGTGACCCTGACAGGTGGTTCGAGTTGGTCGCGTGGCACCCCTGCGCTGCTGTGCGACCAGGACTGGCCACCAACGAAGTCAGCTTCGAAGTCGTCGGCGGGCGGCTCACGCTGATCGTCAACGGGCAGACGGCTGCCAGCGCCAACGACGCCGTCCTTGATCAGGGTGGCGTCGGCTTGTTCGTGGGTGGCGTTCGCAATGCGATGATGGTCGAACGCTTCGTGGTCCACGCGTTGGACTAGTCGTCAGGATCCAGCCTGACAGTCAGGCGGCTGGTGCCGAGCTGGAGCGATTCGCCTGGCTGCAACCGGTGCGGGTCCGTCACCGGCCGATCGTTGACCAGCGTGCCGTTCTGACTACCCAGGTCGCTCAACCAGTAGCTGCCATCGCGGAACTCGATGCGGGCGTGATAGCGGGACAGGCGCCCATCCGTCAGGCAGATGCTATTTTCCGGCAGGCGGCCGAGGGTCGCCCCGGCCTCGCCAATCTCGAAGACGGTGCCCTGGGCAGGTCCGGCGATGGCCACGAGCCGCAGGCCTGGCGCGCGGCGGGCCGTTGGTTCGAGAATCACCGTCGAGCTCTCACTGGGTAGGTACGGCTCGCTGGGCCTGTCCAGTCCCGGCGGCTCATCGCTCTGGCTCGGCGCCACCGGTGGCGGGGTGGGTGACGCGCTCCCCGGGCCCTCCAGCACGCCTGGCCTGGCAATGAAACGGGTCACCGCCTCCGTATCGGGTTTCGGGCTCGGTTCGGGCGTCGCCACCGGTTCCGCCGCGGCTGGCCGCACGACCGTGGACGCCGTCGAGACGGGCTGAGGCTCCTCGAGCGTAACCCGATTGGGGACTAGCCCTGGCGGCGGCGGGGGTGGCGGCACGGCAACCGGCAGCTCCTCAAGCACGTGCGGCACCTCGCGCGTGACCCGCCGTTCGAGGGGGGGCTCGGGCGGCTCAGGTGCCTCAACAACTGGCAGTTCGCCATCGAGCGTATCGGCACTCTCAGCACTTGTGACTGGCTCGGCGAGCAGTGCGGCCGGCTCTTCCAGCGGCATCTCGGGCGCCAGTGCCGGGACGAACGGACTGACAGGCGCGGCCAGGAACTGTCGCGCCGCGGCCAGCTGACTGGGCAACGCAAAGACCGGGAGTATCCGGGTCGACCATCCGGCGGGCGTCAGACTGCCGATGTACCGCTCAACCGCATCGAGACTGGGCGCCTCGAGCAGCGCGTAGACCACGTGCTCCGGTTCGGCCCAGAGCAGGCAGGCCGCGCCCCACACCACGCTGTGCGACCTGACCGATAGCTCGACGCCAAGTGCCTCGAGGCGATCGGCAGGGCCGATCAGCTCAGGGGTCTCGGCTGGCCGTCGACCGGGGCAGTCCGTCTGGCTGTGCGTCAGAGTTACATGGAAGAGCATGACGTACCTCGAAAACGAGGACGCAGGCCGATCGTACCTGCATTCTCAACCGCAGGTCCACCGCGAAGGCTGCGACAGGCAGCCGTGACGTCTGCACAATGGACGCATGTTGGCTATCCGCGGGCGTCTGAAGTGAAGCTCAGGGTGATCGACGTACAATTGCCGCCGCAGGCGCCGCCGCAGGAATGCGAGAGCGGCGAGGGGAGATTGGCTGTTGGATAGCATGGTTGGCCGCACAGTTGGTTTCGGGCGATACCAACTGCTCGGCCTCCTGGGCCGCGGTGGGATGGGCTCTGTCTATGAGGCGGAGCAGTTGAACATGCGGCGTCGCGTCGCGTTTAAAGTGCTCGACCCGGCCCTGACCCGCCAGCCCGATTTCGTCGAACGCTTCCACCGCGAGGTCGAGACCATCGCCCACCTGGAGCACCCGAACATCCTGCCGGTCTACGACTCTGGCGAAGACGACGACGGGATGCTCTACCTGGTCATGCTGCTGGTGCGGGGCGGGACGCTGAAAGATCGCTTGCACCGCGAGCCGCCGCCCTGGCCAGCGCGGCAGGTGCTCAAGCTGGCCCAACAGGTCCTGGCAGCACTCGATGCGGCGCATCAGCAAGGGATCATTCACCGCGATATCAAGCCCGACAACATTCTGCTGCACGGGGAACGGGCGCTGCTGGCAGATTTCGGCATTGCCAAGCTCATGCAGGGTGATCCGGGCCTGACCGTCGTCGGCACGTTTGTGGGCACGCCTGACTACGCGGCGCCTGAGCAGGTATTGGCTTTGCCACTCGATGGCCGGTCGGACCTGTACGCGTTTGGAATCGTCCTGTACGAACTGCTGACCGGACGCGTACCGTACCGAGCCGATACGCCCATGGGCGTGGCGCTGCAGCACGTCCAGGGGCTGTTGCCACCGCCCTGGGAGCTGAACCCCAATCTCCCGCTGCCGATTGCCAGAGTGCTCATGCGGGCGCTGGCTCGCGAGCGCGAGGGGCGGTATGCGACGGGACCTGAGCTCGCTGAGGCGCTCGAGGCGGCCATCGCCGAAGCGGAGCGGGCGCAGAGCGATTCAGGGTCGGTCGCACCCACGCCCGTCACGGGCCAGCCGTACGTGCATCCCGCTGCGCAACGGCCAACGGTGGCGCAGATGCCAGGTGTACCGAATCTTGCCGAACCGACGGTGATCGATCCCGAGCCGCACCTGGCCGTCACGCGCGAGCGCGAACGACTGGAGGCCGAAGCCCGCGAGCGGGAGCGCCTCGAGGCCGAGGCCGCATTGGCTGCCCGCGAGCAGGCGCGCCTGGAAGCCGAAGCGCGGGAGCGGGAGCGGGAGCGGGAGCGACTCGAGGCCGAGGCCCGCGAGCGGGAGCGCCTCGAGGCCGAGGCCGCATTGGCTGCCCACGAGCAGGCGCGCCTGGAAGCCGAAGCGCGGGAGCGGGAGCGACTCGACGCCGAAGCGCGGGAGCGGGAGCGACTCGAGGCCGAAGCCCGCGAGCGGGAGCGCCTCGAGGCCGAGGCCCGCGAGCGTGAGCGACTCGAGGCCGAGGCCCGCGAGCGGGAGCGACTCGCCACGCTGGTTGCTTTTGAGGCCCGTGAACGCGAGCGACTCGAGGCCGAGGACCGCGAGCAGGCGCGCCTGGAAGCCGAAGCGCGGGAACGCGAGCGACTCGAGGCCGAGGCCCGCGAGCGTGAGCGCGCGGAAGCCGCCGCAGTCGCGGCCCGCGAGCGTGAGCGTCTGGCAGCCGAAGCACGCGAACGGGAGCGCCTCGTCGCCGAGAGCCGCGAACGCGCGCGGCTGGAGGCCGAAGCCCGGGAGCGAGAACGCGTGGCGGCCGCGGCCCTCGCGGCGCGCGAACGCGAACGCCGACTCGCCGACCGGCGGGAGCGCGAGCTCGCCGCGGCCGCGCCAGCTGGCGCCACCCCGTCGCAAGCCGGCATGGCCGAACCAGTACTGGCCCGCATTTCCCGCCAACCGCTGCTGTTCGGAGGTGGCGCCGCGGTAGTGCTGCTGCTTGTCGCCCTGCTCGTCGTGGTGCCTCGGCTAGGGTCCACCCCGGAACCGGCCATCTCCCCGACGGCGACCACCCCGGCGGCCCTCGCGCCGCCAGCGCCAACAGCCAAGCCCGCGGTCGCAACTGCCAATCCGGCCGCCCCGACAACCGCGCCAGCGGTGGCCGCGCCGACGGCCGCCCCCACGCGCGCACCGACGGCGGCGCCAACGCCTGCGCCAACACGGCCGGCGGTGGCCGTCGCTCCGCCAGTCAAGCTCGCCGACGCACGCTATGGCCAGACTGCCACGGAGCTGAACACGGGCAAAGTGCTGCTGGTTGGCGGCAAGGGGGCCAGTGGTCCGCTGCTCAGCGCCGAGCTCTACGATCCCGCCGCCAACACCATCACCTCGGCTGGCACAACCGCGGTTGCGCACGCCAACGGCACGGCGACGTTACTCCCTGATGGCAAGGTGCTGGTGGTCGGCGGTGAGAGCAGCGATACACTGTTCACGTCGGTTGCCGAACTCTATGATCCGGCGACCAACGCCTGGATCCCCGCTGGCCAACTGGCGACCGATCGCGCCCAGCACACCGCGACGCTGTTAGCGAACGGCCACGTGCTGATTAGCGGCGGTCACAATGACAAGGACTTCCTCGCCAGTGCTGAGCTGTACGATCCGGCAACCAATAGCTGGGCGGCGGCGGCGGCGATGGCCAACCCCCACAGCAATCACACGGCCACGCTGCTGGATGACGGCCGCGTACTCATCGCCGGCGGCTTCGCGTCCGAGAAAACCTCAGAGGTCTATGACCCGGCCGCGAACATCTGGCGTTCGGCGGGCGCCCTGGTCAACGCTCGCCTCGGTCACACTGCCACACGTCTGGCGAACGGTAAGGTGCTGGTCGCGGGGGGCTCCAGCAGTAGTTCGGCGGGGTACCTCGCGTCGGCCGAGCTCTTCGACCCGGCCACGAACCGCTGGACCGCCGCGGCGAACCTGAACCATCCGCGTGGCGGCCATACCGCGACGCTGTTGCGAGACGGACAGGTCCTCGTCGTCGGTGGCAAGGACAACACGCAGGTCCTGGCGAGTGCCGAACGCTACGAGCCGGCCAACAACCGTTGGGTGGACGCCGCGCCGCCAGGCATCGCGCGCTGGCTGCACACGGCCGTGTTGCTCACCGGCCCCCAGGTGCTGGTGGCCGGCGGCAAGGGCGACACGGACCCGCTGGTGAGTATGGAGCGTTACGAACCTGCTGCCAACCGGTGGGTGACCAGCAGTCCTTAATTTAGATGGTGACTGACTTCGTTGCCGGCGATCGCCGCTGCGCCCGTCGCCGCAGCAGCAGCCCCAGTCCGAGAATGGTCAGCCCGGCCGCTCCGCTGAGCAGGCCAGTGGTCGACTCAGCCTGCCCGGTGGCTGGCAGAGATGACGGCCGGATGTCGGCGCAAGCAACGTACACCGTGACCTCGTCGACGGACTTGTGCATATGCACCGCGTGCGGCGAAGCGGTCAGCGCGGCGAAAGTGGTCTGGATATTCGTTGACGACGACCCATTGGTCACGGACGCGAGGGTGAACTGGGGAGTTGGGTCCAATTGGGCGCAAGTGCCCGGGTGAATGTGGGCGGGCTCCGGGCCGGCGCCGGCGCCAGTTACCATCAAATCAACCTTCAAACCGCCGCCCGACGGTGTGAACGTGGCAGTCCCACTGATACCCGAGTTGTTCTGCGGGGCGAGTTGCAGCGTCGTCGCCGTTCCCTGAGCGGCAACGACGCTCGTTGCGGCCACCAGACCCAGTATCAGGCCGCATCCAATTGCAACTGTGCCGTGCCAGATTCTTAACATCATGCATCCCCTGCCCTTGGTCGAAAGTATGCGTACGCTGCGTGCACAAGTTACCATGTCCGCCTGCTGGGACGGGCCCGCCGGAGTGCCGTAGAATGCCAGCTCGGGGACATACGGGGGCCGGTTTGCAACCTGAGTACAGCGCCCGTACCGATGTTGGCCGCGTTCGGGAGATCAACGAGGATCGCGTCTTCGCCGGGCAACTGCCACTCTCGAGCGACCAACCGGGCGCCGCGGCGCGTCATTTGTTGGTGGTTGCCGACGGCGTTGGCGGGTTCGAACGCGGCGAGTGGGCGAGTGAGCAGGCGGTGACGGTGGTTGCCGCGGAGTTGCCGCTGCAACTCGCCGTCCACGAACCGCGCGAGGCGCTGCAACGCGCCTTCGAGGCCGCGAACCAGTTGATCTGGCAGCGTCAGCGGTCCGAAGCGGAGTCACGCCTTGGCCCGGCCGCGACAACCGTGGTGGCCGTCATCATCGATGGTGGGCATCTGTGGTGGGCCAACGTCGGCGACAGCCGGGCGTACGTGGTTGGACAGGACCGCATGCAGCGTCTGACCAGGGATCACTCCTGGGTGGAGGAGCAGGTCCGCAACGGCTCTCTCACCCCCGACCAGGCTCGCATAAGCGAACGCCGCAACGTCATCACCCGCGGCGTTGGCTTCCAACCCGCGGTCGATGTGGACACTGGCGGACCGGTGGAGTTGCGTCCCAGCGACGTGGTCGTGCTCTGCAGTGACGGCCTGCACGGCCTGCTGGCGGACGAGGACATCGCCAGCGTGGTGCGCAAGTACCCTACGGCTGAAGCAACCGAGCGCCTGGTCGGGCTGAGTAACGAACGCGGCGGCACGGACAACATCAGCGTGATCGTGTGCGGTTTCGTCGACCGGCCAGCCGTCACGGCGTGGGCAGACACGATTGACGACGAGGTTTCCCGACAGGGCGGCAATGCACCCTGAAGGCGAGGCGCAGGCGCCCGCGACGATCATTGCCCCAGGCCTTGGTGTCCGCGCCCGCCAGGGCATGGCGTGGCTCGAACATGCGTCGGGGGAACGCCGCTACGTCCAGAGCGAAATGCGCATCGGACGCGGTGAACAGAATGACCTGCGGCTGAACGATGCGTCCGTGTCGCGTTATCACGCGTTCCTGCGACGCGTCGACGGCCGCTATCTGCTGAGCGACGTGGGCAGTCAGAATGGGACGTTCGTCAATGGTCGGCAAGTGCACGCGCCAAGTGCCCTTGATTCTGGCGATCGGATTCGCGCCGGTACTACCGAGCTGACGTTCCATCTGGACGTGCCGTCGGACTCGCCCGCAAACGCGGACGACCCGGCAACGCTGACGTCGATCACTTCATCCGGCACGATGCTGCAGGAGTACGTCCAGGGCGACCTCCGGATTGTCACGGTGCTGTTTCTCGACCTGCACGGGTTCACGGCGATGTCGGAGGGCCTGCAGCCCGACGAAGTTACCCAGATCATGAACCGTTGCTTCGAGCGGCTGACGGCCACCGTCGCCCGGTTTGGTGGGTACGTCGACAAGTACGTCGGGGACGCCATGATGGTGCTCTTCGGGGCGCCGGTGGCACACGCGGATGACCCAGAACGCGCGGTGCGGGCCGCGATGGCCCTGCAGGATGAACTGGGCCGCTTCAACCAGTCCCAGCGCTCGCCCCGGAAGGCGAACGTCAACCTGCAGATGCGGATCGGCATTAATACCGGCGAGGTGCTCGCCGGACGCGTCGGCGGGGGGGAATTCGGCCAGTACACGGTGATGGGCGATGCAGTCAATCTCGCTTCGCGGCTCGAACACGCGGCTCGCGTTGGCCACGTGCTCGTGGGCGAGACCACCCACCGCTTTACGCGCCAGGTCATTCGCTACGTGGCGCTGCCGCCGATGTCGATCCGCGGCAAAGCCGAGCCGGTCCAGACCTATGAGGTCGTCGGGCTCTACAGCCACGAGACGTCGGTTGAAGCCGCGATGGACTCGACCTTCGTCGGACGCCAGCGCGAACTGACCCGGCTCGGCGAGCTGATCACTGGCTCGCCGAGTGGCTTCCAGTCGGCGACCATCGTCGCCCCCGCCAGCGCGGGCAAATCGTCGCTACTGACGGAGCTCCATCGCCGCCACGCCGGCGATGCCCGCTGGGCGTTGGCGCGTTGCAGCGAATACGACCGCGGAACGCCATACATGGCGCTGCGTCAGCTGACGCTGCACATCCTGCGATCGTCTGGTCGCGGGTTCGACGTCCTCCAGGGTTCACCGTCTGAAGCCACCGGCGCACCCCTGGCCGCGCTGGCGCAGCTCCTATCGCCCAATGTGGAGCGGAAAGATACCGGCATCCCGGAAGCGGGCCGGCTGGCGCTCGCGACGGCGTTTACGCATCTGCTGACAGAAAACGCCGTGCGCGAGTGCCTGGTGATGACCATCGACGGGGTGCAGTGGATCGACTTCGAGAGTTTGGCAGTGCTGGATGCCGTAGTCCCGGACCTCGAGGACGCGCGCGTCGTCTTGATCACCACTGCCCGACCCGAGTGGCGGCACACGTGGCCCAACGAAGTGCTCACGGTGCATCTCGAACCCTTCTCACTCCAGGACTGCACCCAATTCGTGTCCTTCCTCCTGCGCTCGACCGCCGTCGCGCCGGCCACGATCGACATCCTGGCGCGAGAGAGCGACGGGAACCCGCTGTTGCTGGCGGAGATGGTCCGGAGTGGGGTGGAGAGCGGCGGCTTGAGTGAGCAGGACGGGGAATGGCGCCTGCAGCGCCGCGGTGGAGCGGTGGCGGGGGGTGGCGTCGACGCGCTGCGGAGCATTATTCAGGCGCGCCTCGACCAGCTCTCGTCGGACGAGCGCCGAGTGCTTCAGGTTGCCGCGGTGCTCGGGCAGAACTGGACCGGCAGCCTGCTCGCGCGTGTGCTGGACGAAAATCTGCCCGTTCCGGACCTGCTTCGGGCGCTCGCCGAGCGCGAGTACCTGGTCCAGGAAATGGGTGGCGAGGAGCCGGGCTACAGCTTCGCGCACACGATTACCCAGGAGGTTGCCTACGCCAGCCTGCCACACACCGGCCGTGAGCGCTTGCACGAGCGGGTGGGCCGGGTACTCGAGGAGCAGTTTGATCCGGTTCGTCCGAGCAAAGTTGCCCTGCGCGAACTCGTCCACCACTTCATGCGCGGCTCGAGCCGTGATCGGGCGGCGCAATACCTGCTGTACGCGGCGGACGCTGGCGCAGGCTTCGCGGACGATGCGTGGGCCATCGCCACCTACCGGACCGCTTTTGAATTCGCGCAAAAAGCCAGGGATCGAACGCGCCGTCGAGCCTTAGAACTCAACATTCAGGAGCGACTGGGCGACGCGCTGTTGCGCCAGTCCAGTCTCGCCGATGCGCAGGTCGCGTTTGAGGCGGCGAGCGAGGTGGACGACTCGAAGCAGCGCACCGGCCAACTCAAGGCCAAACTGGCCCACGTCGCGAGCCGCCAGGGCAACCATGCGCGCGTACTGGCAGTGCTCCGATCGGCGCTCGAGGCGCCCGATCTGGACCCCCATGCCAGGGCGACGCTTGAAGCTCGCGCAGCGCTGAGTCTGTGCGTTTTAGGACAACTGCGGGAGGCGGACGAACGCGTCACGCGGGCTATCGCCCTGACGGAAGGGGCGTCCGAGGGCGAAGCGCTCGAATTGGCCCTGGCGGCATCCGGCGCACTTCACTACCTGCGCGGCGATCTCGGCCAGGCACGTTCCCACCTGGAACGGGCCCATGCCATTCGGCGACCGACGCTCGCGAGCGAAGCGGCGAACGATGTGCAGATCGGGCTCAGCCAGACGTGCTATGCGTTAGGGGACGTGGATGCAGCCATGCGCATCCTGGAGCACACCCTGGTGCTCGGAGGCACACCGGCGAAGAACGAGGCGCCTGACGGGGCCCGACTCGCCGAAACAGATGGGGCGGGTGTTCTCGCGCGCCGGGATCCGCGAGATCGGTGGAGCTTCGTCAGTGCCGAGGTGCTGTTGGGCCGCGTCTGGCTCGAACGCGGAGTGATCGACCGCGCGCGCGAATATTTCGACGACGTGCTCGTGCGCGGCCAACGGATTGGGGCCCGTGAAGTGGTGCTCGTGGCGCGGTTATGTCTAGCGCATGCCGCGCTGGCCGCCGGGCGGCCGGCCGAGGCGGCCGAACTTGCCCGGACGATGATCGCGGCGGCCGAGGCGCTGAAGTTCCGGCCGCTGGTGTGCGACGCGCAAGCGCTGCTGAGCGCGGCGCTGGTACAGACCGGTGGGTTCGCCGAGGCCGCCGAGGTCGCTCGCGAGTCAGTCGTCCGCGCTCGAACGCTGCATTTGCCCGTGCACGAGGCGGTCAGCCGGCGCGCGCTTGGCCGCGCGCTGGTGTATACCGGCGACGCGCTGCAAGGGCGCAAGCATCTGGAAGCCGCGGCCGTCGCGTTCGAGCAGATGGGCGCACAGCTTGAATGGGCCAGGACAATGGCTGTGCTCGCGGAGCTCAAGTCCAGTCCTGACGCTCCCGCGGAGTGAGCCCTGGGGAATATGGCGTTTGGTGATGCTGGGCTAGCGCATCAGCACTGGAAGACGTTCTATACCCCCGAAGAGGTTGCCGAGATTATCGCTGCGACTTCGAGCACGATGATCGTCGCCGGAACGTATCCGATTCACGTTCGACTCTATGTGCGGTCGCCCGCGGCGCCAACCGTCATCATGTCCCACCCGATGCTTCCGTATGGCTTGCTGCTGGCGCGACTCCAGCTGCCCTTTTATCGCGCCGGATTCAACGTTGTGCAATGGGATCTACCCGGTTGGGGGCAGAGTGGCGGCCCGCGCGCCAATTGCCCGATTCCCGATTTCATCCGCACCTGGCACGCCGCCATCGCCTTCACGCGCGCGCGATTTACCGGGCCGCTCTATGCCATGGGACTCGCGGAGGACAGCGTCACGTGCTACTACGCGGGCGCACACCACCCGGACCTGCAGGCCCTCTCGCTGCACACGCTGCACGAGTACGGGGATCCGGATGGCGTCCACTGGCAGGGGCCACCCTGGCTGGTGCGCGCCAAAGCGATCGGCGTTGGACTTGGAACGCGAGTCCGCCCTGATCTCGCCATTCAGGCGGAGGAAGCCCTACCCTGGCGGGCGATCTTTTCCGGCCCCGACGACGGGCCTCTCCTGCGGGCCTTTGAGGGTGATCCGCTGCGCGTGCGGCGGTTCCACTTCCGACTCGCCGGCTCCATGATGGGCAAGATGAAGCCTCCGGTCCCATTCGAGCAGTGCCGCACACCAGTCCAGGTCATCGCATCAGAACGCAGCAGTTTGTGGCCGTACGCCATGAACGTTCGCTACTTCAATCGCCTCGGGGGTCCTAAAGAACTGGTGACGTTAGAGAACACCGACCAGTGGGTCTATACCCGCGAGTTTCACGAGATGTATGCGCAGCACGTCATCCGCTGGTTCGCCGCCCACGGGGCCGCCACGGAGGGGCAATGACCGACACACTGGACGGCACGCCACAGGATTACTGGAAGCGCTACTACGCCCCGGATGAGATCGCCGAAGTGGAGTCCAGTACCCAGACCACCATGATCGTGTCCGGCGGCCTACCGATCCACGTGCGGTTGTGGGTCCAGTCGAAGTCAGCGCCGACGGTGGTCCTGGGCAGTTCGATCCTGAGCTACGGACTGCACCTGATTCGGGTACAGGCGCCGTTCTATCGCGCGGGCTTCAATGTGGTGCAATTCGACTTTCCGGGCCTCGGACAGAGCGGCGGCCCGCGGGGTGGCTGCACCGTGCGTGATTTCCTGCGTTGCTGGCGCGATGCACTGGCCTTCGCCCATCTCCAGTTCGGCGACCCGATGTATGTGATGGGCGTCGGCGAGGATGGGGTAACCGGCTACTACGTTGGCGCTAATAAGCCCCACGTTCGGGCGATCTCGGTACACAACCTGTTCGAATATGGCGAGCCCGACGCGGTCCAGGGCCAGGGACCCTATTGGATGGTGCGCGCCAAGGCGGCCGCACTCCGCCTCGCCGCGCTCGTGCGCCCCACGACCGAGATGCCGGGCTCACAGGCAGTGCCCTGGGAATGGATCTTCGGTGGGCCGGGCGACGACGAGGGCATCCGATTGTTGCACGGCGACCCGCTCAGCCTGCAGACGATTCAGATCCGTATGGTGAGCTCGATCCTGGAGAAGCTAGCACCACCCACCCCATTTGAGCAGTGCCGGACCCCGGTGCAGGTGATCGCCTCCAACCGCAACCAGGTTTGCCCGTACACGCTCGTGACGCGGAACTACCAGCGCCTGGGAGGTCCGAAGGAGCTCATCACGCTTGACGGCAGACCGCAATGGGAGCTCAACCGTGAATTTCACGAGCTGTATTGTGCCCATGTAATCCGCTGGTTCGAGGCCCACGGCGCGCGGGGCTAACGCTAACGCGGCTCGGCGTGCATGCGCATGCCATATTTCGGGCGCAGCGAGATCAGCGGCAGCAATTCGAGCGGATAGCCCAGCTCGAGCCGCAGCCGCCAGCGCTGGGCAAGTGTGGCCACGACGAGTTGCATGGTGAGCCAGGCCAGGTGCTCGCCGAGACAGCTTCGCGGGCCGGCTGAGAACGGCAAGTATGCATACTCGGGCCGGCCGACGGACGCCTCTGGCGTCCAGCGTTCCGGGTCGAAGCGCAGCGGCTCGGCGAAGTAACGACGGTCGCGATGCATCACGTACGGACTGACCAGCACCAGTGAGCCGGCTGGCAACCGGACACCGGCGATGGAGTAGTCCTGCACGACGCGGCGGCCAATTGTCCACGCCGGTGGATACAGCCGCATCGACTCCGCGATCAGCCGGCGGGTGTAATCGAGCCGCGGCAGATCTTCGACGCACGGCAATCGATCGTCCAGGACGGCGTCGAGCTCGGCCCCCAGGCACGCTTCAGCCTCCGGATGCCGAGCCAGCAGATAGAACGTCCACAGCAGACCGCTCACCGTAACCGCATTACCGGTGGTGTAGTTGGTGATCGCCTCCTCGCGCACCTGCCGGTCGCTCATCGGCGCCTGCAGCAACGTGGCCAGGAAGTCGGCGCCCCTGGCCGAACTCGCACGCCGCTCGGCAATCACCCGGTCGATCCCGTCCTCGAGTCGCCGCATGGCCCCCCAGAACCCGCGGTTTTCGGCTTTCAACGGCAAGGCTTCAGAGAGCGCGCTGAGCGGGTTGGTCGAGCGCGTACCTAGATACTCGTTGGCCACCAGCGCTGGCGCCACCAGGCCATCCCACTGCAGGTGGATGACGTCGCCCAGCAGGATCTCCGCCGAGATGGAGACCACCAGTCGCTCCATCTGCGCCTCGAGGTCCATCTCCGCACCGGCCTGCCAACTATCGCGCACGCGGGCTGCCCACCGGGTGATGACCCCGCCAAACCTGGCCATCTGCGCGTGCGCGTATGCTCCCTGGAGCAGCTCGCGCTGGTGCTGGTGGAGGTACCCGTGGCTGGTGAACAACCCTTGCCGCATCGCACGTTCGACCGTGAACGGCCGAATCGGGACGAAGCTCCAGGCGTCGCGGACGAGTACGGCTTCGACGTATTCAACGCCGTTGACCAGGAACGCATTGATCGGGCCCGCGATGAAGCGAACCACATCGCCGTACTCGCCGACCAGGTTCAGCAGCGTTTGAAACGGATCGCGGTTATAGGCCAGGACGGTCCTGAGGACGTCCAGGCCGCGGGGTCCAGGCGTCAGATGCTTAGAACCGAGCGCCGGCCATCATGCGGAGCGCCGAGACGATACCCGCGCCCCGGGCTGGCTCGACGACGACCGGCCAGGCGTCCGTCTCCTCGTCGACGAGATAGCTACCCTCAATCGGCATAATGCCGCCGCCCACGGCGCCGACCATCGCGTAGCCAGCAACCTCCCCGCTGTC
>Ga0209166_10000951_pt1 | contig 26557 bp, 27 predicted proteins | sample Coa_R1_3_FD_187151 | JGI IMG/M metagenome (GOLD analysis project Ga0209166, IMG submission 187151) | Surface soil microbial communities from Centralia Pennsylvania, which are recovering from an underground coalmine fire - Coalmine... | ecosystem: Environmental > Terrestrial > Soil >...
AACAGCGTGCCGCCCCCAGCAGTGTTCAGAGCCGCCAGGGCAGCGTTGATTGCCGCTGTGTCGTCTGTGACACCGTCCCCAACGGCCCCGTAGTCCTGCGGTGTGACGTAACCTACGAGAAACGGCATGGCTAGTTGACTCCCGTGAGGAACCCGTTAGTGTACGTAAGGTTCCGTGTGTTCTGAAGATTGCCTGGCGTGGTCTGCCCGACCGTGAATTCAGTGATCTGACTCAGCAACCCCTGGCTATTATAGCTCACCTGGATTGTTCGCGCCCCATTGTCCTCAATGATGAACTGGAGCTGACCAGCGCCTGTCAGGTCGGTGACCTGGAACATGAGGCTGTAGTTCTGAAGAGTCCAAGTGACACCATCAGGAGAGGTGGCAGCCCCTGTCGGCTGGTTGGACTGCTGCCAGACGTAGTAGTTGCCGCTGGTCCCCACCATCTCCACCACAATGTGGTAGAAGGCGTTGGGTGTCAGGCCGGTCACAGAGATCGGTACCGTCAGCCAGAAGGGGGCCGAGTAGACAGCTGTCTCGCTGACCGTGGCTGTGGCCAGCGCGGGCCCTGTGGGAAGACCACCAGCATCTGCGTAGATCTGAACGGTCAACGGGCTGATTGTCTGGGTGACCGGGGAACCGCCCACCGTGGACAACTGAATGTTGACGCCGCCGATGGTGCTCTGGGTAGCTCCTGTGGCGAAGATCTGGGACAGCCACTGGGAGGTGGTCGACTGGTAGGTTGCGATTCCCACAGCGTTCTGGCTCTGGATGGTGCCACCTGAGCGCAGGAATGTGACCGAGTGGGAGCCCAGAAACTGGTTGATCATACCAGCGTTGGCCCCTTGGCCAGCAACCGCAGCCCGCCAGTTCTGAGTCGCGTTCACAGGCTACACCCCGGCCAGCTGGAAAGTCGCCTGCAAGATCATTGTATTGGGGTTCGACACTGTGACAGTGGGCGTGAACACCCAATGGTCGAGCAGGGTTCCGGCTGTGGCGACCGTGGAGCCGTTGGCCGACCCGTTGGCAAAGACCCCGGCCTCACCCACCGTGTAACTGGTAGCTGGTGTGGCGAAGTAGAACGTCCAGATGACCTGCGCGTTGATCGTGGGCGTCGCCGGTGTGGAACTGCCAGCCCCCACTGTGACACGGGCCAGCTCTGCTGTCAACAGGGTGTCAGCCGCTGTGGCGGGGGTGGTTCCCGAGCCGATGGCCCCATAGAGAGGAGTCAGATAGGTGGCTGAGGGAATGCCCAGTGAGGCCGCCTGATCCTGCACACCGGACCACACCAGAGCGTTGACGAGGGCTGTGAGACCCGCCGTGCACATGGTGTTGTCGCCCTCGCGCTTGTCGACCACATTGCCATCTGGGTCGACCACTGTCAAAGACAAACGACCGTTGATGGCCAGCAGCCCCGACGCTTCCAGCTTTGTCGAGTCTACGCCCATACTGACATTCCCCATGTTCCTGCGTCCCAGTTGGGATTCGACGTGACTGTGGCGGTGACCTTGTCAGACATGATCGCCTGCTCGTTGGTCGGGTTGAAGAACCCCTGAAGAGGGACGATCGAGCCCTGCGTCTGGTCGGTGTTCTGGTTGAGCTGCCCCAGAATATCCTGGAGTGTGTACGGACGGACTGTTCCCGCCACGTCTGCCTCCTAGATCCTGATGGCCTTGATCTGACACTGCCGGTAACCACCCTGGATGAACTGGATCGAGTTGCCGATCACGATGAAGGTGGCGTTCGTGAGGCCCCAGCTGTAGTTGTTCCGATCGTCTGGCACCAGCGAATTGGTCAGAGTGAACGTCTGACCTGCTCGAATCCACCCCAGCCAGTCAGGTGACGTTGTGAAGGTGAAGCGGTCGACCACGGTCGCGTATTCCTGCTGCTGGCGGAATGCGATGGCCTGAGCCATGTTGACGGTGGTCAGGGATGTGTCGGAGATGTATTCAGCGAAAACGCCGTGGTTGGGGCCAGTGTAGAGCTGTTGACTGGCGATGTCGTTGGCCTGGGCGATGATCGGAATCTGGTAATCGTACCAGATCTTGATGGTGCCACCCGAAGGCACGTGGCCGACTGGCGCATTCAGGAACCAGGCTCCGATTGCGTTCTGGGCCACGATCCATGTTGGGGTGGTGTCGCCTGGGGCCGGGGTGAACGAACCACCCGCCTGAACGACCGCCACGGCCTGCTGCACTGTGCCCAGCTTGACGACGGGTGTTCCTGACACAGTATACCGCAATGGGTAGGCCAGCGAGCCCGCGTTGAAGGTGTCGGTGGGCTTGTCGATCTTGGCGTTGCCATACTTGACGATCTGAGTAGCGCCCTGAACCAGGATGCGGTTTCGAACGCTCGCGCCATCCCACTCGTAGCTGAACGAGTTGTTGAAGAGCATGTGCCCTTCGGTCAGGTTGGGCGTAGACGAAGCAGAGTAACTCAGACTTGTCGTGAAATTGACTCCAGACTTCTGCGCCGTGGTCTGATCGAAGAAGTGGAGGTTCAAATTTTCGTCTACGAACCATCCATAGGGAGTCACCAACGAGGCCAGCTTGGCCAGCTTGCGCCAGGCGTCGCTGAGCGTCGAATAGTTCAGCACGAAGGACTGGATCAGGGGCGCAGTGGTGACAAAGCCGGGCTGACCACCAGTGGACTTACCAGTCTGAATGGCCTTGATGCCGCAGTTGGCCTGCTGAGTCAGACTGACGATGATCTCGTCGATGGTCTTGCCGATGAAGGTGCCCTGCACGATGGCGTTGTCGGCGTAGAACGTGTAGTCTGTGCAACTCAGGGTCCACTCGTTGCGGTTGATCTCCGAGTTGAGCTGAACATCTGTGACGACGCCCGCGAACAGGTTCTGGTTGGCCGTGTGGTCGAAGAACTGGATCTGGCTGAGAGCCTTGATCACGAAGTTGGGGGTAGTCCGGCCCGAGTAGTCGTCCACGACCACGAACGAGGCCGTGTCGCCCTGACGACCGAAATTCTGTGTGATAGAGGGCGCGGTTGAGCCACCCCATGCCAGGTTGTTCGAGAAGTCGGTCTGCGAGCCACCTGGCGGGGTGATCTTGAATGAGATGTTCGGTACGGGGATGATCGACATCGACTAGTGGAACCTCACTCCGGCCTGCGGTAGGATCTTGGTGGCGATGGCACTGCCCAGCTTGTTGGTCAGGTCCTCCATACCGCGATCACCCGCCACCACAGCTCCTCGGAGATCGACGTTCAGATTGATCTGGCCCCCGCCACCCGAGTTGACACCCAGGCCAAGACCGGTACCATAGACAGAGCCAGCCTGGCCCATGCCCTCGACACCGAGGTTGACCGCGCCTCGCACACCGATAGCCTGCGGGAGAGCACCAGCCATCTTCTTGACAGCATCGACAGCCTTCTGCGTGTGGGCGGTGACACCAACAGCAACACCGTGAGGAATCCACTGGCCGACCTGGTTGGCGAATTCCTTTGACGGGGAGCCGATGCCCAGGATACTCTTGGCAGCCTTGAGCGCCCCGTTGGCCAGGTTCTCCAGAGTGCTGAACAACCAGCTGGCAGCGTTCTCGATACCGTTAATGATACCAGTAACAATGTTGTGGCCGATGTCGACAAACCAGGAGGCGACGCCATTGAGCCAGTTCAACACCTTGTTGAAGGCACCCGAGATCGTGTTCCAGACGCCACTGGCAAAGCCGCCCAGCCAGTTCCAGGCGGCCTGAAGAGGCTGAATGATGGCGTCCTTGATGAAGTTCCAAGCAATCTTGGCACCTCGGACCAAGCCATCCCACAGAGCGCTCAGACTACGGACCAGAATGTCCCAGCCCGCCTTGAGCATGCTCCACAGAAACTTCATTGGTGTGATCACGAACAACTGGATCTGAGACCACGCGACCTGAGCGGCCATCTTGATTCCGTCCCAGATGACGCCGAGGAAGTCCTTGATCCCGGTCCACACCACGTTGACAACGTCCGTGATCTCTGAGTGGAAGTGATTCCACATGCCGATCAGAAGGGCGATGGGGGTGGCGAAGATCAACAGAAGCAGCGGCCACCACTTCTTGAAGAAGTCGGAAATGCCGTTCCACACTGTGGTAATCAGACTGACGATGCCGTTCCAGACACCTACGAAGAAGTCAGCCAGCGCCTTGACACCGGTCTTGATTCCGTTCCAGACCGTGTTGACGAAGTCGCGGAACCAGGCAAAGTGGTTGTAGGCGTAGATAATCGCGGCTACCAGGGCGACGATTCCAGCGATGATCATGATCAGCGGGAAGTTGTCCATGGCCACGTTCAAGAGCCACTGTACACCAGCCCAGACCTTGGCCGCACCTGAGGCGATGGTCGACCAGATCTCCCAACCCTTGACCGCCTCCGTCGCTGTCGTGATGACACCTGAAACAGCCGACCAGCTGCTGGCGATCTTCTCACCGATGGCCCAGCCCTTAAGAGCGGCCGAGATCCCGGAAATCATCTCCTTGGTGCCCTTGAACAGGTTGAACAGGCCCAACGTAGTCTTCAGAGCGACACCGACCACACCAAGGCTCAGGCCGACTCCCATAAGGATTTCGGTCAACTTCTGGTGATGCTCGATCAGATTGGCCAGCTCGGTCAACCAGGGCGAAATCATCTTGACGATGGTGACCACGGCCGGAATCAAAGCGGTGCCCAGTTGAATCGTAGCCGCGTTAAAAGCCTGCTTGGCCTGAGCCATCTTGAAGTTGAGGGTCTCCTGAGTGGCAGCCCAGCCCTGAATCTGGCCGTTGGCCTTACCACCCGCTGCTGCGGCCTCGTTGGTGATCTCTGTCCACTTCTGGGAGTGCTGACCGCCCAACAACAGAGCTGTGTTCAGGGAGGTTGAGTCACCGTAGGCACTCTTCAGCAGAGCGTCGAAGTTGGCGAATCCGGGCTTACCGGCCTTGAGCGCGTCGTTGAAGCCACTGGACGCCTTCATCAGGGCCAGGAACTGGGTCGCCTGAATGCCTGACTGGGCCCCCATAGCGCGCGCGGCCTTGGTGTAAGCTGTCTGGCCGATGGCCCCGCTCTGGAACTCCTGAGCCAGGTTACGAGCCTGCGGGGTCATGTTCTGGAGCATGGTCGTCAGGGAGGCGGCAGCGTCCTGAGAATGCTTGAACGTGTCGATGACAACCTGGCCAGACGGCCCCACATGCTGCTCGGCCGTCTTGGTGATCAGGTCGAGGGCAGCGTGGAGACCACCAGGACCTGACATGGCGTCAGCGACATTCTTCTGGGTGATGCCCATCTGGTTCCAGGTCGACAACATGGTGGAAGTCGGACCCGAAATGTGCTGGATCGTGTGCGAAAGATCCTGAGTGGCCTGGTTGGCCGACATACCCTGCTGGGTCATGACCGCCAGAGCACCAGCCACCTGCGGCAGCTTGATGCCCATAGACGAGGCGATCGGCAGCACGGTCGACAGCGAGCTGGCCAGGTTCTGGAAGCTCATACCACCACGCTCGACCGCCACACCAAGGACGTTCGACACCTGTGTGGCGTCACCAGCGCTCTTACCGTAGGCGTTCATGGTGTTGGCCAGAGCCGTTGCCACGGTGCCCAGGTCAGCCATGTGGGCCTTGGCAATTTCGGCCGCAGCCTGAACAGCCTGAGTCGACATCTTCACGTCACCCAAGCGGGAGTTGACGTTGAAGAACGCGGTCGACAAATCCTTGGTCGCAGTGCCTGTGTCGACAGACATCTTCAGCAGACTTGACCGGACACCGTCAATCTGGTTCTGCTGAACGCCTGCGCCAGAGACCAGAACCTGAGTCTGGGCCTGGAAGTCACCAGCCATCTTGACAGAATAGCCCGACGCCATCGCCGTGGCCACACCGACACCGATCATCGCAGTGGCAGAGGTGTCCAGAGCTGTGTGCACAGCGTTGCTGTTGGCTGTGACTTCCTTCGAGGCAGCCGCCTGGCCTAGCTGGGCGTCACGAAGATTACCGGTGGCGATGGTGTTGTCAATCTGGGCCCGACGCAGACGTGCCTGAGCAGCGGCCGTGGTGTCAGTTGCCTTGCCGTTTTCGTCGAGTGAAGCAGCCAGCTCGATTTGAGCGTCTCGCAGAGCCTTGGATGTGTCGTAGGCTTCTGTTTGAGCTGTGGCCAACTTGGCCTCAGCGTTGGACAGACGTTCGGCCGCTGTCGCTCCCTCCAGCAGTCCGGCATCCTGGAGCTTACTGGATTCTGCTGCGGCTGCGCCAGCGGCCTTGAACGCGTCGGCTACCTTACCGATAGACCCGAAGATGTTGCCCAGCATGCCGCTCGCGCGGTCCTCGGCCTCAATGATGGCGAGAACTGTGAGGGCTTCGATGTTGGCCATCTGGTAGGCTATCCTCGGGTGCTAGGGCCGGAACCTCGGTGGTTCTGCTTGGCCTGGTCTGCTGCTTCCTTGCGTTGGATCATCTCGATGAAGAAGCAGTAGTCCTTGATCTCCTGCGCAGGGCGGTCGGCCAATTCTTCCCTACGCAGTCCTAGCCTCTTGAAGAACTCCATCTCCGTGAGGAATGTGCCGAGCGAGGGAACCCCTTCAGCCGTTGCCCCCATGTTGATGACGGCAGAGACCCTACTCACGAAAGTCGATCTGCTCCTCAGAGCTCCGTTCCGGAGTGGAGTTGCGCTCTGAGACCTGCTGCCACAACTCGTTGAAGACGGGGATCGGCAGCCGCTGGACAGACTGCATGCTGATCGGTAGGATCTGTCCGTCCTCGTCGTCCAGGTTCCACTGGTCGATGGAGGCGAATACCATGTGCTTCCGGTAGCTTGCCACGTCAGGGCGAGCCTCAGGAGACCCCGCCACGGTGACCATCTTCATGAGCGCCTTCTCGGCCTGCTCCTGGCCACCCTGCGTGATGTACTTCTTGAGGTCGACCCAGTAACCGCCGTCGAACTCGACCCGGTAAGTGCCGGTGTATGCTGAAAGGAAACCCATGGTACTCGCACCTATGTTTCTATGACTTGGACTTACGGTTGTACTTGTCAAGGGTAATTCTACGGCAAACCCAGCACTTGCGACCACCTGACGGAGTGAAGAAGTACGTTCCCTCCGACTGCCAGTCGTGTCCGTTAATGCAGAGAGGTCGGTTGAACACTTCTTCGGCCTGCCTACGCATGTGCTCTTGGTGAGTGACCGGGTCTAGATGCTCAGGGTTGACGCATTTCCGGTTCTTACACAAGTGATCAAGCTCAAGCTCTGAGATGTCCTCGGTTCGAAGGAGCTCGAAAGAGAACCGGTGAGCTGACACATTCTTGGGATGCAACTTGAAAAGGCCGTATCCCAACCGATTGAGTCCGCTATCCCAGTCCCAACAAGGGGCCAGAGGTTCGCCCGTTATATAGTTGTCATGCGAAGGGCCCTGCTTGTTGACCTTTTGCCAGAAGCGATTGGTCGGATCACCACCGTAAGAACGAGGAGTTCTCCCTGACTGAACACGCTCAGTCATGTACTGAGTCATGTAGTGGCTGCTGCAAAGTCCCTTGGCTTTGACCTTGGATTCACACTTGGAACAGGTGCTAGGGGTTGTCATGGACTGGAGTCCAGCACCTGCTCTAGAAAGGTGTCAATCTAAGATCAGAACGGGAGATATTGCTGGTCAGCGACAAGCGCTGTGATGGTGTTCAGGTTGTTGCCCGTCACCGGCTTGCTCGCCTCGAACGACATGGTCGACAGGATCACGTCTTCCATCTTGATGTCGTTGGCGAACTTGGAGATCGTGATCTGGTTGATCACGATCGTCACAGTCGAACCTGTGGTAGCGTGGACCAGCGACAGGTTGAGCGCCGCGAGGGTACCCTGCGACATCTGCGTGAAGTCGCCGTAGGTCGCGTTGTTGAAGCTCGACCAGACCGCCTCGAACGAACCCGAGACGTGCAGCGTCACCGGGGTGATGAACGCTGGGCCACGGTTGCCCGAGTAGGTGTAGGTCTCCTTGAGACCGTTGTCGATCGTGATGTTGACGTTGCGGATGTCAGCGCGCTGGTTGCCGTTGAAGACCAGGTTGGCCTCAGCGAACACGTACGGCTGCTCATTCAGCACGCTCACCTGGGACGGAGTGTTGAGCACCGTCACAGACTGGCCACTCACATCAGCGGTGATGTCGGCTGCGCTGGAACCCGTAGGCACCTTGACATCGAGCTTGCCGATGCGCATACCAGCGAACTGGAGACTCTGGAAGCCACCGACGTTCTTCTCGATCGTGTAGGACGGCAACGAGGTTGCGTCGAGCACGGTGTGGAGGAACGGAGCCACGACGATCGTTACGATCGCCCCAGAGGCGTGGGCGTAGGTCAGCGCCTGGTCCAGAGTCAGCGTGTTGGTCGACACCAGAGTGACCTTGCGGACCTCGGAGGTGAAACCACCAGTGACGCTGTTGGTGTCGATCTGGATGATTGTACCAGCGACGATGCCTGTGGCCGAGGTGACTGTGACAGTCGTGGCTGTGGCCACAGAAGGCGCACTGAGCGTCGTGGTCGAGGCGGTGACAGCCGGGACACCAGAGGCGTGGGCGAAGAAGAACGCCGAGTCCACGGTGATGACGTTGGTCGACACGTTCGTGATACGACGGGTCTCAGCGTTCAGACCGGTGTCCACCTCGATGAACTGGCCGACAGCGAAACCGGTGGCCGAGGTCAGGGTGACCGTGGTCGCACCAGCGGCAGTCGAGCCGTTGGTCGTGGTGGAAGTCAGGCCAGCTGTGGTAACGTTGACACCGGACGCGTGGTTCTGGGAGATCGCCGAGTCGACGGTGATGTTCAGGCTGGAGATCGAAACGATACGCTTCTGCTCAGCCAGCAGACCGGTGTCGATCGTGATCGTCTGACCAACCGCGAAGCCAGTGGCCGAAGTCACCGGGATTACGGTAGCATTGATCAGAACCGCAGCCGTCGTGGTTGTGGTGACCGGGGCGGTCATGTTCGGGGTGCCCGAAACTCCGAAGCCGACCTGGGCGTCGAAACCGATCGAGCCGAGAAGGAAGGCCACGCCGTTGGTCGGGAACAGAGGACCGTTGATCGCGCCGGTGAACTTCTGCTCACCATACAGGTTGTAGACCTGAAGGGCGCGGTTGTTCTGCATGACGTGCGGGGAGAACCAGCCTACGTCGAACTCTAGGCTGTTGCTCATCATCGGCAGGAAGCTCGTTGCGGTTACCGGAATGCCGAAGGAAGTTTCCTTCGAGAATCCGGTGGCAGACTGAGCACCAGACCGCTCAATGATGTTCGGGAATGGCATATACCTCCAGGGTATAGGCTAGCGGCTGGGCTCTACTGAGCGGCCTTCTTGGTCGGCTTGGCGGCAGGCTCCTCAGGAACCAGCTCGGGTTCTGGGGCAGGAGCGTCCTCGGGAGCCAGCTCGATGTCCGGCCGACGGATGAAGCTCTCAAGCAGATCGTCTGGTACGTGGAACGTCTCGCCCGGCTGCAAAGACACAGGGTGGCTCATGAACGAGATCGGCACACTGCCTGTGTACACAAGCTTTGTCACGGGGTGAACTCTTTCTCTACGCTCTTGCGAAGTCGCTGACGCATGTATGGCATCATGCTGTCCACGGCTTCCTTCACAAAAGGGTTGGCCTTTGTGCCAGGATGGTTGACATAGCGAGCGAACACGTCCCCACCATTCGTGGTCCAGTGTAGCGCACGTGCCTGCCTTGGTTCAATTCTGTGCGGAACAGTTCCATCTTCTACATACTTAGCATATGGAGCCGAGGAGACGAAACGAACCGAGATGCCAGCCTTGCCCTTGGACCGCTGAATGGAGATGGAGTCTCGCAGACGGCCAGCGCCAGGATCAGTGCCGACAGGGGCTCGACGACGGATCTCGGCCATGGCGACAGGGGCGACCTCGTTCTCCCACACCAGGATAGCCCTGGGCATGGAGAAATCGCTCAGGCCGCGCTTGCCTGTGATCTGGACACTGACGCCGTCCGGCATTAGCCCTGCACCATCTCCGTGATGCTGGCACTGATCCGGGCGGTGTAGAAAAGCATCCGCAGGGTGTTGGGAGTTCGTTCAGGAAGCATCTCGAAATCCCATTCCTCACCGATCGAGGTGATTTCTGAGACCACCCCAGTAATCGAGTCCGTGATGAAGGTGTTGAGCGGTGTCGTCCAGAGCTTTGTCATGACCGCGTCAACGATGATAGGGAACTCGGAGTCGGTGGTGGTGGTGTTCGGGACAGTCTCGTAGGCGAAGTAGATGTCAACTGTCCAGTTGATTTCCTTGAACCCGGACCGGCCGTCAACCAGCTGGCCAGAGATGTTGCGGGGCATCGTCTGACGGTGGCCACGAGCTCGACCGCCCCACACATACGTCTTCGGCCGGTCAAGGTCTTCGTACGCGGGTGGTGTGATGTAGCACTCGATGGCCGGAATACCGGCTAGAGGCACCTCAAGGTTGTTGAGCAGGCCAGCCACGTACTGCTGCACGCTATTGAGAGGCAAAGCTACCCCCACCGGCCCTTTGGAGCGTTGATGCCGTGCGCAGACGGGTGAGAACCGGTCGAAGTACGACGGCGGTCAGTTGGGCTGTTCACGTCATGCATGCCGTGGGGCAGGTTATCGCGGGCCACGGGGGGCTTGTGACTGAACGACAGCAGACGAGGCGCGTTCACTGTGCGCAGCAAGGTGGCCCTGGCATGCAGAAGACGAGGGGCTACGAGGGTGCCTCGGGGCTTGTTTCGCGGATTCTTGCTCGCCTTGGCCATTAGATCACTCGCCGGTACGGAGCCAGCAGCATGTCTGCCTCCAGCAGTAGATCGTGGACACCCTTACCACCCGTTGTCAAGGAGCCAGGCATGTTCTGAATGGACACGGAAGTGATACCCGCCTCCAGAGCCTGAGCGGTTGCCTGCAACATTGTGGCCCACAAAATTGACCCTGGCAGAGATGATAGCACAAGCCCCTGGCTATGCCCGAATGACAACGGCTGGGACAGCGTCAGAGTTCCTGGGCCAGCGGGGACAGTGCCGATGTTGTTGGGTAGCAACAGGGGGGTGTTGGCCGTGACTCCTGTTACTGTGACGGTCTCTCGGTTGGTGGCGTCATAGATGGTCCCCGCAGCGTTCAGCCAGCCGGTAACGTCGTCTACGTGGAGAGTAGTGTCGCCGACGTTCGCCTGCTGTGTCAGACTTGTATGTGGCCAGCCGTTGGTGTAGCTCACCAGATAGCGGAAACCCTGTCGGCCAGCCGACCAGCCACCATAACCAGGTGCGATCGTGATGGACTGGCCACCGTCACCGGAACCGGTAGGAGCACTCGACTGGTACACACCAAGGGTCGGCCGTTCGATATCGTAAAAGCCAGTTGGAATGGTCTGCCAGTTGGCGGCTGTTCGAGGGTAGGTCGCGGTGGGAATCCACTGTACTGCCAGGATCGAGGTGATCGGCCAGCGGCTCAGGATGATGCGGGTTTCACCAGTTGACGCCCGGTAGTTGGTACGGTAGTTTCCAGGTCCGTTGATCGGCTCATTGTCGACAGTCGAACGCAGAATCTGGTTGCAGTACCCGTCCACAATGGAGGTTGCTCGGGTGCAGATGTTGAGCTGCTCGTCGTACTGCTGTGCGCTCGTTGCCTTGGGAAAAGGAATGATCGACCACGCGATGCCGGTAGGTGCATTGACCAGCATCTCGGGGGTCACATAAGGTGTAAGGGTAGGCAACGTTACCTCTCAGAACGAATACAGCGTGAGCACAGCCACCGGCCGGTCTCGGTAATTCCGACGTGGTCGTTGAAGTTCCGCCATTCTCCGTGCTTGACACAGAACTGGTTTCGGCACTCCATGCAGATTCCGACCGGTGGCTGGCCCCGACGAGGGCACAGACTACAGGTGTGTCGGCCCCTCGCCATCGGTTACTCCTACTTCAGGAGCTTGACAAGCGCGGCCTTGCCTGCACGGTGGTGCGGCTTGAGACCACGCTCTTCGGCCAGCGCGCGCAACTGGTCCTCGTCAAGAGCTTCGAGGTCTGCTAGGCTGGCGCTCTTGTTGGTCTGGTCGGGCTCGATTGTGGCGATCGGCTGAACAGCGAGGTTCAGGCCACACTCAGCGCAGAAGCGAGCGTTGCCAGAGTTGTCGGTGTTGCAGGCAGAGCAGTGCTTGACGTTGCGGTCACGCTTCGGCTCGTTGCCAGAGAACATTTCGGCCAGCTTCGCAATCGCGGCTGGCAGGTCACCGAGGCTGGAGAGCTTGGCCAGCGCCTCTGCTGTCTGGTTCTGCTGGTCCAGTCGGCCCTTGGTCTCCTGGTCAGTACGGTACTCCAGCTCGTCCGGAGTCTCGGGGATACCGCTGATCGTCGGTGACCAGTGGGAGTCCTTACGCAGCACATCCTCGCAGGACGGGCAGTCAAGGCTCCACAGCTTGACAGGGGCACCCTCACGAACGGGTCGGCTGTGCAGATCGCCGCAGCCTCCGTGCTCAGGTGAGATGGTCACCGCAGCGATGTCGCTACGGGCGTGAATGGTCATGCAGGACTCCTAGTTGAAATAGTGTTGGATGCGGTGTAGGGTCAGTCGACAAGCTGGCAGGCATCGCCACATCGAGGGCACTCCTTGTTCCAGCTGTTCCAGATGCGGTTGCAATTTGAGCACCAACGACCCTGACGGGTGCCGAAGCTTATTGCACTCTTGGCCGAGACGAACCCGGTCTCGCCGTACTGGCCCTTGTTGATGGCTGAGGCGTGGCGGTCAGAGACCTCAACCGTTCCGCCCTTGCGGTTGGCTGTGTACTTGGTACCATCGGCACAGTCAAATCCACTGCAACCAGGCGGAAGCTTTACCTTGACAGTCAAAGGACAGGCCCCTTCCAGATACGACGGTCAACCATCAGTATAACCTGCCGATCAAGAAGGGGCCAGCCGAATGCTACTGAGCTGAAGAAATCAGCCAGCTGACGGGGCCTGTGATAGACCCTGTACCACCGATGACGGTCAGCTGAGCGCCTGTAGAGCTGGGGGCCGTGGAGAAGGGAACCGGAGCGCCACCGTTTGGAATGGCGAACCCGTTGCCTGTGGTCACGGTCCCGATGCCGACATACACGGTGACGCCACTGGTGTTTGTGATGACCACCGAGTTGATACCAGGCGGCACAAACACTAGATTCGCAGAGCTAGTGGTTGGCGTGACCTGGCCCATGTCAAGAGCCATTAGGACGCCACCACCTGCCAGCAGATCAGGTAGGTGTGAGCTGTGGTCAGGGCGGGGGCTACGATGCTGAAGCCAGTGGTGGCCAGAGCACCAGCACCTGAGGCCACTGTCAGAATCGGGGAACCGGTGGTGTCAACGATGCTGACAACGACCGAGACAGGCGCAGCGGCCAGCGCGGTTCCGAACGTGATGGATGCGACTGGGCCCGCAGCCGGTGTTCCCGCTGTGGTCAGGACGAAGGAGCCGCCCAGGTCGTGACCTACCAGAGAGGCTACTGAGGAACCAGCGCCAGCGCCAGCGGTGATAGCTGCCGCGACCGGGGCAGAGCCTGTGCCGTTCAGCGTCTTGACTGTGGTCGGCCCCTGGTTGACGAACGGGGTTCCCGGGGTCATGGTGACCGGGCCGTCGAAAACCTGAGCGCTGGTTGTGAGAGTCGTGCCTGGGGGCTGTAGAGTGCCGACAGCAGACATGTGAAAACTCCTGAAGCTAAGAGACGCCCGCTACAACAGAGATGAACGGGGGCGGGGACGAGGCCCCTGAGACTGCGTAGATGGCCATGGGCACCCGGTTGAGGGTGAGCTTGTCTCCCGGCCACAAGGGGAGGCCCTGGGACGCTGTGACACCAGACTGACCGATGTACGCGATGTCCTTGGACTCGTTGATGAGCGTCAGGTTGTCGCGCGAACCGACAGGCTGGTAGATCAGCGTGGCAGAGGTGCCCACCTGAGTAGGCCGCTTGTCTCCGATAGCTGGCATTCTGATGGGCACCTCTTCCGACTACTCGTTGACAGTGAGGGTGGCCAGGCCAACTTCGACAGCGGAAGTGCTAGCCGAGATGCCGTAGATGCGACCAGCAGTCGCGCCCGCAGTCGCAGTGTAGCCCTGAAGGGTAAGCTGGCCACCCACAGGAACGGCTAGCGCCTGAGTGGTGCCTGTGTTGGTGATAGCAGAACCCTGGCCCACATACAGGATGCCGGGCCCCTGGTTGATGATCGTCACGTCCTTGAGAGTCTGTGCGGGGGTGAGGACGTTCACCTTACCGAGCGGACCGAACGCGGTTGCGCTAGTGTTGGAGGGGTCCCAGATCAGTGCCGCTGACGTGGTGATCGCGGTCGTCTGAACCAGGTTGCCTTCGAAGATTGGCACGAGCGTGACCTTTCTTGCTACGAAGAGGCTAGAGAATAGCCGATGTTGCCCCATTGAACAGGGACACCATTGTTGTTGATGGCGTAGATGGACACGAACATGCCCGTAACGTCAGGGCAGAATTGACTGTTCCCTGGTCGAGTCGATCAGATAGTGTCTGAATTTTCGGGTTGGGCACAGTCGCCTACTCTGATAAAAAGGGGGTTGACCGGGGCCAGCGGGTGCGAGACACTGGCCCCGGCGAACGAGGCTAAGCTGGGCTTAGCTGAACGGAGTCACGTCCGAGATCTGGAGGCCCTGGAGGATGCCGCTGTACTGCGGAGCGTGCGCCGTCATGGCACCGTACATGAAGATCGAGTAGCGGAACGTGGCGTCGATCACAGGCCAGGCGATGGACATGTAGTCCTGCACGACCGTCATCTCCCACGCGTTCGCCACGTTGGACCACGTCTGAGGCAGCTGGTAGCTCATCAGCATCGCGGTGCCCTGGGTCAGCCACGGGTGGACGACCAGCTTCAGGACGGAACGGGTGATCGGGTTCTGGAACTCGGAGACCGCCGCGCCAACCCGGACGCCACCGACGTCAGGCTGGTCCAGGAAGAGGCGGTAGTTGGTGGCAGCGCCCTGGCTGATCACGTCGTTGGAGAGGCGCATGATGTCGCCACCCTCACCGACGATCTCGGCCGGGTCCGCACGGAACGCGCCAGGGTTGTTACCCGCGCCCTGAGCCCCGTCCCACAGAGCCTGGAGGGCAGTGTAGAGTACGTTGTAGCTCAGGTGGGTACCAACGCTCTGGTTGACGTAGCCGCCCTGCCAGTTGGCCGGGTAAACGCCAGAAGAGGCGCTCTTACCGGTCAGGGTCGGGATCAGACCCTCCATGCGGTTGTTGTTGCCTGTGCCCGTGTCCGCTGACGGAGGAGTCGCACCAGAGGTCAAAAGCGCGCCCTGGATGGTGAACTTGACACCACCGATTCCGGACTTCTGGAGGAACGCGTTGGAGATGGTCGGCGACGCGTTGGTGCTGACGTAGACGTTGTAGCTCTGGATACCAGCCTGCGGGCCGATCACCAGGTCGACAACCTGACCAGAAGTGGTCGAGATGGTTGAGGACTGCGCCGAAGTGGTCTCGCCATAGAAGTTGGTACCAGTCACGAAGACGGTGAAGTTGGTGTTGGCACCAACCGTGGTCTCGCCGGAACCTGCGGTACGGGCGGTCAGACTGACGATGGTCGGAGCGGCCAGCGTGGTGCTGGAGCCCGCGATCATCTGGTACTCCTCGCCCAGCATGAACTGCTGGAGAAGGATCAGGTTGGCCAGCGCCGAGATGTCCTCGAAGCCCTGTCCCGCGAACTGGGCCAGCCAGCTCAGAGACTCGGTCATACCGAAGAACTTGTACGGCACGTTGAGGGTGACCTGGCTCTGAGAACCGGCCGGTGGCAGGTTGAGAGGCCAGTTGGTTGTGCTCATGGCCGCGTTCTGCTGGACCAGCTCAGGCACGGAGATGTCGACCACGCCCTGGCCACCGGTCTGAGAACCGGAGATACCAGTGAAGACCTTCTCGATGCGGCTGGTACCCTGGCCCTGAGGACGCGGCAGCTTGTTGCGGAAGACCGTGTACATCGGGTAGATGAGACGGCTCGGGGCCAGCAGGTCGAACGGCACGAGACCGTAGATCGAACCGATGCCCAGGTTGCCCGCAGTGAAGCTCTTGACAGCGTCGCCGCCACCAGGCAGACTACCGACCAGCTGCTGGACCTGCTCGCCAATGGACGGGGCGGACAGCGCTGCGTTCAGGTAACCGAACTGGTTGAGGAAGCCCTGGTTGAGGCCCTTGGTGACCGACTGGCGGTCAGAGTAGCCTCGGTAGGTCGAAGTGCGCAGGTCCATGGTGGCCTGAGCGGACTTCTGAAGGATCTGAGTTGAGTCACTCAGGGGGGTGTTGCCACCGGGAGTTGCGTAGCCCGCGCCCTTGACCATGTAGGCCATACGGGACTTGAGCATGTCACCCGTGTTGCTGTACTTTCCAGCGTCGCGAGCTGCGTCGTTGAGGACGGAGCCCGAGATGCCCGCTGGGCCGATGTTCTCGGCGTTCAGAGTCTCCATAGTATGGAGGCATCCCTTCGCTTAGGAGGATGTGGTTAGGGGCCTAAACCCCGAGGTAGGGTTACAGTCCCCGCATCTTCATGAGAGACGACCAGGCAGCCTCCCGCTGCGCAGGGTCGGGGCTGTTGCGGAACTGAGTTTCCAGCTCACGCATCATCATCAGCTGGGTCTGCTCCGCAGTCTCAGCGACCGAGCGCGCCGTTGGGGACGCGCCCTTGTGGATCGGGTGGGTGAGAGCTACACCCTTGAACGCTGCCACGTTCGGGTCAGGCAGTGCCGCCATGGAATCGACGGTGGCCTGAAGCTGCTCGTTGCGCTTACGCTCTGCCTTGAGGGACTTGGTCAGAGTCTTCAGCTCCGCTGAGAACTCGTCCTTCATGCCCTGGAGCAGTGCGGCGATGTCGACCGGGGCAGCCTCGACTGGGGCAGCAGCCTTGGCGACCTCGGGCTCCTCGCTCTTGCTTGCGCGATTCCCTACCGGCTGTGGTACGGTGGTGTCACCAGCAGGGACGTGGCCGAGAGACTCGGTTCCGCCCGGTGAACCCATCGGGCACAGGTCCGGGAAGGTGTGTGAGATGTGGTCGTGGATGGCGTTCATCGCGGACTTCGCAGCGTCGCGGGAAGCGCCAGAGAAGTCGATCGTCTCGATGCGGCCAGTGGCCTTCGGGTAGGCGATCGAGTCGTTGGCCTTGCTGGAGTTCGAAGGAGACTCGTCAGCGTGACCGCTTGACAGGTAGCCGCCTGAGAACTGGCTGGCAGCAATGCCGCCGTCAGGGACGTCAGCCGTGTTCGGGCTCTCCTGGCCGCTGGACGGACGACCGTGGCCAGCTGTGATCAGGGGGCGCTTGAACTGGCCAGCGCGGATCTGGGTGGGAACCGGAGCGGTGCCAGGGCCGATCTGGGCGTCCTTGAACGCCTTGTGGGCCTCGTGGCGGATCTCCAGAACCTCGGTCGGGTTGTCGATCGCGCGGCTCTTCACGGCCTCGGCAGCCTGCCAGCGGTTGCTCGCGGCGACAGCCTCGTCCAGTGGAGCGCCAGCCGCAGCGTTCAGCGCCTCGGTCTGCCAGTAAACGGTGTCCATCGACTTCAGTGAGTGCGACGGGTGGCACTTCTCGGCGTCGTCGGGGTGAAAGCCGGGGCACAGCAGGTCGTGAAGGGCACCGAGGTCAGCCGGAACGTTCATGCCCTTGAGGAGCATGGCGGTCTGAGTGGCGTGGTCGAAGCTCTTGCTGGTCTGCGTTGAAGGAAGCCCATCAACGGACTGCGCCTCAGCCGGAACCGGGATCTTGCCGTTCTTCTTCGGCTTCTTCTCGTAGACACCTGTGGCAGGGTCCAGAGACTTGGGCTTCGGCTGCTTCTTCTTCGGCTTCTTGGCCTCGGTCACAGAGTCGACCGGGTCGGACTCCTTCGGCTCGCCCACAGAAGTGGTGGCCCCTGACGGAACGTCAGCCTTGGTGGCGTCCTGGCCGTCGTGCTGAGCACCAGCGTGCTGCTGCATAGGAACCTCGACGTGGAGCATACCGTCAGACGCCACGTTGGGTCCTCCGTTGTTCTGGTCGCCCTTGTCCACGGGAGAGCCGCAGCCAGGGCAGAAGTTCATGTGGTCGTCCATCTCATACCCACATGGGCAGTTGCACTTGCCGATAGCGGCTGGCTCCTGACCGGGCTGAGGTGGGGCCTGGTGGGCCTGAGGCTGGCTCATGTCGCCCTGACCTGAACCCGGAGCCGGGTGAGCTGGCCCAGGAGCGGGAGCAGCGTGCTGAGGCATCTGGCCGGGGGCTGGAGCCGCAGGAGCGGGAGCGTGGCCGACAGGAGCGGCCGGGTGAGGTGCGCCAGCAGGTGGCATGGCACCGGGAGTCGGAGGAGACTGGGGCGGATTGGCCTGCATGGCGTACTTGTCCACCTTGCTGCCCTTCTCACTCGTCCAGCTCTCAGGAAGTTCGGCCACGAAGGACGGACCCTTTCGACGGGCGATCCGAATGATGTTCCGCTTCAGCTTCTCGCTGGAGTAGTTGGACGAACCAGCGCGGCCAATAGAGGAGGCAGCATCGGAAACATCGCCCGGAGTCACGATGGGGAATGAACGGTCGCGACCCGCGAAGTCAGAAGCTGGGAGCTTGTCGCGGTCGACGCCGCCACCGACATCCGGGTCCATGTTGCGCTTCTCGGCAGCCTGACGGTGCGCGAGCAGCTTGGCCAGGTCGGCAGGAGAGAAGGTTCCGGCAGCCTTCTTGACAGTGTCATCGCTGACACCCTCGTGGAAAACCCCGGTCAGCTGGGCCTTGTTGGAGCCAGCAGCCTTGGTGGCAAGTTCCAGGTAGCTGTTCTTGTTGGCCGGACGGTCAACAATGGACAGCTCGGACAGCTCACCGCCACAAATAATGCCACCAGGCGCACGACCGGATGGGTCACGCTTGATAACAGGCTGGGAGATGCCTACACTATAGGCACGGAGAATGCCCTTCTCGACCAGCCGCTGGGCAACAGGGTCCACAACGACAGACTTGACCCAGTGCTGGCCATTGCCGTCACGGTCGAGCTCTACGCTGAGGCCCTTGCCGACGGGGCGCTGTGGGTCGTGGCTCATCCGGACGTTTCCGCCCGTGCTCAGCCAGTCTGCCAGAGCCTTGCCTGACCACTCCGGGTCTACGATCTGACGGTCGCTGTCGACGGTTCCGTCTGTGGCAACACCGTAAACGACAAGGTCGCCGTCAGCGTCCCGCTCGGTCTTCGAGATAGGGAAGCTGAAGGACAGCGCCTCAACGTCTGTAGACGAAGGCTCAGTTAGAGTGGTGGCCACATAGCTCCTAGCTGAGGTGAATCAGAGCGCGAGGCATCTGATATCGACCATTGTAGTACGTCAAGTTGCAATACGCAACTCAAGCTATTAGTAGTCTTGAGCGCTTTCATTCGCGGGTTCGACCAAAGGCTCGCCAGGCACGACAAACACCCTGGCCACCCAGCCCTCATTCGAGGTGGCAAACACAATGCCCGCTTCGGTAAACACGGTATTCTGCTTGGCCTTGACCGTAAGGCCCTGAGCTTCCAGGACATTGAGTCCTTCAGCGATTTGGCTCAGGGCCTTCGACAGAACGTCGATGTTGGGGGTCTGCATTACCCCGCCGAGTGGATCAGGCCGGAAGGCGTCTGACCAGTCATCTTGGAGTAACGAACCTGGCAGAACGTCTGGGCGTTCTCCAACCCGAGAGTCTGAGTCGCCAGCGTGACACAGCGGGAGATGTCACCTGTGGTGCCCCACTTGATCTGGCTGGCTCCCGCGCCCGTCTCGAAGAACTCGATCAGGGTCGGATCGACCATCGCGCCCTCTTCGGTCTGAACCGCCGCAGGATCAGTCGCTGGCTGTAGAGGGGCCGTCGGAGACGCTAGCGGAACACCAGGACCAGAGCCGTCGGCCAGACCGCCACGAGCCCCACCACCGAAGTCGCCAGGCCCCTTGATCGCAGGCTTGATCTCCTTCTCGGTGAACTCACGAGCATCCACCAGACCCTTGACAGCAGGCGAAGTCTCCTGAGAGCTGTGTGTCTGCTCCCAGCGGTCGTCGCCCTCGGTCACGAACCCGATGTAGGTCACGAACGGAACCTCAGCCTTGAGGCTGGCCAGGTAGCGGTGGTGGCCGTCAACGATCTTGATCCGAGAGTCGCCCTCGGTCTGACGCACACTCACACCAGGCTTGAGGCGCTTGCCCTTCTTCAGGAGCTTGACGAACTTCGCCACCTTCTCAGGTTCGTGGCTCGCCGCCCACCCATCGATGTCGTCCGTGTCCACGCGCTCCAGCGGAACCTCTATCGGTCCGATCCATGTGGCGTCGCGCATCCACTTGATGGCCTTCGGCGGGAACTTGTCAAGCATCATGTTGTAGACATGCTCAGCAGCTACCGGGTTCGGGTCATCGAGGTCAGTCGCGCCCTTGGGCTGGAACTGCATGTCGTTCACATCGTGCGGCTTCTTCTCGTAGCCACCGTGAACGCCCTGTGACGTGCCTGGCTCCCAGTCTCCCAGAAGGTCACGCCAGAATACCTGGCCAGCGGAATCGACTACTCGCTGCTGGCGGATCATTTCGATCGCCTGGTCAACGTCAGCGCCCTTAGCCATGAACTCGTTCACGCGGGCCAGCACGTCGGCAGACAGGTGGCGTGGCTCCCAGTCGGAAACCGTACGCCCCTTCTTGACGTGGCGAGCCATTGACTCCAATTCGCTCAGGATAGCACGAGTCTTGCTGGCGAAGATACGACTGATGTCGGTCTCGTCAACGTCCTCAGGCTGAATCAGCTGAGCTGGGCGCTTACCCTGACCAGCCGCCTGAGCGTTGGCCAAATCTGCGACCCGCTGGCGGACATCATCCGGGGCCATCCGCAGGTGGTTCTCCTCGTCCAGCGGCTTGAACGAGGTGTCCTTCGGCTTGGCCTCTTCGAACTCCAGCGAACAGCGGCACTTAGGGCCACCCTTGCACAGGTCCCCGTTGAAGCCCTTCTCACCTGGCACTCCGGGCAGCTGGTCCAGTGAGAACTCCTGCCCGTCGAGCTCCTGGCAGTTGTCGCAGCCGTCACCATCGCCGAGACGCCACGTGACCGTGTAGTCCTTACCGTTCGACTTGATGACCTCAACGTACGCCTTGTTGTACGTTGCTGTCAACGAGTCCGCATAGTGAGCCAGTCGGGCAGTCAGGTTCTTGTCGGGCTTCTTGGCGGCAGTGTGGACCAGGCCGTCGATGAACGGACGCTGCTCTTCTCCTAGCGCCCAGATCAACTGGTCGGACGCCAGTGAGGGGAAGTCACCGCCATGGTCGTCGGTCGCGTGGTCGATGGCCTGCTTGATCGCTGAGCTGTATCCAGCCGCCATCAGGGCAACCCCGACGCCAACGGCCGCATTGCGATCATACTGCCCGGACCGGACCTTGTCCACAACCTCTTCGAGCTGGCTCTGGACCTTGTCCGAGTGCTTCTGGACAGCCTCTTCGCGACGGTCACGGAACTTCTGGTGAGGCGCGTCCTTCTTGGCCTTGCCCGCCATGGCGGTGGGAACTCCCAGAGCCTGAGGAGTAGCGGCGATTGCGGCAGCGTGGCCAGGTGTGGCAGGCTGAGTCTGGGCACCCGGAACAGCGACGCCAGCAGTAGGCGACGCGTCCTCAGGGGAACCTGGAGCGGTGGGCGAACCAGGAGTGGCAGCGTCAGCCGCAGCACCGGCAGCACCAGCGTCACCAGACGGAGCCCCGTTGCCCATGGAGTCCTGGACTGGGCTCTCCACGAAGACGTTGCCCTCGTCGGCCCCGGAGCGCATGGCGGCCACGGCCTCAGTGAGCGGGGTCCAGCCGGTTGCGGTGGCCCAGCCTGGGTCGCTAGTCTCTGGGAGACCCCACGGCTGAAGGTCGAGCTCTTCACGAGCCTCGTCAATCGACCGCAGGGAAGCCCCAACCTGGGAGATCAGGATGTTGGTCTTGACCTCCTCGTCCTCGCCCTCCTCCAGGCCCTCGAACATGAAGCGCATGTCGGTCTGACCAGCGACTTCCTGCAAGAGGGTGTTCATGATGTCAGCGATGAAGGACAGGAACGGCTTGGTGGCCTTACGCTGGTGAATCGACTGGCTGGCCTTGGACATCTGGTTGGACGCGCCAGGGCTGACCGTGGTAGAAACCTTCGGCATGATGCCGAGTTCCATCGGCTGAACGTCGAACGCCATGCAAACTTGATTCATGACGATCTCATCGAACTGGTCGGCCAGTTCAACCTGCTTCTGCGGCATGACCTTGGAGTCTGCGGGCAGCACGATGATCTTGTGCTTCCAGGCCGGGTCACCAGCCAGAGCGTTCAGGGCGTCCTGAAGCTCTCGGATCTGGTTCGGGGTCATGCTGGAATTGACGCCACCAGGCGAGATGTAGACAGCCGGGACTGTTCCCTCACGGAAGTAGTCCAACTGGTAGCCCTGCTTCTGAAGACCGGCCATGACCGGAATCAGCGCGCGCTCAATCGGAGGGAACCCATAAGGAGTCCAACGACGAGGTGTCATCGGCAGATAAAGCAGCTGGTCAGCCTTGAACTGGCCCATCTCGGAGCCGTTCAGTCGGCCGTTCTCCAGGTCCCTCTCAGTGATCATCGACATCAGGTCGACACGGGGAACCCCATAGAGATACTGCTGGTAGGCTGGCGCTGGAGGTCGAGGACGGCCACCGTGAACGTCGAGCAGTGGCCGGATCGTCGGACCGGAGATCAGACTGATAGAGTCCAGGTCAGAGCCCAGAAGGCCAGCGCCACGCCCCTTCGCCCACTTCGGCCGGATGAGAATCGACAGCGCGTCGTAGACGAACACCTCCTCGGACAGAGCGTCGAGGAAACTGGCCCAGCTGAAGTAGTCCGGGTCGGGGCGCTTGAAGAACTGAATCGCCTCTGAGCGACGCGCCCCGAACGAACGGGCCAGGTGAGGGGCGTTGCGCATGGCCTTCGAGGCGTCGCGGGTCGGCAGAATGTCCCACTCGATACCACGGATCTCGTTCTTGCGCAACTGAATGCAGGCGCGGGCCACTGAGTACAGGTCGGCCAGCGTCTTGAGGGTGGAGAAGTCCGCCAGCTTGACGCCTTCAGAGCCAGGCTGACCGACCGGAAGGTTCCAGCCGACCTCGGTCTCGAAGAAACGGGGCTCGGGGTACTCAGAACCCTCTGGCGGGGTGTTGACCGGAACTGGTAGGATCGGGTCAAGAGGCGCGAACGCACCGTCGGTGAACGTGGCCGGTGGTCGCATCAGGCCAGGTGAAGGCTGCCCGTAAGCAGCGGCCCAGCCTGAATTGTAGTTGCCCCCGGTGCCCGAACTGTTGGCCATGGCAGCCGCACCGTTACCCCACGCGCCACTGGCCTGAGGCACACCCGACCCACGAGTGGCGACAGCCTTGTTCGCCGCGATGATGGACTTGCGACTTGCCAACGTTCAGCCTCCGGCCTAAAACGGTTTGTCACTGCAACTGTAGCACACCAGCTCGCAATTCGCGAGGTGGCGGCTATAGCCCTAGATCGAGGATCATGAGCCCGGCCGCGTTCATGTTGCAATTCTGGTTGAGCGCGAGGGCGGTGAACGTGATCGTGTGCGAGCCCGCGCTCAGAGCCTGCTTGACCACGATCTGCTGGCCAGCGTGGTCGTTGTAGATGCTGACCCCGTCAACTGAGATGTCGACCTGCACGTACAACGGGAAATCTGCGTTGGTTCGCCCGATGAGCGCCAGCGTGTGGCCAGAGGCGGTGATGGTCGTTGTGGTGCCCTGGAACAGGTTGACGCTGGTGTTCTCAGGCAGTGCGACGTTCGCAGCCGAACTGACCAGAAGTGAGACGGGCGTCCCTGACCCGGTGGAGGTGCTGACAGTGGCAGTCATTGGGGCTCCTTAGTAGGCCGGGAACTTCGAAGCCTGAGCGATGACCGCTGTCGAAGTGTTGTTGAGCGCGGTACAGGACTTGGTGGCGACGATCCACGCACAGACGTTGCCGATGCCCGGGAAGCTGGGGTTGGGAATGAGTGTGTCAGACGATCCCACAGCGGCCTGAGCGGCGGACAAAGACCCATACGTCGTCTGGCCATACTGAACGATCATCTGGTCAGCGACGATTCCAGAGCCGAACAGCCAGATCCGATGAATCACCGAGGTTCCTGTGCCGCCTGGGATCGGTGTGATGACGCCACCCACATCGTAGTTGGCCACATCCACTGTGCTGACCGGTGTGGTGGTCACTGAGGACTGCGTGGCATACAGGAACTGAGCGGGCGTCTCTGCTGGCGCTGTTACCAGGTGGGGGTCGTTTGGCTGACTGGTGGGCAGGCCCCAGCCGAACGAGGGCGCGAAGAAAGACCCAACCGCCTTGTTGAACGTCAGGTTTGCGTTGGGCGTGATCATGTTGCCACTGGCAGAGAACGGGCCCATGTTATACAGGAGGTCGTAGAACTGGGACTGCTTCTGCTGAAGGTCGACTGGCAACGCCTGAAGTGAGAAGATGTTTCCGCCTGGCGGGGTGGAGCCCGTGATGCCCAGCTGAATCATGGTGCGGCGCTGGGAGTCGGTAGGCCGGGCGGGCAACGCCGAGATGTTGCCGTTGATGTCTGACACCCACCAGTTCACGACGCGGGTGGCCGCTGCCCCGGAGACCGTTACTGTCTGCGCTGGGATAGTGACCGGCACATATGACGGGTGGCCCGGGTTGGTGACCCAGTCGACCATGTATGCGCTGGCCTGGGTGATGTTGAATGTGTTGGCGGGCGAACCAACTGACATCAGACCACCGGTCAGGACACCAGTGGAGAGGGCCGCGAACTGCGTCACTGGGTTATACGACATACCAGGCACTTCCGTTTGGCACAAGAGTCACGGACTGGTTGGGTGAGGCGATAGTGTAGCTGGACGCCCCGTCAATGGTCTGGCCGGACTGGGGGGTGAGAGTGAGCGGGTTCGCCGTCGCGTCGATCTTCTTGATCGTGATATCGTTGGGGGCGGTCGCGGAACTGATCAGCGTGATCGCGAAACCGGCCGAGGCTGCGTTCGCGAAAATGAACCGGTCCAGCACGGTCATGCTGTAGGCTGTGGTTGGTGTCTGCTTCAGGTAGCCGCGATTAGGATTCACCACCCACGCTGCCGCGCCTGTCGCTACACTGATTGCGATGAACACACGGCCAGCCGTCACGTTCACCCAAGTGGACCCGACCGAATACCCCTGGGTGTTGTCATTGTTGACACCCGGATCAGTGGTGGCCGTGATGTTGATCAGCGGAACGCCATTGAGGCTGTTACCGAATGGGTGTGGAGTCCCCCATAGACCGTTCGTACGCGGACCATAGTAGAAGCCCACATTCGTCGTGTCTAGGTAGAAGTCGCCGTCAATGGTTCCGGCCAAATTGGCGGCGGGTGCCCCAGCCCCTGACTGGAAAGCAGCTCCTCGGGGCCCCTGAACCCCTGCTGTGGCGACGATGATGTTGGTCATGATGATCCCTTAGGGGGCCGCGACGTTGACAGCGAACACAGTGCCCGACACCATGGCCGTGGCATCCGACAAGCCCTCGTCCATCCACAGTGTGTAGTAGTATTGCTTCTGGCTCAGTGTGGCCATGGCTGTGGCGGTGACAACGACAGAGACAGTGGCCGCTATCAGGTTGACGGTGATGGTGCCGCTGGCCGTTGACGAAGTGCTGTTGACGCTCACGGCGGGGGCTGTCGCAGACGTTTGGATTGTGTCGGTCCGGATGGCGAACTCGAAGATCTTGCCTGTGAGGTTGAGAAGTGTCCCATCCTCGTTCTGCAAGATGTACGTCTGCGTGAACTGCGAGCCCACGGCCACGTTGAGACTGAGGGGGTTAGGCAGAGCTGCCATATGTCTCCTCTTCGTCGAGTATGTCCGAAAGGAACTCTACTCGACTCTCCCACTGACCTGGGGGCCAGAATTCCACCGAGAGCAGGGCACCTGCCGGGGATCGTTCAATCTTCTTGATTCGCGGGCATGGCTGAGCCCACGCGTCGATCCCTGATACAATATCATGAATTCCCGCACAAAAGACACATGTTCGCGTATCTTCTGTCTGATCTTCTGGCGTCGGCTCCTCGGCCTCTGGCCACTCGCTCACTTCGGCAGAATCCTCTCGGCCAGCCACAGACGGAACCTCCGTCGCTTGCCGGTGTCCTCGTAGCCATCCGACTTGTCCATCAGGTAGCGCAGCAGATGAGCGGTGGCCTTGCCCGAGTTCGGGGAGTTGCTCATCAACGTGGCCACCCCTAGCCGGGCCCCGATGAAAGCAGCGTTTGCGAACACAGGATCGTTCAGGTCGACATCGCAGTCCTTGAACATGTCGCGGATGTGCGCTGCTCGCTGGTCGCGCTCGTGGACGGGCACCTCATCTAGACGCTCTCCGCACATGGCCTCCAGGTAGACGACACCCTCTCGCGCTTCTTCCTTGAGAGACACGTTGCTCATCCCTTCACCAGACCCTGGTGGACGGCCTCACCGAGAACTGAGACCAGCCCGGCCGAACTTGCCCTTGAACTGCACAACACCTCGTGAACTTGACGCTCCTTCAACACATTATCGTACTGCGGCCACGTGTTGGCGATCCAGTGTCGGCCGCAGAAATTGATGTCAGCCTGACACAGCAGCACAGTCGGCAGTGTGCGGGGAGTCCCGTACACTACGTC